>Ga0065711_1040522_pt1 | contig 16880 bp, 10 predicted proteins | sample Hoacrofraction12_FD_59098 | JGI IMG/M metagenome (GOLD analysis project Ga0065711, IMG submission 59098) | Hoatzin crop microbial communities from Cojedes, Venezuela - Epithelial fraction 12 v2 (version 2) | ecosystem: Host-associated > Birds > Digestive system > Esophagus > Crop | place... | reverse complement strand
AAAAAAAAAAAAAAAAAAAAAGTGCCTGTCTTGATTTCCCTTGCAGCCAGGAGTGGCTGATTTCGTGTGGGTGCTTTCAGATTGACAGACCTGAAGTGTGTGGGAGCGGAGGGTTATAGAAAGGGTCTACTGCAAGGCAGAGATTAATCAACGAATTCCTTTTTTCCAAGAAATTCCTGCTGTTTGTATGCAACTAATCTCAGACAGTCTGAATGGGATGTTCTGTAGGTGGAAGGTGACATACAGGGTGAGAGTTCTCAAAGTGGTTAAGGCTGCCTGTCTGCAGTATTACGGGGAGAAACAGTTTTTGGTCCGTGAGAATTCTCTCAGGTGGTTGATGGAGGGGAGGCAGAGTAGACAGTGATCGCTTACCTCTCATATATGAGGAGTGGGGAGCAAAGGATAAAATGTGTCAGATTCCCCAAGGCTCATGCCATTAAAAATTTCTACAAGTAGGAAATAGAATACATCACAAAGGTGTGAGCTTTCATACTTTAGCCTGTGGATTGTCTAGATGCCATCTGCACTCTTAAAAAGAGGTGGGAAATAGTATTTAGCAGGAGCAGTATGCCAGTAGAATATGACTGATCCAGCTCTTCGGGTTATTAGAATGTAAATGAAAATTTTCAACTGAGGTAAGTCACTCCAAGAGGAAGGAAATGCAATAGAATCCTTCAGTTGAAAATTGTGATTGTACACGAGAATCAGTGATTTGAGAACTTTCTGCGTTAATGGAATTAAATATTAGAAACAGATTCCCTATAATATTTTCTAGGTAACGATAAGTATTACTGTTACTCTGTTTTTTGTTAGGTAATGAAAAACACAGTATTCGGGTTGCTTCTCAACAAGATGATGGTGAACCTACACTACAGGACATGGCTGTACTTATTGAGCAAGTCACTGGAGTTCCAGTTTCTTTTCAGAAACTGATATACAAAGGTAAATTACAAATCTGTCAAGGTTTCTTATAGATTATGCCTTTCATCTTGGTCACTTTCAGATGTCTGTGTTTTGAATGTCTTCAAGAAGACATTCTTCAGTCACTAAGTGTATCTTAACTTTTTTTTTCCTCTCCCGTTTTCCATTTAGGGAAGTCTCTGAAAGAATTGGAACAACCGTTGTCAGCACTTGGTGTTAAAAATGGTTGCAAAGTGATGTTGATTGGGAAAAGGGTAAGTGTTGCCTCTGGACTTTTTTTTTCCTTAAATTATTGGCATTTCTGTTAGTGATTCAGCTTCTGAACACAGAAACAGGTAACAGCATAAACCTAATCTTGTATACCTACCCACAAAGTTGAGTTCAATCTCTGGTTGTACTGCAAATAACTCTGCAGTTTGTACATTTCTGAAATTACCCTGTGGACTGACTTCTGCCTTATGTTATTGACAAACTTCTGCCTAATCTGCTGCTTCTGTGCGCTGATGACCTTATCTGCCCATCTTATTTTTCCGGTTTAAAGAAAATAAAGCTGTAACTACTGAGTCTGCTGGGTTATATCTAGTGAAATGACTGGTGACTGGCTTTGCCAAGTAGAGGACAAGGTAACATCTCATGATATAAATGTTACCTCTGCTTTAAAGAAGCGAAGCTAACAACCCCCCCCCCTTGTTTCCAATTTTGCTTTCTCCCTTCAAATTGATCTCATTTAATGTGTTTATATACATTTCCACTTCAACTGTATTTGTAATTAAGCTTTGGAAGAAGCTTATTTGATAGCTATTAAAATATGGAAAGAATAACCACAGTGTAGTATGTATTTTAAGTCAGTAAAAGCCTTGATGTCAGTATCATAACTGTTGCTGCTTTTTGGCTGCATAGTGACTCTATTTGTTCCATAGTTGTGAATGTTGTACTTTTGAATACACAGAATAGTCCAGAAGAAGAGGCTGAATTAAAGAAGTTAAAAGATTTGGAGAAGTCAGTGGAGCACATAGCTAATAAGTTAGAGGAAGTCAATAAAGAGTTCACAAGTATCCAGAAGGTATGCCAGTTTTGTGTCATTTTATATCTTTGCGAAACAGTTTTGTAGGTCTGTATATTTAAAGAAAAATACCATCTAGAGGTTTTTTGTAGTCAGTAATAGGCTGCTCCTCCTTTTTTGAATTTTCAAACGTTTCAAATGCTATTTATGAGTTTGCAAAACAGAGACATGGCACTGTTTGGAAAAAGGTAAATACTGTTGCATATTGAGTAAATTATATTCTTTAAATCTAGAAAAACATAAAGAGTGTCCAAAGGAGAATGTTTGTTACTTGTTTAATCTTTTAAGAAAACCTAGCAGATCTTACATTTAGCATTTCAGGGTTTGGTAGAATACAGATTGAGATTGGAGTCTCTGTTATACTTGAAACTATGGAAATAGTAAAAGATGTTTTCTGCTATGGTGGAATAACAGATTTTCTAAGACAAGTATTCTGTAGAGTGTGGAATAATTTTGTCTTTCCTTCTCTCTTTTTCCTCCTCAGGGATTTTTAGCAAAGGATCTCCAAGCAGAAGCACTAAAGCAGCTGGACAAGAGGATAAAAGGAACTGCAGAGCAGTTCATGAAGATCCTAGAACAGATAGATGCCATGGTAAGTAGATAACAACAGAAGAGGGTCAAATCTCAACAGAAATTTATGTTAAGAATATACCTTTCCTGTAATTTATTTGAAATTTTAGAATACTAAAAAAATTATTTTGGCTTTGAAAAGTAGTTAATTGGTTTGCTCATTTTTTCTTTAATATCCAGCTCTTGCCCCTGTATGTCTCCAAAAGACTACTTGGCAGCATCTGTTTCTAAATGGTGACATTAATGCCTGTGTATGCATCCCCAGGCTACGGAGGAGCTTCCTATGGGGCAGCATCCTGTTAAGACTGCATGAAATGGGTATCCTTTACTCAAATTTTACCCTTTTAGTTTGTCTTGGCAAACTTTAATGTTAAACTTCATGGTAACAGCAAAGGTCTGGAAAAAACCCACCAGATACACTTTGTATTCTGTATTGCGTAACAAGGAGGCCCTGACGACTGAAGGATTTTCTGGTCAGTCGTATGTGGACTGACAGTATTTTTATTTGAGATGCCTGCGTATTGAGGACTGGATTCTTTCTTTGGAATGTACTGGGGTATATCCAAGTGCTTCACAGTCATTAATGGATCATAACCTTACACTGTATTTCCAGAGCATGATATGTATCTGCCTGTATCGTGTAGTAGCTGAGAGCTAGGTGAGAATAAGGGACTTGTGCAGAGATAAGTAGAAGATTGTGGCAACTAGGGTATTTCCGTACTCTGTTTCTCTGTCTGCTGGCCATTCTCTGTAAACTTCATTATATAATTATGTTGCATATCATGATCATAGTGTCCTGCTCTGAAGGAAAAGTGCTGATTTTCTGTGGTAGTGATGTCTCTGGTTCTACTACTTTGCACAGTGACCCTTCATGGGCTTGTTTCAGGAAGATTCCGTGCAAGTGCCTGTAATTGGTGAACCAAACACAATTTAATTGATGCACACTTTGAACAAAGTTCAGCAGAAGACTGAATCATGGAGTAATAATTTGAATTGGCCATCATCAGGTGCTATATAATATGGATGTGTTCCTAGGAATGGTGGGGAGCTCACTAACTTGCTTCCTCCTTCCGTATAGTGCACCTTTAATGGTAAACTAGTATTTGCTGTTTGTTATAGACAGCAGTTCCTAACTTCCTGAGGTATTACTTGGCAGAAGTAAATGCCATCGCCACATAAAACTCCGTAGTTATGCGACATACAGAGGTAGCAACACAAAGCAGTAATGAGGTATGTATATGAACAGTAAATTTGTTCCACTGAAGTAAAAAGTGGTAAATAGAAGTTCAAAGCAGAAAAACTTAAAGCTTCCAGGAAGTGTTTTATCTGTATCTCAGAATTGTTTTATACAAAATTTAGTATTCTTTTTTCTAGCCAAATAAAAATCAAGTTCTGACAAATCTCTTGAATCCAGTTGACCATATAGATATGCTATCAATTCAATCAACAGCATGTTAGAAAAAGGTGAAGGGGGGAAAAAAAAAAAGAGTGACAGTGTGAGATGTTTTCTGTTAAGACAGAAGAATGGATGCATTGTAGCAGTGAAACATACCAGCAAGCTCCCACTGTAAATGTTTCAGTTTGTTTCTTTGGCAGAATTGTTGTGAAAGCTCTTTAAAGTGTCTTGGCTGTCATGCATTGTTTGGAGCAATCAAGAACATTTAGCTTGATGCAAAATGAGATTTGTATGGTTACAGAGAGCTAAGGATGAGGAAGCCTGCATATTGTTTTCTGTTTATTCTGGAGGTTTTACTCTCTTACTGTTGGCAGACGAGCTCATTAATTAGCAGAGCTGATTTTGGAAGTAGTACTGCTTTTTACTAGACTCCCATGTGTTCAACAACTCTGAATTTAAAAGAAGTGATTTAGAAGTGAAGTAGGTTGCTAGTCTTACAGTATTGGGGTGGGAGAGAAAAAAAATACAGTGTTGTCACTGCCAGAGGTGTGAAAGGAAAGTCTTGAAGGGATGCCTTTGGGTAGAGTAGCTGTAACTTAAACTTTTTAACATTAAATATATTTAAATAGCTACTACTTCCACAGCAGGAAGGATGGAGGGAATCTTATGGGCATCTTAGAAATTTTTGAATGCTGTAACACAGTTGGATGTTCCTATAAGCCACAGATCTTTAAAGTTTTCTTCAGGAGGAATGGAAATTGAATTATGTTCAACAGTTGAAGATTCGTGCATGTGCATCACCAGAAATACTATTTATTTCAGCAGTTAAAACATTTGGTCCAGGAGTAAAAGTCAAAGTACACTGCTTGCTGAGATTTGTAATAAAACACAGAAAATACTTTACTTGATCAGCTGGCACAGTTTTATAAATAAATGAAAGGCTTTTTCCAGGAAAAAAAAAAGGGAAGCTTTTCTGAGATCAGTAGGAAAATTTATATCCATAGTTGTCACGTTATGTACTTCTTGTGAGCCTGCTCTAATTTATGTGAAGTCTGTCACCAGTATTGCAGTTGGAGAGATTACATTGTCCTCACAATGGTTTCTCAGTAAATGGCAGATTTGTAATCTAGAAAGACAGTATTGCAGAGAACAGATTGATCTAATAATTGAAAAAAAGCGCTTTGTTTTCTGAAATACCAGTCACTGGTTTTGTTTACATAAATTCACGACAAAATCACCTGTCAAATTGCATGTATCAGTATTGAGGACATTGATAACGTTACTGACTCACAGTTATGTTCTGGTGGCCCGTCCTTCTTTCTTGAGGATTTGGTTTTTTTTGGTTGTAATTCCTCTGTAAAACTTACTTAAGTTACTGTACTGTTCTGATGAAGCTTTTTTCACTGTCTCCTTGTCTGTGCTGTACTTGTCATCTGGTAAATCAATACCAAATCAACATGTCAAGGATTAAAAGAAAGAAGTATTCTGAAAAAAACATCATTGTGCCTGTAACAAACATTTCCTAGGTTTCTGGGAAGTTTTGCGACTTACAATAAGATGAGAACTTATTACTAAACCTTTGAATTTATCTGGATAAATAAACATTTATTATAATTATTAAATATCTTCGCATGAATCATAAACATAAAATCAAAGCTTCAGGGGAAAATTTTTCTAAAGCACAAGGAGCATGAAAATACTGTCATCCCTCAGTGAGGGTAGAGCGCCTGGTTACCACTTCTGCATTCAGAAAACCCCCTGACAAATGCTGCCATTTAGTAGCTGCTCTTCAAGAAGCTGCTCAGATGTCTACTTAGGTGAAAAAGATTCACTGTCAACATAATGTGCTTACCCAATTTATCGATTTATTTCACAATAAGATAAAAAAAAGAAGGGCTGGTAGTCAATAAAAACTAGACACTAAAATACTATCTGTTGTTTTGGATTTTTAAAAGAAACTAACAAAAAAGCTTCTTATTACATGGATGGGGTGTCAGCAAAACATCCTTGGTTGCAACTGGATAGTGTTGGTGTGATGTGTAGCAGAGTGATTTTTTTTTTTTTTTTTTTAAGCAATTTGATAACAAACCAAAAATGTTTCTAACTATTATTGCTAGTGACTGCTAGTGTAGGAGAGAGCCTATTTTAAGAATGGTGTCCCTTTGGTTCTGATAAGAAAGTCGTAAGTCATGAAAGTCGTAAATAATGAATTTTGCTAGCAATTGTTTTGTTTGTTAACTGACTACACTGCTGTAAAGTGGATTCAGGCATCAGATACTACGTACTGGGGTCTGTGGTTTGGGAAATGAGAAATAACCACAGAGGAGAGCGAAGATGTGGTGGTAACACTAAGCTTAAAAATCATTATTGAAAGCACTTCCACAGCAAACGGAACTTGATCAGTGCTGAAGGTGATGTCCTGTGGCAAAGGGAGGTGGTTTTTATTAGGAGATCAGGTGGGAGAGGGGAAAGACATGACAAGAGGGTCTGTGTTTTGGGAGAAGCAGTGCTTGGGAGAGGGATGCTGGATTCGTAGCTAACGAGAATGAAGAGGATCTAGAGGTAGAAGATGCACACACATGGGTTTACTAGTGTGTAAACAGTGATTGGTGTTAAGGATGTCTTGTATAAAGCGTGAGTGTGGTGCATACAAAAGATGGGTCTTCGAGGGTGTAACGTGTGCGTGTCTGCAGTGCGTCTTGTCAGTGTGTGCAGGGTGGGACCTCCTGAGGAGATGTGGGTGAGCAACTCTGAATGCAGGGGCGTGGGGTGGGAGGTAGCCACTGGTGGCAGTGGAACTCGGGCTCTGTTTCTGGGTGGATGAGGGGGAGCATAAACAACCTGTGCCCAGGAGTTCTACAGAAGTTGCTGGTGTGAAGCCAGCACTGCAGTCGCTTTCGAAAGTTTAAGACTGTACAGACCAAGGACTGTGAGACTTGAGCAGGGCTTTGTTGCAGAGAAAGTACGATGCAAAGAGGAGACCTGCTATAAAAGTAAGAATATGCTGTGCAGTAGAAAGCCATATACTAATCCAAACTACTGCTCTGCAAGCAATGCTAGCACCAAAATGTAGATTTGGCAAGAGTTTTGCATAAGCACTGCCTAGGCTTAAGCTACTCCTTTAATTAAATTTTATTTTAATTAAATATTGAAATGTTATTGTGACTTAAGGTTTATTGCCAGCTTCACCTGTTAAACCCTGAATAGTTGGACAACGTATTCCTGGAGAGGAGACGTAAGCTGACTAAGGTAAAGCAGAGAGACTGTGAGATTTGATTTGATGTTAATACTTGTAAAGTTTACTAATTTGATTGCAGAACACCTTTTAAGCAGCTTGATAAGTTACTACATTTAGGCCTTCCAATTACATGTCTGCCAAGGGGATTGCAAGGTGCGATTTTAAAAAAACAACAAAACCCAGCTATGAGGGTATACAAGCAAACGTAGGAGTATGCATTAACAGATGTGATTAAAAAGAAGAGTTTTGAGAAATGTTGTCAAAACCAGAAATAGTCTGAATATGTTCTCTAAACTCAGATTTCAAAGTTTCCTCCGGTTACTAATATTTGTATTAGAAACAGACTTTGTGTGGTAAGCCCAGCTGGTGTTCCCTGTCTGCTATTGAAAGTTAACTTAGGCCTATTCTGATGATAGAAAAATAGTTTGTTAAATTGCAGTTTCAGAGTTGTAAGAATACTTGCATAGACCAGAATCTCATTCAGAAAGTACAGCCTGAAGTAAGTACTCAGCAAAGGGAGATGGGTAGTGTAACCAGGCTAGTGTATAATTTAATTTTTAATTGATTATTAAGAAATTCCAAGTCATGGAAAACTTCAAGGCCTAGAAGAATTTCAGTGACAGTGAGATAACATCTTTGTTTTCTGGTGAGAATCAGCCATTAGTAATTAGGCCTAACTGATCTTTGTTCTTTCAGGCTATTACGTAGATGAAGTCAAAACAGTATGCATCAAATACTGTCTTTATGTTAAGTGTTTCTTGTCATATTTTGTTCATTTTAAAAAGTGAATTGTGTTGTTGAAAACCAAGGTGTGGTTACATGTGTAAGATCCCTTAGAATACTTCATATAATTTTGTAGTATTTTTAAAACTTTTTTTCCCTGTGACAGCTGTAAATATTCCAAAGGCTGCCTTTTTTATTTGTGAACTAGAACTGGTGTTTGAAGAGAATTGACCCACATCTTTAAACTAAATTCTCAATTGTTTTGTAATGTCTATCAGTTTCTGAAAGAAAAGCATGTAATACAGTCTTTTCATAGCATCCAGCTTACTGGGAGAAGACACGTTGGTTTAGCGTGCTACAGTGAGCCAGGGCTTATTGCAGTACACAGTACTAGAAAATACACTTTGTGAAGAGCAAAGTAGCTTCCAAAATGAGCAATTGAAAAAAATAAAAAAATAAAAAGTGTGCTTTGGAAAATGGACACGTGCCACCTGTAAAAAGGAATTTTCATTTTAGGCAGGCTGTTGTTGAAAATGTATTAACAGCTTCTGAACCTATTCTGTGCTGCTAATCCAAGGACGTAAGGCGACATTACATAAATGAAGAAAGTGACCAGCGTAGAACTGGCCTCTGTAGGAAGATTTACACTGTGCGTGACATATTCCTGGAGTGAAGCTGGCAACTTACTGTTGAAGCTATTTCTCCTCTTACCCACAAAATACAAGGAGTTGGAAGGAATAAACAGGTGATGGAATGCATCTTAGGACAGACTGAAGAGTGTCTTTGGTGTTGGGAGGGTTAACATAAATTAAAAAAAAAAACCAACACAAACAAAAGCACAGTATAACTCTTAGTTTTTAGATGTTTCTGTCCTTGTTTGTAAGGTAACACTGCACCAGTTTGCATTTGGAAGGGTATCTCCATTAATCCACATACTCTCTTGTGCCTCTGATACTGAAGGTGATTTTTCCACTGGAAAGAAATATGTCCAGTTTCCAGTTCTGTTTCAGGAGGTACAGGCTGACATAAAAGCTCTCTGCAAGGGAGGGAAGGGAAGTGTTAAAAGTATGTATGAGTTTTATTCAGCTTAACAATCTTGCTATTTAGGAAAACTGGAGCTGGAACAACAGAAATGGAAGCTGAACTACAGGAACAGAAGATTATTTCTCTTGCACATCTTCCAAAAGCACACTTAACAAAATAAATGAAAAAACCTTTTTTAGTAGGGAGTCTGGTGTATTTTTAACTCCTATATTAGGTTATGTGCAAGACTCCTGTGTTAAAGGTCATGTATGGTTGGATGGACAATAAAAGAGCTTTTTTTTTTTTATTGTTATCAAAGATTATGTATCTAAGCCTCCCAGTGGGGCTTGCATTTTAGCTGAAACGAAACGGAGAGCATTATAGGGAAACCTTCATTCTTGATATGGAGTGAAAGCAGAACATAAAAGGTGTAACAGTGAGAAACTCCCAAGGTTTTAGTGCATTTTCAACAATGAGAGCATGATGTTTCTAAGAGTGTTCGCATAAAGTTTATATGATGATAATCATCTGGTTTACCCGTTTGAAAAACGTACTGCAAACCTGAGCACCGTTCCCTGCCAACACACCAATTTCACAGTGCTGCGAAAGGACAAAGCATGTAACACTGGCTAAGATGACATATGTAGATACACCGGGTGGTAGGAGTATGGAAAATTATGCAGTTTGAATTAAATTAAAAGCTGTCAGCATGTAACACTTCCCATCTGTTACCTTCCGTGAGTAGGTTGCAGAGAAGATCGGATGTACGGCGTAAATAGGGTGGCAATGCCTGCATTACTGATTGCATGTTCTAATGATGGCAGGTGGTTGCGTTAATGTGTTTGTAAGAAAGTAATTCATCTTACAGTCTCTGATAAAAGCTGAAGTTGAAGCTCAGCAGAACAGTTAACATCTGCCACAGTAGCCAAAGCAGCGTACGCAGTTATTGCTGTATGCTGCCTAAAGACACGTGGTAAATTTGCTAGCTCAGTTCTTTGCAACCAGCATGCTGTGTCCCAGACTTACTGAGTTTATGACTTTTTCTTTTAAATTGTTTCATGTGAATCTCTCCTTACTGAGCAGGTATGGCATTTTCAGGATGTCTGTTAAGATGATTCTTTGATACATTCAGTTTCTACTGTGAGCTTAATATGTTAATTTCAACATTTAATGTGTTAATTTCAACATTAAGCTGCATCAGCTTGTTTGTTTATTTTACTGCAGAATCTGCCAGAGAATTTCAGTGATTGCAAACTGAAAAAGAAGGGGTTGGTGAAAAGGGTTCAGGTGAGTATGCTTTTGTTTGTTTTGTTTTCCATTAATGCTGGGTACTTGTATACCAAGAGTTTGTGAAAATGAGAGCAGTTTAAGAGCTTAGATTTTTTTCAGTGTTTGTTCTTGTATTGGTATTTCTTATAACTTCGGTTTGAGAGGTATGTAGTAGCTTTATAAAACAGCACACAGAATTACAGATTTTCATAGTTCATGCTATTTTCAGACAATGTTTGTAATTTACATTAGTGGTTGGCCTTATGGCTGCCTGATGATGTAAAGTAATTCTGATAACTTGTAAAGAAAATGGGATGATTCCTGCTTTCCCATATGTTGGTGGGCTGGAGCAATGGCTGAGGTCTGGGCACAAAGATGCAGTCAACTGTAACTGCTGCTGGACCTTGTGAGAGGTGTTCTTTGGAAAATTTAGCTTCTGTTGCAATGTACAAACTTTCTGTGGAGAGTCTCTGAAGTAAAATATGTAGAAGCAGAAGAGCAGCTGTGGTGGGGGGTGCGGTTTTTGATTGCTTTGCCATTGTGTGATGCTTACAAATTCCTAGGCATGGTTTCCTTAGACACCTTGAACTGAAGGTTTGCTACTAAATCCTGGAATTTGTCCTTCCTCCCTCCTCCCCCAAAAGCCAAACTTCCATAAACTGATGTTTGTGCTACTGATACTACTTTTATTTGTATTGTGCTAGCTTCAGTCACAGGTTAGATTCCTGAAAATTTTTTGTGAAAGTACCTTGCATTCATATACGGAGTTGAAAGGTTTTGTCTTTTACTGTACCCTTATTAAATACTTTCTATAAATGTTTCCCAAATTTTTTAAAATAGCCATCTATTTTAGAGGAAGCCTGACCAAGAAGTACTTCATAATTGGAATGTTTTTTGTTATAGCTTTAGGGACAAAGCCCTGCGTACTCTGTTACAGAGTTAGGTTCAGGTAATGCAAAGTGGAATGAAGATGGCTGCTGGTGTAGCTCTGTTATATGGGCTCTGAACATGCACTTGATTCCACGTGCCTAACCAAAGCAGCAGAACTTTGTAACAGAGGTATGGCTGTAACCTTCAGGGCAAGCTGCTAGAGCTCCACTCCTGGGTGAAGTTACTGCAGAAATAAGTGGGGCTTTGTATGAGAACTGCTGTTAAAACATAAAGCAGATTCTGTTGAGCAGAGATCAGAATTATTGATGTGCTTTTATAGGCACAGTGTTCTGCAACTGTAGGTTGTGAACCCTTTGAGGACTGCAGAAGAACGAAGGGATTTCAGACCAGAGCAGTCAGCAAGAATTTGTTTTTCCAGAGCAAGCAAACAATGGCACGTTGTGCTAATTACTCTTAAGTATTCATGAAGGTGAGGGGGAGCTATGAACTGCCTTCTGTTGTATGGAGAGACAGATACAAACCACTTGCAGCCAGCAGCTGCAGTTGTTACCACCTTGGCTGTTTCATCCCCCAAGCTCTTGCACAAGTGAGTTGATGCTAGCTCAAGGGATTGGTAGAAGATAGGTGACTTCAAAACAGTTTGATGATTGAGAAACATTCCCTTGGCACAACAGTTTGCTTCTCTGGAGGGAAGGAAGTTTCTGAATGTCATTTTAATGTAAACAACATTAAATATCTGGTTTGACTGTTAAAGTCTAGTGCAAACACTGCAAAGCCGAGTGCAAGGCACGTGTAGATAGCAGGAGAGTCTGCTCAGAAACTACAATTGGAATTGGCCTTAAAAGGATTTATTGGCTGAAAGTGCTGGTGTGTTGTGTACAGCACAAGCAAAGTGACTGATGGCTTCTGGCTCTGAATTGCTGTGTGTGGGTTGCCATACTTGTAAGAACTCATGGACAGGTTCTAAGAAAGCTTAAGGTGCTGTGGACTGCCCTTTTTGGAAAGGAACTTTTGTGTCTCGAGGCGCACCAGCTGTTTACTGATAAGGATGAAGGCTCATGTTGCTCTGTAGTCCTGAGGAGTAGAAGAGGCCTTGGTCTAATGAAAGCTTGTTTTAGATTTGACTGAGTAGGTTTGTTGCTCCCACCCTTGGCTACAGAAGTGTGCGTTTTAGAAGGGAGTTTAAAAGTCATGTTCTAAACTGAAGCACTGACTTGTCTGAACCTTTGTGATCCATATTGTTGTGTATGAACTTTGGATCAACTCAAAGTACTTCAGCGGCAGGACTGGTGAGGTTGGGCAACCACGTTGTTGCCTTGTTGGATATCATATTTCTCTTGGGATTCTGGGTAAACAAAATTGTGAATAAACTATTATCAAAACTGAACAAAAGGTGGTTGTTGAGTTGGCTTCTACAAATTCATAAATTCACAATGGAAACTGCAGTTTCTGTTCTTAAGAAGCATCTACCGTTACTATAACTGGATCCTCAATAACATTTGTTTGTTTCTTATTCTCAGGTTTTTCTTGCCCAGTGTGACACCGTTGAAGGAAATATTGGTCAAGAAATGGACAAGCTACAGTCAAAGAATTTGGCACTGGCAGAATGAGGCATTGCCCTGCGTAGTTAGGAAACATAATTGCTCTGTGAGCAAGAAGAAGAGTTTGCTCTTTGTTTTGGAGCACGTATTCAGCTTTTTTTTTTTTTTTTTATAAGTCCAGTCTGTTAGACTGGTACTAGTCAATCATTTCTTGCTGATTGTCTTGTTTGCCGCTTCGTTAGACGTATTACTTTGAAAAGAAAATCCTTCCTGAAGAATTTCAGAAATTATCTTTGTGGTGAATTACTATGTATCTTATGGACGAATGTTTAGTTAACCAAGTTACGGAGTTTGCAGTGATGAGCAATTTTGTCTGATACGTCTTTGAATTTATTTGCAGCTCAAATCAAGGAAGGTCTATAATTGTACAAGTGCTGTAAGTTGCAATTGTAGGACTTCAGCTTGGTTGAAAAGGCCAACAGGCAACATCTGGGAAAGTCGAACGTTCTTGTAGACGGTTCAGAGCAATAAAAAAAAACCCTACGCATTTGTATCTAGGTAATGTTTGTATGCATTTATAAATATGAGAAAGCTTGATTATAAGGGAGTCATACCTATTTTAGCCTTAAATTGTCATAATAAATGGCATGTACTGTAACATGTATGGTACTTAATTTTGAGTGGTGCTTTAAGCTGTTACTGAGGTCCTTGATACAGACATATGTTTTTTACATAGATTTCTGATGTACTGTGGTTTTTATAGATTATTCTTATTTTTATTGTTTGTGTTCTGTTTAGACTTATGGCGGGAAATGAAATGAGGTTACTCATGCTGCTCATATACCAGGGGTTCACTTCAAGCAATGTACAACTAAGGAGCTGTTTTGAAAGGGCTTTTTAATACTTTTTTTCTGTTTTCACTGAATTCATGATGCTCTATTTAATGGAAAATTGCAGTGATTATTTCTAGTCTGTGAAGGAAATCAGTGAATTTTTATAACATGTTACAAAGTGACGGAACTTCGTGCTAGCAGTGCCATGCGGCTGAAGCTTATGACTGATTCTTGCAGTCGGATACAGGCCGTGCTTCACCTTCTCTGCTCAGAGACAAATCAGCTCTTGCAGGGGATGGCAGCTGTCAGCAGGTGCAGTCGGCTCTGCGGTTGTTGGCCAGAGCCCGTGGCTAACGTGCCTGTAGCGGGAGCGGCTTTCTCGCTGAGGCAGCTGGTCCATAGGTCTCTCACTATGTCAGCAGCCATCACGTGTGCGATGGCTGGTAAGGAGCCTGTTGCTGTGGGGGAAGAAAAGCTCTTTCGCCACAGATGAGCCGGACTGTGGATGTTTAGAAACAGCGCTTAGGTAGTGAGTCTGTATCCATGCGTGACTTCTTTTAAGATTAGCTGTCCTTTCAAGATAAAAACAGGAAGTGTGTGTAAAAAACTACAGTAACTTTAAGTTATAAACTTTAGAAATACCTGAAAAAGTATTATTAAAGTATTATCTTTGATGTTTGTAATTGGAGGAGCGTTTCTTTAGTGAAAAATGCCATTGGACAAATGACGTGATAGCCCTGCATTAGAAGGGGTCACTTTTATTCTAAAAATGCCTTTTGACTGTACTGAGACTGAAGTTGCCATATTTTTTACTGTTAACAAGTTTCTTCAAAGTTGTGTTTCTTCCATGTGTAACTCTCTTCTCAGCATCTATGGAGGATTTTAAGGTCTAAACTCCTAGGAAGCTTGTCTGTCATAAGTTAGGAAATGGTATGTTTGGTAGGACTGTGGATATTTTTTCATAGGCTACCAGTCTGGTCGTGCTGATTTTCCCGGCACCTTAAGGTTAGGAGGAAGAGGAGTTGGTTGTGGCCGTTTTTTGAAGCCGTACCTAGCTTGGTGCTGCTTCTGGACCAGATTCAGCTGACCCTGAAACCACCAGCAACGTTGTTGCTTAGTTCAGGGGGTGCAAGATTATCCGCTTTCCTGGGATGGAAAGGATCCTCACCCTCTCAAATGGAATTCCTGTAATGCTTTGGGCTTTCACAGGTACAGGTAAGACATAAGTATCCTCTTGTGCCCATGAAGAGAACTGGGAGCTGTGGTCATAGCTAGGACCATGTCTGTTTCTGCTGCTCCTTCGTACTTTGTTGGGTGATAAAACTGAGGCTGTAGGCAGACACCGTTCTTTTGGATCTTTCAGTCAGTGGAAAAGGCTGTTGACTCCAGCCGCTTCCCAGCGCTCCTTCCCAGAAGCCGCTGCTGCTCGAGATGTGCTTGGGTGAGTGCATCCTCAGCTGGCCGCAAAGCCCGGGGGATTAGCTTGGAGATGTTCCACGGCAGATCTTCTGATCGTCCGGCACTCTGAGGCAGAGAGGGTGGTGGTGAACCTCTCCCACCTGCACACCTGGGGTCAGCAAGCGGTGGGTGTCCGGAGCTGAAGTTACTTTACAGTGGTGATTCCTGGTGTCGGAGTGTTTGGTTTCTAGGACAAAAGTATCAGTGTATGAAGACAGACTTTTGCAGTATATAATTTTTTTTGCTTCCAAATATAAAAATGAATTGACTGGTTTTGGAAAGTGGACGGTTGTATTTAGAGTTGTGTAAGACCTTCTAGAGAGGATTGACTTTTATACTTAGTTTTGAGAGAGGAGCCCATTGTTGTCGTAGTAGCCATAAATTTCAGTGAAATTCAGCAAACTTGTGTGCTTTTGAAAAGTGCAGCAGACTACGGCTGTGGGAGGAAGGGGAAGGAGGAGGAGATTTTACACGTTCTTCAGAACTTGTAAGGGTGAACACAGATCTCAGTCAAGCGTAAGCCGTACTTGCACTGACTCTGCAGTCTGTGACCCCTACACTGCTACTGAATCGTTTCCTCGCCCCTGCCATCGTCTGCCCTGATGGTGCCAAAGGAGAAGTGACTCCCTTCTGCCCGAGCTGCACTTGCCCCGTTGTCGCTGTCTTCTTCCCGTCGCTGCGTGGCTCTGGCTGGTTTGCGTACCTCGGGTTTGCCATCCAGGCAAAGCGTCTCACCACAGCGGTTGTCCATTGTGAAGATGGAAACCAAATGACACGCTCGCTTGCCCCCTTCTCCCCCCCAGCTGCTGTGGGAAGCTGCCCGGGGAAGTGGTGGAGTCACTGTGGTGGAGGTGTTCAGAAAACCGTGTAGAGGTGGCACCTGGGGACATGGTGGTGATGTGGCATGGCGGTGCTGGGTTGACAGTTGGGCTTGGTGATCTGAGACGTCTTCTCCACCCTTACTGATTCTGTGATTCTGGTGTGAGCTGAGCTGGGGCCGGCAGGGCGGCTGGCTCCCCGGGAGCGGCGCGGCAGGCGCTGCCCGTTGGGTGCCCTGTGGCCAGGCCCTGCTGCGGGCACCGCCGATGGGGGCTGGGGCGATGCTGCCCGTTTGGGGCAGAGGATGGGGCTGGCGCCGTGGAACTCGGGGCTAGACGTTGGGTCTCTGTTCGAGTTAACTTATTTTATTGTACTGTCATAAATGAAAAGGTAAAAATAAAACATGTGAAGTTCTGTGCCGTGCTTGGTGTGCTGCAGTGACTGGACGCTGCGGAGGGGCCGTGCTCCAGCAGGGAGGCGGCGTGCGGCCTGCGGGCAGCAGGCTCGGGCATGAAGGAAGGCCGGGTTCTCTAAGAGCATGTTTCACAGCTGTGTTCCCCGCGGAGGGGCTCTGGGCTGCTGGGGCAGCTCTGTCGCCATTTACAGATTTTGGGGGGCACTCTTCAGGGAACTGACTCAGGGCTGTGGCCCGTGAGTTGCAGCACTGCCTCAGAGGCCTAACTGCGGAAAAACCTGGCGAAGCCGGGGAACGAGAGCCTGCCGCCCTGTTGGGACGCTCCCGCTCCTCCCCCTGCCTTCCTCTGGCGGCGGGGGGCGGGGCCGGGCCTCTCAGTCCCGCCCCCCGGGCGAAGTCACGCCCCGTCGCCACCGCCCCAGCTCGGGGGCGGGACTTGCTCTCATCCCCGCCCATCCGGCGCGCGGCGGGGCGGAGCCGAAGCCTCGCTCTGCGCCGCGGCGCCGCCCCTGCGCTCTGCTCGCCGGGGAGAAGATGGCGGCGGGCGGGGTGGGCTCGGGGCGGAAGCAGGTGCGGCAGGAGGAGCTGCGGCGCCTGATGCGGGAGAAGCAGCGGCAGAACGCGGGGAGGAAGCGGATCGACTCGCCCTTCGCCAAATATCCTCGGCAGCGGCCGCCTCGGCCCTTGCCTCGGGGGCCGGGCCGGCCCGGCCCGGCGGGG
>Ga0065711_1040521_pt1 | contig 16880 bp, 13 predicted proteins | sample Hoacrofraction12_FD_59098 | JGI IMG/M metagenome (GOLD analysis project Ga0065711, IMG submission 59098) | Hoatzin crop microbial communities from Cojedes, Venezuela - Epithelial fraction 12 v2 (version 2) | ecosystem: Host-associated > Birds > Digestive system > Esophagus > Crop | place... | reverse complement strand
GAAAAAAAAAAAAAAAAAAAAAAAAAAAAAAAAAAAAAGGAGGAAAAAAGACTGCCTGCCTTGAGGAGTCACACGAGGGAAAACTGTGCCTGATTTCATTAGGAAATCCATTCTGTTATTTTTTGGTGCTGTTGGCTACTTTATCAGAAACCCTTCAATAGCATCCTTTAAAAAAAAAAAAAAAGAAAAAAGTGATTGAAGCCATAAGTGCTTCTTTTGTCATAGACGTGCAATCTTTCTAACATTCCATTTCCATTCCACTGCTGTTTTTCACACCTTCACACAGTCAAGCATTAATTTTTCTTTTGAATTTGTTTCATTATATGGTCACATTTAGAGCCACTAGCAGGTCTGCGTATTTCTTTTGAATGTGAAAATGCATTTGCTTTCATCTTGTCTAGTTTTTCTCTTCATGTTGTAACAAAAAAAAAAAATCACACCTTTTGTACATATGCCTGTAAATTTTTTTAAATACTTGAGCCTTTTCTTGGGGTGGGGGGAGGGATGGCAAAGAGACAAGATGAAGAAAAGCCTTACGTTTCACTTTCTTCATCGGTTGGATTGGATGCTTACAGGGTTTTTCTTGTAACATTTATAAGTGCTGCTTACATCACTGAACAACAACAAAAAATAATAATGGAGTAGCTGTTGCCCTTTTCTGGTTGTGTGTACAGTATGTGTGGAATAAAAAAGGGAAAATGTTTTCACAAACTGTTTTGTTTCGTAATTGAATTCAACAATACCGTAGCTACCCATATTGCACTGAGCTTGCCAGTGGTGACTGTCAGGAAAGTCCTATAATACAATTTGTTGGTTGTTGTTGCAGAAGACTGAACTGTTTTGGAATATTTAACAATAACATAAACAGAGTCAAGTGTTTTCAAATGTGGTTGTCTGGTTTTTATGGCCTTGCTGTGTACTTTTCCCTCTTGACAGTAAACTTCTGACTATGGCTTACAGTTTGACATTTAATTTATTAGCGCTGCTCTGCTCTCTTTCCTTGTAAGGAAAGACTTCATGTTGTTTATTGCCAGTTTTTTGTTTACTTTCCAGGTTTGTACTACGAGGTTTAATAAAAAAAAACAAAACTTTTTTGGACATTTTGTCTGTCTTCTGGAAAGTGAGTAAAGTAAGCTCCTTCGAGGAAAACTTCTTTCAGCAGATGCCTTGTTAAACAGTAAATATCTGACTGGACGTAGTGAGCTTCCTGGTGTTCGCTGCCCAGAGAGGGGTCAGGAAAGGCTCTGCCAGGTGCGAGGAGACAGAGCCCCTGAGGGACACCAGCCCCTTCCCAGCTGGCGAGCAGCAGGAGATGCCGCCTTGCCAACCGCTCGCTTCACTGGGCCGGGATCCACATCACGGCTCAGCCCTCTACTTACGCTGCCTCTGGTTACACTCCTTCCCACCGTGCGTGATGAGCCGGAGCCAGGAGCCTTCTCAAAGGGGAGCAGATCCCTGCAAACAGAGTGTGAGACTCGACAAGAAACAGGTGTTAGACATGGTCAGACCTCAAGCTTCAAGACAAAAAAGACTGCAGCAAAAACCAGCAGTAAGATGATGATGGCGACTGTAGGCCCTAAGGTTTATAAAATGTACGCGCTTAATTTATAATTCATTCCTGTTTATTTCCCTTAGATTGCTGGCTTGCAGCAGTGTAGTCAAACAGATGCTACCATGGAAAAGTAAATTACATTAGTGCTCCTTATAAAGAACCTTTTTTGGTTTTTTTCCCCCTGAATTAGTCTCCTCTGTTCCCTATCATGGATAACGTATTTGGGTAATCAAGTAAAAGACATGGTTGGGATGATAGAAATACTTTATTTTATCTCAAAGGAGGAGTAGGTTTTTACAACGCTAAAGATATCTGCTCCAGGAGGAGGGTAACATTTCAGTGTGCATCTCTCCTCCTTTTCCATTTCTTTTTTCCTTAACACCTATGATAACTAAGTTGCTCCTGAATAAGAAGGGTGAGAGAGTAGAGGCTGCTGCATTAGTAGACAAAGGCAGTAGGCAGACAGTAGGTAGTCAAGAGTAGAAAATAACTTTTCATTTTGGTTTGGATCCTAAATCTTCAGTTGCAGCAGGTGAAAACATGCAAGGAACAATTTGGGTTCAGTGTTACACACCAAGGGTTTCCGATCAGCCATTTAAAGGGTAGTGGTCAGAGTAACTTGTGCCTTTCCCCTTTAATTCTCTTATACATAGTATATACAACAGTTCTACTGCTCCCCGGAGCCCCGAGACTGCTGCTAAAGTGTGTGTGCTTGAGGCTTTTTTTTGTTTTAAAAACCAACCTCCACGCAACTGGCAATTTTGTAAAAAGGCGGTAGGACTAAGTAAAAACGTCTGGCTGTTACGCTTGGGTAGCAAATCATTACACAGGCAAGCTCTTCATTCACTTGTTCACTCATTCCAAAGTCATTCTTAAAGGATATGGTTTTGAGATTCAAATAGTTTGAGAGTCACTTTCATCGCTAACATCCGAAGCGCCCTTTCTTTCAGCTACGGCAGCGAGCGCGGTGTCCACTTGCACCTCCTCTTCGTCGGACTGAATGACCGGGGACTCCCCTTCGCTCGCGTCCTGGCTGGCGGAATCGGTGCAGGTCGACGACAGCGAGGACAGTTTCTGCCGTAATTCAGACTGGCTCGGCACCTGAAGGCTTATCTCAGTCACGTAGGTGTCGGAGTCGGGCCCTTGTAGTTGGAGAAAGAGCGACAAGAAGAATCAAGCTGTGGCTCAGCAGGTGAACAGAGAAATCAGTGTATTTAGTAACCGAGCTCAGCGCTGGTTCACGAGTGGCGTTCAGGCTCTTCTGCTGCTTTTGCCAAACACCACTAAACCAACCCTCCCGAACCACAAAGCTGTCTTTTGGCTTTTCGGAAGTTGGTCTCAAATACAAGCCCCAGGCTGGTTTTAATCTGTTCCTGATGGCATGGCTGTCTCTTGCTCATTCTAGTATTGCTAACAGTTGAGATCAAATAAGGTAAGATGTCAGGACTTAATACTCCTGCTTTAAAATCAAACAGAAAATCGAACTACTGCAAGCATCCAGTTTGCCTGTTGGCTGAGACCACTTAATCCTCCTGACTCTGATAAAGTGCATTCAGACCTCAGCATCTGCCGAGAGTCATCACCACCAACAGGAAAACCCTCCAGACAAACTGTCCAACAGAATGACACGAATGAACCTGGGTGAAGTTAAAAACAACAACAAAAAAAACCAAACTGGGAGATAGGCAGTAATGGTCTCCAGTTTTGACTAAAAATCAAGATGCAGAAGCAAAACAAATTCTTGTGCACAGCATGAAGTAATTCCTCTGGTAAAGCTGTATCCTAGCTCAAGTTCACAGGAATGGGATTTTAAGACGCTGCTTCCTCTATGCAAAAAAGACTTCTTCTAAGCAAGTTCAGTGTAACTGAAGTGTTTGCTTGCAGCTTGAGGCTTCAGATTTCAAAATTACCTTAGATCCTCTTCTTTGGACACTTCCTGGCAGTAAATAAGAAGGAAAAATAGGGAAACACCTAAACAACCCTGCTACGTGATCCACCAAATAAAGCGCTTTTTTCCTTCCCTCCTGTACCTACCCAAGGGCTTTCCCATAGGCAGGGCACCCAGCTTCAGCACTGAGCAACCTCAGTGAGAAAATACTCTTAAAAATGCTGTGGGATTAATATAGAAAAAGGTTTCAAGAGCATCAGATGGAAATGAGCTGATCACTACACCCTAGCCCTGCTCAGGCTGTTTGCGGAGCAGTTCACACTACATTTGCCTTATGACAGGTCCCCATTGCCTTACCAAGTACCCCAGTTAAATCACGACAAGAAAGCAGTTTTGACGGCAGCTGGAGGCAACAGAAGCTTGTTGTACTGGACACTGCAGGGTGCACCAGCTGTTGCTCAGGCACATTTCTTGCCCTAACTAGCTGTCAACCTTCAGTTCTGGACCTAAGCTGGGACAGCAAGCAGCCCTGTACGTGGCGTCACTGTTTTAGCCTCTCTGGGACTTGGGAACTCCCTGGGAAACGTGCCCTCAGAGGTCTCCAGTTGAAACACAAGCTGATCAACGTCCGGGACAACTCTTGAAAGCCGAACGGCCTGCCTGGACTGGAAACACGCGGCCACTCCCGCCGCCTGTGCCAGTCAGAGCTGACGGTCCAGCAGGTCTGCTGCCTTGCTCCGCAGGTGGCACATCCGTCTACCCCGAGCGCAAGCGCTACGGGAAGGACGTTTCTAAAGACACCTGGCTCTGTGCTGTGCACACCTGCACGCATTAGATTAATCTGCACAACACACCCATGAGACGAGCTGTCTGCAGTGTCAGAGGCAAGTGAATTTTTCGGTTCAATTTACCAACAACCATGAAGTGTTGCAAACCCAGTGCCCACAAGCTGGCAATGTTTTATAGCAAGACAAATTTGAAAACGTTTTCATGCCTTGAGCCGATTTCCATTTTTACCAGTTACAAAAATAACTTACCTGCATTCCGTGGTGTTCAGCAAAACTGCGAAACAAGCCATGCCCTGACCAACCCAGTTCTCCACTGACAGCAAAATAAAGAGCTATCTTAACGCCATTTCACTTCCTGAGACTGAAGACTACCGTATATTTGGCTTGATACTAGGGTGGCAAGGTCCTTAAAGCAAACACAAAAATACCTTCCAGGTCAGAGGGAGACGAATCCTCTGGAACCACACCAGTAAGATTCACCAGACCGTTAGGCTGCAGTAGCAGTAACTGTAGTGTAGGATGCCTTGCTGCAAGCCTATCCAACCTCTGCATTAACGTTACAGCACTGGTACATTGTAGTACAGTGTACGTGCATAAATATAATAAATACATATACACTATCTATACATCCACACCATAATACTTGCAGTACAGCACAAAACAAATGATAGAGTTCTTTCAAAGGCTAGTAAGTTTTACATCTGTGTAGGAAAAAACCACCACACCTCGTAGTTTCTACACTTTCTTAGATGATCCAGTTACACTGTTTGTTGCTAAGACATAGAGCTTCTTGGTCCAACATCTGCCAAAGACCCAGCAAGGGGAAAACAGTCCTAGATTCTGCAATTATCTGCATGCTCAAACAATGATCAATGTTAATAACGCATGAATTGGATGCCTACCCAAACCCAGCCTTCTGAATTTAGTTTTTGCAATAAAACACAAAGACCTTTAGTAGACAAGTGTGCCCTGGCTACTTACTGTAAGCTTTTCATGTTCACAGCAGGTAATAATCACCTTTCCACAGAGAGAAGAAAATTACCCCAGGATATTATTAACATTTTTCTTTACACATCCTAAAATACAGGATAGGGATTTAAAGTATACTTTTCTTCACTGTAAGTACTTCTATAAAAATATTTCAACCTGTATTTTCAAAAGAAATAAAAGTACATTCAAAGAAGCTTCATCATCTCCCCCAAGAAAACTCATCTTGTCTCTTCTGGGAAAAGGCATTTTAGTACTGAAGTTTTTAATTAAGAAAACACACTTCCCTGGTGGATAAAGTATCCAGTATTACTAATTCCCTGCTTTACACAGATCGCTCATCGTGCTGCAGCTTGCAAAACATAAATCTGGTTTTGTTCATCAGAGCACACAAAATTTTGGATTAAGATTATAATTTAATCCAATTTAACTAACATGATGAGCAGTAAGAAGGCTACATGAAAGAGCTGCAGCATCAGAAACACTATTCAGAAGCTTCCAGAACATTGTGATGTTTTATACAGATGAACTGCTGGGTTGAACCACGTCTCTTGAATATCTCTCACTGAAGATCTTACACTATACAACTGGTATGGATTTTCTTCAAAATGCCAAAATTCTGGACAAATTCTAAGAAAGCAGTCCTAAAAATAAAAACCTAATTACCGCAGACTTTCTGTTGTATTGAGAAAAACGCATCTTAAAAGCAGTATGTAACGCATCACCTATGCACACCGTGACAAATATAACATGAAGCTGTAGTAACCAGGTGAAAACAGAGACAGCCCAGAAACACCGAGTAGTTTTGCATCAAGCTCTCTCGTACTGCAGCTAAACGTTAATGTTTTGAAAACCACTAATGAAAAATATTCAATCTACATAAAGTGTAACGTTTGAGGAGAAAACATCATCCATTACAAATTAGAGCAATTCCAGTGATTTATCACTTGGTCTCTAAGTATGCTGTCATTACTAGCATCATACCCAGCATGGGAGAAAGCACATTATTGTCTTCGCCTCCTGAGTTTAAAAAGACATCAAGTGCTTCTTGGTCAGACATGTCCATTAGGTCCATCTGCTCCAGCATGTCCACGTTCACCTCCATGGAAGACATACTTCCAATCGGTTCTGCAGTAAAAACAGCGCAATGAGCAAACTGGCAGTCGGCTACGTGATGTTACGTCCTAGAAAGGCTTCAACAGCTGCTATAATCGTATGCATTAGTAACAATTAAACTAGATCGGGAAGGAGCACACGCACAGGAGCTGCTCAGCAACAATCTCAGCCCAAATCCAAGAGCACTCCGTGCAATCTTTGCTATGAAACTAATGCCCATTACTGTTTTTGTACAACAAAACATTTTTAGAAACAGTATTTATGGCAATGGCATTGTCAGAAATACACTAGGATGGGGCTCAGGGGCAAAGGCTGGAACTTTCCATTTTGGAACACTCCTTTCCAATCCTCTCAACTAAAAGTCTTTTTAGAGAAAAACACATTTAAGCACACAATCACTAAATGTCAATACACAAGGGATGTGGAAATTCAGAAATAAGGATTGTTAATAGAGAGCAGACATTCTTCCTCCTTGTTCAGTCAGTCTAATAAAGAACAGTGGTATGTAAAACCTAGGCTGATGACCAATACCTTCTCTCAGCATGGGGACTTCATATTATTAATTACTCAAGCAAATTACTTCTTATTGACAATATAATACTGACAATTCGCAAGGGAATTAAATACTTGGCTAAGCATCTTCTTCCCTGCACAATAAAACATGCAAACACAGAACAAGTAAGTTCAGGGGTACTGAGATTTAAGTCCAGTTGCTGTATATGTAACATCAAATACTGCAACGAACAGTTTAATGGTTTATCTAAATTTAACAACTATACTATTAAAAGCCTTCGTATGTGCACTGAGATGAAATCCTGTGATTTTCCTGGGGTTTTTTCCAAATTTACTACAGCTGTGTAGTTTTACACGTACTGCAGGATGAAACCTTTCATTAAAACAGTTTCTTTGGTATACATGGCTTCTGCATTATACTGCAAAGCTGAAGTTCGGGAAGTCAGGCACCCTTTAACAGAGCCGTCTGGCCAGTACCAGCCAGTGACAATGTCCACTTTTAGTGGACTCTGTATGTAGAGAAAGCAGGAAGACCCAAACTCGGTTCCTGGCTAGACTGAAGGAATTCAGACTTACATATCCTGCTTCTCCGAAGACTGTCCTAGCAACCCATCTAGAGCATCTTGCAGATGAGCGTTCATAGCGCTTACGCAGAGAAATGGAAATCTTGGATTGCACTCCCCACTCCTACATTAGAGCGACACAGAGCAGGTCTTGGAGCGGGTACAGAATCTCTGCATTTTTTCCTGTCACACAAGTGACGTAATCTCCCACTTGCTTTCTTTCTGGCCCTGCAATCCCTGCATTTTGGCCCAACAGATGGGTACCTCCCACAAAGAAGAGTCTGTAGTTTATGGCATTCCTGTGCTTTAACCAGTCAGGAGACGCCAGACTTGAGTCATCTCAAAATAATGAGAGATCTTAATCTGATCTCCCATGTCCTAATCACGTACTCTGTATGTTACACAGACATAGCTACTGCCTGGAACTGCTCTGAAATACAACACCGAGCTCTCCACTGCACTTGTAACATTTTTCTGAGACACCTCCTGCCAGGTGCCAGTCCCAGGCTCTGGAATTCCAGTGGACAGAAGCACAAGCAGCCACCTCCATCCCTATCTCTAGAGGTATGGATGCCCTCTTCAGCCACAGAGAAGAGGGCTGTTCCTGACGTACTTCCATGCTTTGCATTTCCTCAGACAACCGAGCAGAGGGGCTGACTGGTTTTCTAAGGTGCCTAGTTCCCCTGCAGGCCAAAAATTGTTTAAAGAGCTTACAAAAAGTTTCAGTTCAACCAAGTAAGGCTTCATCTGTAAGCATTAAAACTGCTGCTGACTCTGACCCCTCAACAATATTCTCCAAGCTGTGAGTTTGTGGATTACACAGAAGGTATCGGAAGACTTGCCTCGCCTCTCTGCTATCTGCAAGTATCCTGTAGACAGGTATTGCTCCATGTCCTGCTGGAAGGCTTCTTCAAAGAACTTCTGACGCTCCTTTAGCTTCATCTGCTGGGTGTGCTCCATATCCAAAACCTTCTGTGCATGTTCAGCATCTAGTTCAGCTGAGTGTAAAACAAACAAACAAATAAAACATTGCATGTATATCCCCCTGACTCCCAGAATTTAAAAGCTACTGAACCAGTTCGATACTGACAGACTGTTACTCCAGACTGTTATAAAAGGCGGCTTCTGTGCTTTGTAACTGTATTTTAAAACTGACAGGAAAAGAATACTATATTAAGCAGCATAACCTTCACGTAACTGCGATGTCATAACTATTTATCTTGAGGCAAGATGCCGGTTTCTGGAACTGTACACACAGCAACACCTGAAAGCACTCTCCATCAATAACTGGGATTTGAGAGTTCTGCCAAAAAAAGCAATCAGATAATGATGCTTCTGCTATCATACGTACCTCATACACACAAAAGTAACGCTTTTAATTCGAATGTTGCAGCACATTTCCAGCACAATACAAATGGAAAGATGTAGGCATGCTTACATGTACATGCATACAAATGTGCATACATACACGTGTGTGCCTGCACACACGTGTGAGATTCTGGTTTTGTCAGCCTCCAGACAGACTGGAACAACCCTCTGAAGACCATCCTACGTGTAGTGCAGGCACGGATCCACAGCAGCTGTGAAGGCAGCCCCAGTCAACCGGAGGTAGGCAGGCAGCACTGGTTTCAGTGGCACCACCACATGGTCACTGATCTCAATACAGAGGGTCTTCTCTGCACACAGCAGCGAAGAATGGGCCAGGAGATGATGATGGTACCGACACCAAAACAAAGCAGAGCCAGCTGCCATGAATTACTAACACAACACCAAGCAGGAAGGGTCAGCTTCTATACCTTGTACGGACATACAGTGACAACCGAATTTGCTGATACACATCTACGCTGCGTCTCTAGAACTTCCCCTTCCTCCCACAGTGAAAGAAGTATCAGCCTGAAAATCACTAGAGCTACTCCTGCCCTCCTGGTCTGCTCTACAGGAGTCACGGACTGGCCAGAGGATGTACAAACAAAAGAACCGTGCTACTTAGTGAAGAATAAAGTCTTCTAGAATAAAAAGATGTGGTAGCTATTGAAGTACTGACTCTAGGCCAGACCACTATCAGAACACGTTTTAGAAAAAAAATGCTTTTTAGGAGGAATATATAAACTGGAACTCTTCCCCCCAGAGTTCTCTGTTCATTTTTCTAAACCAGTCTCATAAGCGCTCTGCTTACAATAAAAAAAAAGAATTTGCTAGCTGAACTGTTGATGGAAAGGATGAGGGCAGCAAGAAGAGCTGCTGGTCTGGGCTGTTCCGCCCGTTAGGGGAAGCTCCACCAAATACTGCTGGGTAAAAAATGTCCAAGCTTTCACATACCAGACAGACCCAGCTAGAATATGGCATCCCTACAGGTAAATGCTGCAAGGGCATAAGGTTTTCTAGGACCAGCATCATGTCAGTCTTCCAGGGAAAATGTTACGTTAATGATATTTTACAATAAGGAAATTAATTAAAAGCATTTACCATGATAAAGATTATTATCCAAATGCAGAACGTGTTTTATTAAACCAGGCAAAATCATGAGAGAGCAGTAATTCACTCTGTTGCCTGCATCAAGGTCACAGATCATATACAGAAGCAACTGAGCTGTGACAGCTGCCAAAAGGAGCCATAAAACTTGACTGACACACCAAATATCCATTAAAATATCAGTAAATAAGCCAAAATCTTTTTCTTAAAGCAATTTTCGGAGGGAAAACATCAGCACATAATAAGGAAAGCATTTTCCTTTAAGTCAACATGTCTTTATTATCAATTACACTGGGGTGTATGATGACTCTGTGTTCCTTGGAGCAACTCCTTTACTACAGACCTGAACGACAAGCAATTATTAATGACATTATGTATGATGCAGAAATGCAATTCAATTGTAATAATGAAAGCCAGCGGCTCTCACTGACAACAGAAATTTCCTGTCTTTCTCGTAACATATTCTGACAGTTTTGCACTCTATATTGGTACTTTAGGATATTTTCAGCCCCAGAACAGAGACAATATCCAAACAACTATGAGGCTGGTACAACTTCTTTCTTAGCACTGCCCCTCTGTTTTTTCCATTTTGCCTAAGATGTCCTGGGAACTATCGAAATTGTCCCTGGCCCACGCTAAATGGTCACAGCTGCCTGCTGTGCTGACGTGTTCCGAAGAAACTCAAACTACACTAGCTGAAGAGTTGTCAGAGGCTTGCTCTCCAAAGGCAGTTGTAGAGAGTTCACATCAAGCACTTTGCTGCACGATTTCACGCTCTGCCAGGTGTAATAAAAGTTGCTTGGCTAAGCAAAACCAAACTGCTACATGTGGGGTTTCTGTTTGTTGTCAGAAATGCTAAGGATGGCTAGATGAAGCTAACAGTCAAACATGAAACCACTGACAATGGGTGCATCGTTTCTTTTACAAAGCTATTCAGAATTACATTTTCCATTATCCGAGTGTAGTTTTACATGCTTATAAAACACTGAATTGAGCCAGCACCAAAGGAGTTCCCAGACAGACAAAAGCATCATCCGTATACCATCACACACTGCTCATGCCCACAAATGAATTATTCCCAGGATGCAAACTGAGACCCGACACACTTAAAACACACTCACATTTTTCCTCTCACCATAAAATTGTACCTTTGAATTTTGTACATAAAATTTTGTACACAAAATTGTACCTTTGAATTAGCAGCCGCACCTGTTTATCAATCACACTGCTGTGCACAGAAAAAATATCCAGACAGAGAGACTACACAGAAAATGCTAATTCACAGTTAGATGCAGACTTACAGGAGTTGCCATGATAACCCAAATGAAAGGCAACTTCAGCTCTATCAGCTATGAATGACTTTCAAGAGAACACAACTAAAAGGAGGCAAAATGCTTCTCAAAAATCGAAAAGTGAAGTGCTGTACACTCCAGCATGGAGTAAAGTGGATACTCCAGAGCAGCCTTCTGCACCGTGGCCAGGAAGGGCCCTGCGGCCGAGCCACGGCTCGCCGCCCTCGCACCCCGGTGCAGCCGGGAGCCTTTCTCCTCTGCAGCCCCAGCAAAGAGGCAGCACCCATCCACGACATTTCCACTTGCCACAGCATGGCCTCATCTCCTCCAACACTGCTGAACAACGCGCTCTCCCTGGCCCTGCCCTTGCCACACCGGTGCTGGAGTCTGGAGGTCTCTCCTTCCCTGGAACCAGTCACCCCAGCCTGCAGCAGCCCGGCGGGGATGCTACGCTGCCCTTGCCTCCGCTAGCCAGGCGGGGATGTACCAGAAGCTTCAGGGGATGACCCTACTTCTCCGAACACCTCAGCAGGAGAAAAAGCTGCAGTCATCATCTGCTTCTGCCCCTGTGGATCCTGCCTGTGTCAGCTAACGGGACCTGCACAGCTGTACCAGCTAGTTCCAGCCATTAAATGACTGCCCTGTGCTCTTAAAGGTCAATGGAAAAAGACAAAAAAAAAAGAAAAAAAATTAAAAATCAGTGCCCAGAATCTAGTCCTTAATGCACTGAATTTCCCTGTAGGTGTTCCCCCCACTCAGCCTTTTTTCTGGGGAAAAAAAAATCACCATATAGCTGTGCAAATAGGCCAAAGACTTAGAAATCAGGACAAGACTAAGAGTACAGTATTATTATTTGGTACAGCATCCATGTTTTCACATCTCAGTTTACATTTCTGGTCGTCTTCTGCAGCCAGAAGCTGTGCTAACCAGACACTATTCCTATTACAAGATTAAATTCTTAAAGCCCAGACCTCAAGACAGATTATTTCTTAATGACTTTATAAAACATTTTTATTTACAAATGAACTGGGAAAACCTCCCCCACTGTATCTTAAGTGTTTGCACAAGACACTAGAAGAATCCCAATCCCAAAGGAACAAATCACAAGAGCCTGTAACCCTGTACCTCAAGTGTTAAGGATATCATTCACAACCCTGACTGACACTTCCTACAAATTAAAATACTGCCGCAGTAGCTGAAGTTTCTACCTAACCAACACGCTAAGCGACCATTTTATACTTTAATCTAAAACATTTTCTAGTTATGCACAACAGATTTCCTAAATAAGTACGGCTACAAATAAAATAAATTAGAAGAATGACTAAAAACTGAAACTGAAAACACCGGTTATTTAGATTGCTAACACATTCCTTTAGACCTAACGTGACAGATGTCAAGTTGTCCAGATGGACGGCTTTGTGGTGCTTTCATACTGTTATACAACCAGTCTACTTTCCTTCCATTAATTTATTCTGTTACTTTATAGCTCTCACATGAACTAGAACCCATAAATGTTCTGAAGAGGGAAAGACACAGAGTAACGCAAAAACTGGAGCTTAGACTCAATGCCCTTTTCCCGCCGTCCATAACTGATCTTTGCAGACTCATTCAACCAGACTGCGAAATGTACACAAGTCTTCTTCGCAGGGATTTTTCTCTCACTAGAGATCTCAAAGTCTCAAGCAGCCCTCCACTGAACTCACGCCAGGTTTTTGATGTTCCTCCTGCGCTGGGGGGCCCAAAACTGGATGCCGCATCTAAACGTGGTCTAAGGGTCACTGAGCAGGGGAGGACAATCCCTGCCCTCGATCTCCGGCCGCGTTCCTGTCGGTACAGCCCGGGATGAGGTGGGATCCCCTGCTGCCAGGCGTGCTGCTGGCTCCTGCCCTGCTCGCTGCCCACCGCATCCCCGGGGCCCTTCCGCAGAGCTGCTCCCCACCAGCCAGTCCCGCTGCAGGGCTTTGCAGCCATACCTGCTGAACTTCACCATTTCCCCGCCATCCCACTCCTCCAGCCCCTCCAGGTCCCTCTGGACGGCAGCCCTGCCCTCGTCGTACCAACCGATGCCCCCCAGTCTGGTGTCATCTGCAAGCTTGAGGAGCGTGTCCTCCACCACCTCCTCCAGGAAGGACCGGTATGCCACTTGCCGCCAGCCTCCCGGCAGAGCACAGCCCACCAACCGCTGCCCTCCCACCCAACCAGCTACTGGTCCATCTGGTTGCCCATCCATCCAGACTGTAACAACGTCATTCGGCAACAAACCTCCTGCATGAGACTGTCAAAGCCTGTTAGTAAGCTGGCTATTCGCTAAATAACTGAAAGCCCTCAAAAATCAGAATGGTAAAAACATAAAAACAGACAACAGAAGACAGACAGCCAGCCAAGTAATCTTCCAAGTGCATTATAACTTAGTAATTTATACTTGCAACTGCCTCATTATATACCCTTCTAAGTAAAAATATCAAAGCAAGACAAGATGCCGGGGAGCACTTTGAGGAATGCAGTTTTTTTCAAAAATGTTTAAATTATTCTTGGCATAATTTAGAATACACTTTGATAATACGAGGAGGAAGCTCAGAGCACTCTTGCACTATGGTTCGTGGAGAAGAGGGGAGAGACTGTCGGCAAAATTTGAAAAAAATTGTAAGATACCTGAACTAGGTACACATTGCCTTTCTTCCAAATACGAGTGAACAGAAAACAAGTGAAAATGACAAGATGTCATTGTTTTTAAGCTCTCATTGAACAGCTTCCTTACAAAGCAAAAAAAAGAAAATTTTTTCCAAAAGTATATCCAAATAATTACAATCAAAAAAAATTAAGTCCTGATTCACTAGAACACGAAGTCAGGACTTCACTGGACTTTGGCGACAGAAAGATCACCTCTGCTGGAAAAAACACACATCGTTCCAAATGCGATTTATTGTCTGACAACTCTCTAACGCCTGCGTTTTTATGAAGAGATATTTTACTAAAATTAAGATTATCAAAATTATTTTTATTATGTATTTCTTCATGTAAAAAAAATCAGTCACTAAGAATGACTGTATGTATTCTCTGATGATTTCTAATTAGTGTTTTTATAGATTGCATCAGCATATGAAAACTCTAACCAGCCGACAAATAATCAAGAGGAACAGCAGTGGTTCCACCAGTGCAGAGCAATTTTTTTTTAAGTTCCCCAACCAGCAGTTTCAACAAGTTGGCTTATCTTGAAAATTCCCTCTAAACAAACAAATTGCTTACTTGAGATCCTGGAAAAATACCAAATAAGCCTAAACAAATACCAGAACAAGCCACTGGAAATAACCGCCCGTGTGCGCCAAGGTCCCAGCTGCCAACGCAGCACCTGGAGGAAGGAGCAGCTTCCGACCAACGCGACGGGAAACCCAGCATGGGAAAAGGTTGCCACACAGCTCCAAACCTTAGCTGGCTACCAGGAAATCGTCACAATCAACAGATACTAAAAATACGCTCCACCAAACAGCAAGTGCATGAACCAGCTGCTAAAAACATAAATACATCTAGGATTAAAAGAAAATAATCAGACAAATAACCGTATGCCTCGCAGCATGTGAAAAGAATATTAGAGCTCGACAGAATTAGGATCTTTTAAGTCAGCTAAACAAAAGGTTATCACATTTACATTTATTTTACTTTTGCAGTTTTCTTCAGTGCTCTCCTGCTTTTTAAAGCCTCGTAAAGTACAACAAGACCTTTCTCAGGCAGACCAGTGGCTTGCTACTGCAGATGAGAATACACCTGAGCTACAGACAGACTATACCCAGTTTGCGTGTGTTTGTGTTTTTACACAGTTAATACGGCACACACTGCCACTAATTAGGGGTTCAGATGAGCCAAGAGCATCGAAAGTTAAAGATGTCTTCCTCCTATACACAAAACCTTACATCTCGCCTTGCCCAACTGTATTTTTTCGCAATAAAACAAACAGAACATCCTACGTAGCAGCCACATGGCACCTTCTATTCTTCAGATTGCTTTCACCTTCCTCTATTCTTTGCAAGCCTAGAAACACACCAGGCTGAGGATGCCTCCGCACGGTGGTCCCCAGCAGTACAACAGAGTATCATTTTAGAACAAGATTTCCAGCGGTTCAGAAACAGTAAGAATGCTTTTGGCCCTTTTATTTCTCATAAAAAACATCCTGAAATCTGAGTGTATTTGCCTACTTCTTGAATTTTTTAAATTAAGCGCAGACAAATTTTCATGCCTGCAAGTGTGGTAATCATGAACAGTTTCAGAATTGTTTTAATTGGTTTTAATTATAATCAAAATCATCATGGATATACTGTTCTACAGCACATTACAGTTTTTTCCCCACACTTGTTTCAGTATTTTCCTACCTTCAGATGTTCAAATGCACATCTTGCGAAGGCTGGCTATGTCACAGCAACAGCTTGTAGAATTAGGGAATTCTCTCCTCCAGGCCCACATTAGATTACTTCAGGGTTAACAAAGGTACAGCCCACCATGTTCTAGTTTCCTGGTTCAATTTCATTTATGGTCCCAAAACACTAAGTGACCGTATAGGCCCTCCTAGAAGGACTTAGCAACACGACTTGAGTGGGAAGCGAATACCACAAACCCCCCTCAGCTTGCACGAGGACAGGCTCTGCTAGGAATGGGCTCTTCTGCCTCCCCCGTTCCTCCTTCAGTCGGATTCCTACCCAACTGAAAGAGAAGAAAAGGTGACAAGGGAAGAACAACATTCAGCTGAACCGCCCTAGCACAGAAAGTAAGTCCAAAATAAACAACCTGACAAGCATCTGAGCTCACCTCCTTGTTTCCTGCCTCCCTGTAAATCCACCATTTATGGAATCGTAAGAAGAATTCTGTTAGTAAGCTGCAAAGTATTTATTTTCACGATAAATAAACCTGACAATATCACATGTATCTTCACTACATACAGGTTTATTTGTGAAGACAAGTCGGCTTTAAAAATCTAGCCACACACTACAGAAAAATCCCACTATTACAGAAATTATACTTGCAAACAGTTCAGATGACTCAGCACTAGCCTACAGTCATGAAAACTTGTATTAAATACACACATTCTCCAGTTACTGTTTTTTCTGTTTCACCTCAAAATACTCATTTTCAAATGGAAAAACTAATCAATAGCAAATCTAAATGCAAAGTGCTTAAGATAGAAACCACAGCATTGCAGTATTCTAATTCAGGTTTGCCGAAGTCCATGAAACTGTCTCAAATAAGATTAATAACGTCCCATCATCCGAGTACAAATTGATCTATCGAACAATTTAATCACTATTTTCCATTCCGAGAAGATAAACACCTTTGCTTTGGAACTGGAAGGCTCTCAGAGACAGGCAAATGGCTTCTGCTACTACAAGAGTAGCGCTGGTCCTAACCTTTGCACAACTCTCAGATATTTGCCTTCTAGATCAAATTATGTGCATGCGTAGATACATAAATAAATTATGAGATACTGTTTTGCTGTCATGACACATTGTGTACATCTTGAAAATACAGGTTCCGCAACATGGCAAGTCAGTCAGCAGGTATCAGCTTTTACTTGTCCTTAAGAATGACACTAAGCCCCGAACTCTTGCTTTGGTGAAACTATTCTTCACCCAAACCACAAGAGTCTTGAGATACACAGGCTAGCAAAACACCACCATTCAGCTTAACCAGATCCTGCCTCAAAAAAAAAAAAAAAAAAAAAAA
>Ga0065711_1006965_pt1 | contig 16880 bp, 13 predicted proteins | sample Hoacrofraction12_FD_59098 | JGI IMG/M metagenome (GOLD analysis project Ga0065711, IMG submission 59098) | Hoatzin crop microbial communities from Cojedes, Venezuela - Epithelial fraction 12 v2 (version 2) | ecosystem: Host-associated > Birds > Digestive system > Esophagus > Crop | place... | reverse complement strand
TTGTAAGTATTTTATTTTCTGTTTTCTGGCTAAGCGGAGCTTCTATATCCTTTTAGCAGAAAGCAGCTGTCAGAAACCTGCTCAGTCACATTTAAGCACTGGTGAAACTCCTGGCTAACTTAGGCTTCAGTTTCAATGGAGAACGCTGCTCCAGTTCTGTCATCAGGCTGTACTGCATTCCACGTTTTCGGTATGGATATGGCACGGTTTTTCCTGGCCACAATTCAGCCATGGAATTTTGTCTTCCTTGCGTTTCTATTAGAAAAAAGTAACTGGTGTACTGTTCCATCTGAGCTTTCATGCAATCATACATGATGATTTCTATAATACATATGTTCGGGCGTGTGTGTGGGTATGTCTGTACTGTGTGTGTATAATACATATTTATACGCACACATATATTACGCTATTTTGATTTATGTATGTGGAGAACATACCTGTTGGTTCTCTCCTGATATATACTCATGCATACGTATATTAAATATGTATATAGAGTGTAGATGTCCTGCATATACATGTGTATATGTTATGAACCTTGGTTGGTAATTTTTTTCCCCCACTTTTTGCAAATTGCTGTCCCTTATGACATATTTTCATTGAAGCTGCATTATATAGAAGAAATGGAGAAATGTGTTATCAAAGTTTTATTTTAAAAAGGAGACTCCTAATTATCTAAAGCCATTTGTAATTGTCTTTTGAATTTTTACTAGAAGTGTTGTTATGTAAAAAAAAAAAAAAAAGAAAAGAAAAAAAGAAAAAAAGAAAAATCCCAACAAAAAACTGAAATCAAGCAGACAAGCCCATAAGAAAGGAATAGAAACACAAGTTTCTAGGTATTTATTTCTTTCAGGGGTTTCTGAGGCATACTGTAATTGCATTCTGCCCCATCCCCCCCCTTTTGTCCAATTATAATTAATGATTCTTGGTTTCTTTTACACAGCTTTTTCCCTCATTACTTTCGTAAATCATTGTTCACCTCCTACGTGCAGTAGTACTGATATCACTAAGGAGATTTCATGTCCTGCAGTCCTTTTCAGGAGAAATACCAGTGCATCACTATTGTGTTACATTTTAACATACTTTGTGGAGGATGGATGTTTTTATTGAAGATGTCTGTAACAAGTCTTTAACTTATTTAATGTGAGAAGCCTTCACTGGAATCTGTCGTTTGTTTCCAACGAGTTTCTGCAACTGTTTTTTCACCAACATATTAAGTAGTTCCCTTCTTATTTGATGCCTGAGGTTTTAGGCTTTGAATTTATTGTTGTGGGCTTGGTTTTGGGCTTTTTTCCCCCCCTCCGATTCTCCAAAATGTTTATCTGCAAGTGGAGCACAACACATGTTGGAATCTCAACCAATATCGTTTTTGCAGTTAAGGGTAAATATCTTTATCCTAGGTTTAATAAAAGAGAAGGTGGCAAATGAACAATCCAAAGTGCTAGAGGGAATGCTCACTCTTTTTAAGGCTGTCTCAGAGAAGTTTGTGTTTGGTGTCATTTTAAAGGTAGCTTGATCACACTTTGATATCAGAAACAGCCTTGTAACAAAGAGCCTCGTACAGTTGTTTGGCCACTAGAGTTTAAAATGTAAACAAGTTGCAGTGGGAAAGCAAAGGTGAGGCAGTGTATTTTGAACCAGTGAATCGTAGCTTGCAAACGTACCTGATTTTGAAGTAACTGCATGGTAGCAAGGATTAGCAGTCTCTTACACCCCTTCTTTCTTCCTTCTCATCCCCGACACGTGTTCAACATACCGTACATTGGGAAAAATAAGCAACTTACTCTAGCAAAGCTAAATCCACTTAATGACTGCTTAAAGGGAACATACAAACTTGCATTGGCGCATCCTGTCTCATGGTATTAGCTGGAAGACTAGCTAATACGCACAAAAAGCCCAGTCCAGGTTGCTTCTGCGGATGTGTCGCTTTCAGAGAGTGCGGTGCTTGGGGATGCCGGAGAAGAAGGGTCGCTTCCTGCGGGGTCCCTGGAAGCGATAGTAACTCACACTACTGCTTCTAGTGATGGAGGGTCACGGACAGCATTCCAGGGGCGGGTAGGAAAGCTGGCGTTTGTACTTTCCCTTTAAATAGGAAAGGTTGGCTCATATGTTCCTCATACTTCTCAATGAATGTACTGTATTACCATTTAAAAAAAAAAAATCAATGATAATAGATTGGTCTCCTTTTGTTATCTGGTCCTTGTTTAATTTGTTTAAGGGTTTTTGTATACAAAAGTTTACATTTTTATGTATATTTTTCTTGTGTAAAAACTGATGTAATATGTGTATAAAACACTGTATGTATTATCTGTATATAGTGTGACAAAATGATTTTCTTTCTTTCTTTTGGATGTATTAATAAATCTTGCTGTGAAGTAGCCATGTTTACTATGGTGAAACCCTCCGCTTCAAGCCATTTTGCTAAGTCCAAGATGTATGAATAGTGCCCAGGCTGAAATCTAATCCATGAAGTGATTTTTTTTTTTTTTTTTTAACATATCCCAAGTACAGTTATTAACTGTCCTTTGCTTAGATAGCTGTAGAGTCTGATTCTGCTTTTGCTTATTCTCTATTGCTTTCTAATAACATTAGCTAATTAGTTTTGCGAACAAACTAGGGTCTTCAGTCTCAGTCCCAATTCTAATTATAGTGCTTTCTGGCTGTGGATCACTGGGCTGGAGACCAGATCATCTTGTTTTCTGTTTGGAGTTGCAGAACTGTACTTCAAATGCAACGTAAGGGGTATAGAACAGAATTTTGTCTTATATGTTGTTACGTTTTCTGAGATTTAAAAAATACATACCTGCTTCATCACAAAAACTGGTAAGTTGGAGTTTGGTGTTATTTTGAGGGTTAGGGTGTAGATGAGAAATGATGGTTGCTGAGGTGCCGTGGGGCTCCGGTCAGCTCTTGGGCAGGATTGCGGGGCCAGGGCACGCATGTGATGACTAGCTGGATGGTCAGATGCTGGGAATCGCCATGGCCTTGTTCGGACACAGATGGCTGTGCACTGGGGAAAAGCTGCCGTTCCTGCCACCTTGCTGCGGCTGGTGCGAGCTAGATGGCCTTGGCTGGCACTAAGCTTCCAGCGCTGGGTTTGCTCTCTGCTTGAAGGATGTCCTCTCTTCAGACAGAACTATGCCTTGGACACTTTGCAGTAAGTAGATGGGTGCTGCATCTTCCTCTCGCCATTTGTTTTGTGAAGTCTTCCCCTTTGCTTTCTGACATGAGGGTATGTGCTTCAGCTGGTGTTTGCCTTGCTGCTGTCCATCTCCAATGTGTCTGAAGTTGTGAGTGGCAATCGAAAAGCGGTCGTGTCCTGGGCAAGACCATCTTCCAGATTCTGTTTTTCATAAGCAGTCTCACTTAGTGCTGCTCTGATCATCAGAATAATTGTCAGCAGAAATTGATGAGAAGGGGATTCAGTAATTTGACTTTTCTTTTTAATGAACAGTGGCCCAGCCATTCTAGACAGCATAATTAGAGCAGCGTTTCGCAGTGCCTGGTTGTAATTCAGGCCGAGGGGAAAGCGGTGTCAGTGAATGATGTAGTCTTCCACGCTAACACATGCTGCAAAGGTTTCCTGGCAAAGGACGAAACTGGTTTGTGCTTTAATACCTTGCCTTCCTGGGAGATGGGAGTACACTGAAAGCACCACATTCAGACATTTGTCAAGGCAAATGGCAGAAAAGATGAGACACTTAAACAAGAGGAGAGTGCAGCAGCGTAAGCTCGATGCAATATGGCTGTAGAAAATCTACCCTGAGCTTGTCCATTCTAGGGAATTTTCAAGGTTATGGGCCTGAGGCATTTGGACAATGTAGGAGTAACAGTGACGAGGTGGTTGTGGGCTGTTACTGATGTAGTTCTGGCTGTGCATGCGGATGTTGCAAAGCTGATCCTTCAAGGTGTTCCTATCACAAGTTACACTTGAAGTCAAAATGGTGAGAGGTGGAAGAATTGATTTTTATGGAGAAAATAGTTGTTAAAAGTCTGCTTTTAACAAAACAGCAAAAGTAAGTCGCTACTTGGTGTAACGTTTGAGGCCGCAGTGAGGAGTAAGAAGGTGGGAGTTAGGAAAACGGGGGCTCTTCCCTGGGGATGACTCCCTGGCTGAAGCAGGATTGCCTGGTCTGGTCCCGAGCTGGGCGTTCTCCAGCGTGGGCTTGACAAGAGATGGGCTGAGACTCCTCTGCTGACTAAGGCAGAGACCAACTGAATCACCTGGGGTTTTATTTCCCAGCACTTCCATGAACAACAAAGAAATTCTACTCTTAGAAAATGGTTGCATGGTTTCAGTCTGAAACTTTACAAAAAACAACCAGTCCTAGTGCCACATTTCAAAACACAAATAGTTTGAAGTATGAATTCACAAAAAAGGGGGTACATCTTTCTCTGTAACAGTCATCTCGAGCTCCAACAGTAGCCTTTTAATAGTTGGCAATTATTTTCTCAGGAAAGCTCATTTAGTTTGTACTTGAAAAGCAGGTGACATTTTGTTACACGAGCAAGTGTTGCTCTCGTACTCGGTGAAGCAATTAGAAGGAGAAACCTTTATTAAATTTGGGAGCTGGGTTCCTGCAGAGGTGAAGACAACCTGTCTTTCTCCCTGCGTAGTCACAGGCAGTTGTCCCATCTGCACAAAACACTGGGGGCCACCTGCCACCCTCCTCGCTGAAGCCTACACCCCAAGCACGGGGCTGGTACTCTGCAGCTGTCAGACCTGAATTGGAGGTACAGAGTGCTTGTTTGAAGGGGCTAAGAGGTGACTGTCACGTTTGCTGGCGTGAGGTTCAACTCAGGAATGGCTGCCTTGTTTTACTGCTGTTGCTAATTTATGGCTTGTGGAAGGTGCTAGTGAAGAGTCTTGGTACCATTGAATCTAGTAAGAAAATTGAAGTGTTGTGCTAAAAATGTCCCTGAAAGCAAAGCAGCTTTGATGTTCAGATGCATTGTTGTACTTCTGTAGCAGAACTGCAGTACAAACTTTCTATGCCCGCATCACATAACTCCCTTGACAGATGTCCTTAGGACCAAGAGACTTGTTGTGTCCTGTTCAGCCCTCACATCTCACTTGCAATGGCTGACGTAGCCACCAGTGTGGAAGAGTCCTTTACCGTGAACTCACTCTGGCTCTGATGCCTGTTTCTGCTCAGCTTGTGCACCAGCTTCCAGTTCTTGCCTGTTTAAATTTAAAAATTAAAGCCTTTGCTTTTGTGCTGTGCAACACTTGGTGGAAGAAGCCCCGTGTAACCAGCTAGCAGCTGTCCCAGAGGGCTCTTGCAGATCTGATCTGCAGGGCCCTCTGCTGTGATGCCTATCAGGGAGCTGATGCTGGTTAGCTGCTGACACAGATGTAAATGCTGTTACACTGACCAATATTTTCTTACAGCTCCCTTGCGTTCTGCAAGCCCACGTTTCCTAGGAGGGTGTCAGACTTCAGCCACTTCCAGCTTCCCCATTGCAGCCGTGTTGGATTCACCGGTGCTGTGAGCCTGTGCTGTGACCCCAGGGAGGGCAGTAAGGCTTATGAGGAGCACAGCTGGCATCTGATGTGGCACCCTCCCCTGTCTGTGTAGTCCTTTGTCAGAGCATCTGTGTGGTACCTGGTACAGTATGGTATGGCTCGTGCTAGAAAGAACATCATGGGTGCAAACAAGTCTTGGTTTCTCTTCGGTTTTAAGTGTGTTAGAGCATTTCTCTTCAAGCTGTGGCTGTCTTGCACCAAGGCTTTGCACATGCTGAGAGTGACAGCGCTCCTGAAGAAATGCATTGGGCCCAAACTCCAGTTGAAGGGGTAGCAGCAACCCTGACGCAACCAGCTGGTACCAAAGCATCAGCAAGAGAATAGCTGATTTATGTCAGGTTTGGGCCAGTACTCTGCCAAAGTTTGATTTCGAGCTGTGAGCCTCAGTTACAATACTGCCACATCATCGGAGTTGGTCCACATTTGTGCCAGTGGAAGCTGTGCAGAACTACACCCTGGAAGTACTCACAGATATTTCCCAAAGTGACTGTCGTCACCATTTCTACATGAGGCATGTGGTACCTGGTTACAGCTTCCCTGTGTCTCTCCATGGTGGTGCTGATCCCTTCCAGTGCTGGGAGAGCAGGGGCCTTGAAGTTCTTACAACCAGTTTTGAGCAGGTCTTCAACATAGTGCCTTTGTTGGATTTTATTTTCCATTTGCTAATGAAAAATGTTCTTTGCCATCACTCCATTAGGATGAACCCATGTGGGATGGGGAGAGAGGTTTAAGACGTAATTCGTTAAGTGCCTACAAGCATATGGATAGATTAACTCCAAGACACATGGGGCATCGTGGGTGGTTCTCTGCACATTCCTGCTGTCTGTTGGTGCAGACATTTGAACTTGCCGCCTGAATCAAGAGACACATATTAGCATCAGCAGAGGATACCTCCCTAAGTGCGTAGTCTTCTATAATTTGTGCTCTCAGCAATTTACATGCATGTGCTATGGCTGCTTTAGTAAAGAGGTTTTCTAGTCCAGCTGAGTGTTTAAAGTCCGTAAAGCCACTTGGCATATCTGAGAGCACTTAGTTGTTGGTTTTCTGGGGGTTTTTTTCCCCCCAATCAGTTTAATGCTCAGTTTAATCCTACAAAATTCAATTTTTCTGTTAACCAGCATTTGCTCAGTGGAGCCAGACAGTTTCCTCTGTTATTAATCTCATTTTTTCTGCTCTCCCTTGGGTCCTACTGTTTAATATGGCTTTTGGGGTGTTTTTTCCTCCTCTTTTTTTGCCCAGTGTTTTGCTCATTCCATACAATGTTTTTGTCTTGTCTTCTCCGTCTCCTCTCCCCTCAGACTGCAACTAACATTGTTGCTGAAGAGATTCTGGTAAACAAAATTAGATTCCTAGAACTCAGAATTGTTCCTTGTCAGACCTTATCCTCTTCACTCGGCTGCTTTATCTCTACCAGCTCTGCCCAGGTACAAGGCCTTGCTTGGCAGAGCTACTCCTAATACCCCTAATTAAGAAATTAGAATCAGTCAAGGTCTCGTACAAATATATGTGTTGTCTGAGGTAGGCCCTTTCAAAGATGATGAGATGAGGATCTTGACAAATAACCTCTCTTAGAAGAATTCAGCAAAGCTGCTGTGATATTTCGCATGCCCTGCAAAGCTGGCTGCCTGTAGCAAATTTCCTGTGATGACACGCCAAAAAGATGATGCCTTTATCAGACACTGTTTCCCATTAAAAATGCTTAAACAGCTAGCAGTTCTGCTCATATTGGTTCCCGGTTTGCCGTGATGTCGGCTGCTTTCACACAGCCCTGTGCTGCAGGGAGCAGAGCGTTCCACAAAGACCGTGCTGTGTCTCTCTGAGTACGTCCCTGCTTTTGGGCAGACTTTGCCCACAGGCAGCACTGCTGCCATCTGCCTTCGCCAGGTGACAGAGTGGGGCTGGTGGGTGGCAGCTTAACTCTTACTCAATTAATTGAATACTTGCAGGCACTCTTTTCCTGAATTTCCCACCAGTACCACGGCATATTTATCCGCAATTCTCTTCCTGCTTCTTCCCGGATTTTATGACTGGTGTTCTTAACCAGTGCCAGAGTCTGTACTGGGCTGCTCTAAGCTGAGTCTGTAAGAGGCAAACAATGCATGGATCTTCTGCTGGCTCTAAATGCAATCTAAACTGTACAGAAAATGATGGAAGACACCAGCAGAAAAGAGAAATGACTCAATGTGACTGAATCTGTTCAACATCAGTGGGTGACACAAAAAGACACTCTGCTTATCTTTCAGTTCTGGTGCCTGCATGCATTTTGGAAGCCCATCTCACAGGCTGTCCATAGCCCCATGCACCTCACCGTCCCTGTGGCACCTGGCAGCACAGCTGGCTTCACCATCCCCTGGCAAACCCTTTGCTCCACATCTTCCTCCTTCTCTATGTGCTGCCCAGTGGCTGTCTCCTCTGGTGGACACCTTGCAGATTTTGCTTTCTTACACCCCAACCTACTGCAGTGGGTCTTGCTAGCATCTCTCTCTGGTCTGCTTTCTTCTGTTGTCCAAAGCTCCAGTCTGCCATCCGTGAAGTCATGACAAACAGTATTTTTCATCCTCGTGCTGCCTTATGAGCCCCCCCCCCAGCCCACGTTGCTCACCCTGTCCTGTATGGGTGACCATCCAGGTGTGAAAAGCCCAGGCTGGAAAACCGGTGGTTTTTAAACATCGTGTCCCCTCTGTGTTACTCTCTGGTCCTATAATTGAAACGCTGTTTGTGATGCGTAATTCTTAAATACATCAAAACTACAGAAGAAAATCCTCTTTTTATCTTAGTCATCTCTAATGCCATAAAAATAAATCCACTCGTTCATATAATTCATAATTCGGCTTTGTCTTCCTTCTGCCTTCAGTTTTTCCACCAGCTGTTTGGGACCTGATTTGCAGTGAAAGGTGGTGTTTGATGAAAGGGATACACCGATGAGAGCAAATGGCTTCAACCTCTTGCACCCAGAGTATTAAGTTTTATGGGTTTCCCAGTGCCATAAAACCAACACACCCTATTTTATTTTTCTTTTTGACATCATTCTGTTTATTTTTCTTGCAAGGTTTTATACCAAGATAAGCGTTTGCAGAGGTTTTTGTTTACTCTGGGAAAATGACTTGGCAAAGGAAGTATTACTGTGCAAGGCTTGCATCATGAAATTGGTTTATGGCTGTAATTTTTGTGTCAAAGATGCCAGACTATTAACAATCGAGAATTAAGTTTTCTCCTTCTATTTTCAAACAGGTAATTGGCTAGTTATTTACCTAGGGATTGTTCCTTGCTAATGGCCTAAGTCCATGGCATACTTATAATAACCCTGCTGTCATGACCTATCAGGAGAGAAATGCCGTTCCCGGGACAGAAGTGGAGAAGGTAGGCAGCGGCGAGAACAGGGCAGCGGTCCGAGAGCTGCCCTGCTCTCCTCTGCAGTCGCCGCGGCTGCCTCGGTGGCGGGTGCGTAGGGCGTGCAGCGGCCAGCAGAGACCCAGCTGCTCACAGGACGTGAGCTAGCGTTAGCGCTGTTAGCCACAACGGTCTGTTTGCCCCAGCCGCAGAGCAGGACCCAGGTGGATGCCTGCTGCTTTGTCCTCCGGGTGGAAGCGGCCTGCTTGCGCCCACACAAATGTGCAATGGTGGAAGAGCATCGTCATCGCAGATTCAAGTACAGCTAAGGCAGGACAGTAGTCTATTCCCACTTGAGATTCAGGCTATTTTCTGCAACCCAAGGCCAGAACCTGAAAGCCATGTTTTTGAATTGTTCTAACTTTACAACTGTAGTCTGCAGAGAGTCTCAGACAGCACCACAACACAACAGCCGCCTGTCAAATTCACTCCTGATGGCGAGACCTCTCTGTTGGATCAGAAAGCTTCAAATCAGAAGGTTTGCATTTTCTCCTTCCTTCACCAATGAACACTTGCTGGCGGTGCAATGCAGCTCTCCTGTTTAGTCCCCCTATGTCTGAACTACACCCAAACAGAGCCATGTCCTCCAGACCAGCACTGGTGTTGATACTACCTCCGACCTGTGCCAGGCTGGCAGGGCTGTCCTCGGTCAGAAATGTGGTCCCCAGCAAGTGTGTGGGAACTACTGAACATGGTGTCAGGCCCTGCGGAGCAGCAAGAACCCAGGCAGATGGCCAAGGGCAGGGCAAATGTGCTGCAGCTTGCCACAGAGGGTAACTTGACCTGCTTGGTCCCTCAGCTTTAGTTTTGCATTCCTGGTTTTATTTCATCACCCAAACTCCGCAAGGAGCAGCAGGCTGTTGTAAGAGGTTTCTGTAATATAAGTACTGCCTGAGTTTTTACTGATCAACCCAAAGTCATTCCTGACCTGCACCAGGTTTATTCCAGAGCGGCCACGACGGTGCTGCCAGCGAGTGCCCGGCAGAATTGACAGCGACAGCTCGTGAGCTGCGGGGCTGGGGCTGTGATGCTGAGAAGCAGGACAGCGCCCTCGGTTTCAATTGTTCTTTTCAAACCCAGAAATTACATCTTGCAATATGCAGTATAGTCTGTGCAGAGGCTCACATGAGCAGAGCCGATGCTCCCCAAGCAGTGTGAGATAAGGGAAAGCGTGGGGAAGTGGAATATCTTTATTACTTTTTTTCAAGGGGAGATTCTCTTTCACTTTTCATTTCCTCTTGCGTTTCCTTTCTGTATTTGTGCTTTAACATTAGGTTTGATTCTGTCTTGATAGCATTCAAGTGGAGGCTTACATATTTCATCAGGATTGTCTCTTGTTTTCAGGGCTGAAAGTCCCAAACAATATGAAGCAGTCACAGTCGCGTACACATCTGGAGTCCTTTCATCCGCTCCAAACAGGCACTTTCCTTTATTCCTATTCACCCTCATTACTTAATTTCCTAAAGAGGCTGAAGCTCTTCAATGCCTGAATGACGTATGTCAAAATGTCTTGCTAGGCTCTTCCACTGTGTGATAATTCAGTATACCCTGTTTCCAGAGCCAAGGAAATACATTTCCCTCACTTTGGCTCATTACTCTTTAGGAAATTGCTTTTCTTCAATTATCCTGACAACCTGGATTTTGACAGCTCCAGACGCGCTGGGTGAAGCTCCTGCGGTCTCTGCAAACACTTTTTTTCCTTGAGACTTCTCTGTCTGTCACCTGTCATGTCCTTCCTAGAGAGGACCTTTTATTTGGGACTTTTCTTACCTCTGCCAGTGGATGCGGGGCGTCAGGACACAATTTATAATGCTGATCCTGAAGGTTTACAAAAATCTGGTTTACCGTCCTCTTTCTGGCAAGGTAACGCATTACTTTGCCAGCTCATGGAGATCTCCGTAGGTGAGTTTGTATTACCCATTCCTGTACTAATGTAAATTTTATGGCCAAGTTTTATAAGAAGAGCCATCAATTGCGTGGTCTGGAACGGGATCTTAAAGAAAGCATTAGCAAAGATAAACTATAGAGAGCACTCCTCAGCACTTTCTAATCCAAGAGCCACTTAACCTATCCGGAGGAAAAACCACAGATTATCATGCAGAGAGCTGTCACGAGAGGTTTCACTTACTACCAAATACAGATGAGTCTAAATTCCAACAGCCTGAACATCGCTCTCCTTCCTCCTTCGCGCTATTGCCTGTGCATGTGGGAAGATGGGCTTGCCCTTTCCCATAGCTCGTGGCCCCCCAGCCCCCTCCCCGGCAGCAGCGGGGGGAGCCAGCACAGCCCTCGCTGTGCTGGTTTGCTCAGTAACTCCAGTAACTTCTTGCTGGCTCTTTCCCAATGCTTTGTGGTGTCCTTTGATGTCGTCCGAGTAGGCTCAGGTCCAGAGGGAGGGTGGCCCTATGCTGAGACACCTGGTTATCTCATGGCTAAACCAGAAATATCTTGTGCTCCTGCACGTGCTTCTTGATGCTGTAGGCTGCTAATAGCACCTTCCTACCTCTCAGGGACGTCTTGGAGAGAAAGTATGTGACTGTGAGGAGTTCCCATGCTATGCGAGGGAGGAGGCAGCACAGATGGAAATCTAGACCAGTTCTTAAGAAGAAAACACTATACCAATATGAGGAACTATTTATACTTAATGGGAATCTGGCATTTGAATCCTAGACCTTAGTAAGCCCATTTTTTCTTCAAAACCGCTTCACTTCACCTGCACGAGGGTCGTGATTGCAAACCAACCCACCTCTCCTAGAGGCTGTCCTGACCCAGTCAGTCGTCTGTCTGCTGCAGAAATCTCATCTGCAAGCAGAGCGATTCTCCTTGTTTTCAGTTCCCATCAGCTGTAGGTGACATGCTGAAGAATGGCAGTCCGTGGCTCCCCCCAGCCTCTCTCGGGCAGTAAAAAGCTCCCGGCTCTTCCCTTTCACCATACACCACCCAGAATTACATGTTTTATGGCAAAGTTTCCCCTTCTTTAACCAGGCCCTCGCTGGCAATACCAGGTAAGAGGTGTTTATTTGCTGGAGACCTGCAGACACATGTTGACGTTACTCCCTTCCTAACCACTGCTCTGAACATGTATCTCATTTTCAGGTGTAATGAACCTCTCTAAGCTTCTCCTTGTCTCATCTGTGAACATTCTTTGGCAGTTTCCTGTGACAGCCTGATGGGAAAGCAGCTTTGCTAGATGAGCGTACCACTTGCTGATTATTGTTTTTTTCCTGTTTTGTGATGAAAAAGCTCCTGTTGGGCATTCATCACCTGGGCTTTCCTTCAGGAGAGAAGACAGACTGGCCGGTGGCAGCATCAGCATTAATGAGCTGTCAGGCAAGTCGGTCTCGTGGTCCTTTTAGGGACATGGCAACTGTGCCTGCCCAGCTCCACAAGCGACACCAGCTGCTCTGTCCTTCTGGTGTGGCTCTTCTGCAGGCTTCACCAGCTTGCCTTAGTTTGGTCCTGGGTTTCATAGCTGTCTTGTCACCGCTTTTAAGACAGCCTGAAACCTGCTGATGTGCTCCCCTGTTGACAACTCTTTTGCCTGCAGTTAAAGCCAGACACCAAACTGTGGGGAAAATTAATGGCACCTGCGAATTATGTGTGCTTAAATACCGAGCTGCTTCATTTGCAAGTACAATCAGGTATTTTGGTATCTGAGGCCTGTGCCTCATGCATCTGCATATCTTAAGCGTGTAAACAGCTGGAATTTGCTCCACAGACCTGCTCGCATTGGCAGGTAGGAGTGCTGGTGTGGCTGTGTGCAGCGCGGTGGAGACGCCTCCTCTGCGCGTCCAGCGTTGTGCACGCAATGTTGGTGATCCCTGCCAAAAAAAGCAGCTCCGGCTCTTCCCCTGCCCTCTGGTAGCTTTGGGAACGGCTCTCTGCCATTCCCTTCAGCACACCTGATTGTTGCTGAGGACCCGAGGCTCATCTTGCACCTCGCACTAGGGTATCCTAGCCCAGCTGAGATCCTGCACCTCAGCCAGAAGGTGAGATTTAGGTCCAGGAGACCTGTCCGGCCCTTGCTGAGCCCGGCACAGCCTTGGACACTTAGGAAGAGGACCCACACGTCTTTGGCCGAGGGTGCAGTTTTCTGGAGCCCACCAGGCCCCCTACATTGCCTCAGCTTTGCAGAAGGGCAGCGTGTGCGTAGTGTACAAACAGTTAAATTGAGCAGGGATGCGCTGCTCTCCCTCTCTCTGTTGTTCCCCTCCAGCTAATTTCAAGTAATTTTGAAAGCTCATATTTTGATCTCACTGTATACAGAAAACATAACAGCTCCAAACCCTCATCCCGGCAGCACACAGGAATGCCATTGCTGTGCTCGCCATCAGCATGCACAGCTTTCTGTCGTGTCCTGGGGCTTGGGGCAGTGGGCAGAGCTTTCCTGTGAGGGTCTCAGTCTGGCAGGGGCTCAGGTAGCTCCAACAGCCTGGCAGCAGGACCTCACGCCAGGGAATATGGGTGGAGGTCGCTCCCCAGCCCCATGTCCCCTTTGGAGACAGGCAGAAACAGCAGCCGCTTCCTCGAAGAGTGGGGAGAGAGGAGCTTCGGCAGCGGGGCGGGGAGGGGGTTTCATCGCCGGCCGAGGCAGCAGCTGGTGTGGCTGTGCCCGTGTCAGCCCTGAGCTCTCACCCACGGGGCTGCTGGGGCGAGGACACATGGGCATTCCCTGGGGAAATGGAAATGCTGTTCTTTGAATCCAAAATGCAGTTTTAGGCACCTCATCTGCCAGGTTGTGCTGTGGGTGGCTGGAAAGCTGGAGGCTCATGGCACTGTCCCGTCCCTCGGGCTCTCTGCTGCCCTGCTGGGAGCCAGAAGCCCCAGGGACATGACTGTCCCCAGGGCTCAGCGTGGGAGCAAGTTGGGTGTGGGACTGACATTGCCTCTTCCCTGTTGTGAACATGTGGAGCACAACATGTGGCAGATCCTAATTTTAATCCTAATATTTTGTTGCTGGAGCAGCTGCTTGATCCCCAAGCCCCCCTGCCCTCCAGCCGCAGGGGTATGGCTGCAGGCTGCCTGTGCTTCCTCCTGCAGCTGAGGCTGGTGATGTTTCCCCAGCAAAGCAGCCCTGTGCTTGGCTGGGGGATGCCAGCTGCCCCTCCTTCTCCCGCCCCAGCTTCCTCACCCCCCGGGAAGGGCCAACGCTGCCGTCCCCTCTGTGGTCCGGCCATGGGCAGTGCCGTGTGAGGCCGGCATTTACGGCTGGGTAAGAGGGAAAAGCTGAACTGCTGCGAAGGTGCCGAGCTGGGCGCGCGGGGGGACGGGCAGAGTGAGCTGCCGTGAGGCAACTGCCCTGCGGGACAGACGGACGATGTAAAGTCATTAGACAGGCGAGTGAGCTGTGATCAAACGGAGCAAAATTACCTGCAAATGCGAAAAATCAAAGCGTGTCGGGGAAAGCGGGAACACAGAAGGGATAAAGAGCTCAGCGTTAGCCTCCTCTTGGGAAGAGCGGCGGGGCAATGGTAACTTGCCGGGGGTTTGATTTCTGCTGAATGCCGACAATGTGAGCGATTTGTCCGCTGCTGGCAGAAGATTTTGCTGGGGGTGAGGAGACCAGGGGGAGCTGCCCACGCTCGTTGTCTCTCTCCAGATAAGGAACCTTTTGATGTTGTGGCACCTCTGCTGTCAGAGTGGGGAGAGCTGGTGGGCTGCTCTGCATGGGCATTTCGGTCCAGCTGGCAGCACACAAGGTCCTATATTGCTGTTTCTTATGATTGTAATTCTTATTATTATTGTTATTACTATTATTTGTTATTGTGGACACCTGCCAAGACACACAGGCCATTTTGCCTTCCTATATGCCAGCACCTATTTTGTTAGCTGTGGAACTGTGGGCAAGTACCTGGGCAAGCCACAGCCTACCCTGCCTGCGTGCCGATGTGGGAGCGTTCAAGGCGGGATCCTTGGCATGAACTGGGCCAGGCATGGGGCGGGGGGAGCATATGCACATCCATAAGACAGACTGTTGTTTCTTAACCATCTTGCTCTTTCCTCCATACTGCAATGCCCAGACCAGGTAAAATCAAGCTCTAGTATGTGGAGAAAACCGTGCCTCTGTACCCTTTTGGATGCCCAAGCCTTGGTGTCTCATAGGGCTGCGGGCTGGGTGTGTTTGTGTCAAATTCCTGATACAGCTGTGGAAAGTCAGAGCTAAAAGACTTCAAAGTGGTGATGTTTTCAGGTGCAGAAAAACTGACTAAGACCATTCAGTATCCTCTGCATGGGACTCCTGCCCTGGAGCGCCAAAGGCAGCGTGGAAATCAGATGCCCAATGCTATTCACAGGGAGAGTCAATGTACATTTACACCCATGTCCCAGACCACACAGACAAGGGTAACTGGGGTCAGGCTCCCTTGAAAGCAAGGCAAGGCATTGCAGTGACTTGGCTGGCATGGGGCTGAGCCTCAGGCCAGGAGAGATGAGGCAGTGAAGGGATCCTCCATAACGCAAGGTCAGAGCCAACGCTGCTGCGGCAGGTGGATGGCCAGGGCGCAGGCGGGAGCACTGTTGGCAAAGCTCTTGCAGACTCTGATTTACACTTGCTGCTGTCTTTCCTTGCACAAAGGTGCACAGAGGAGGTGGGTGATGTCTGGATTCAGCTGATCCACGAGGTGGAAGCAGCAAGCCACAGTCTCTGCAGCACCTGAGGTCTGTGTGCCGATGTAGCACCCTGCTAGCTTAGCCACCAGCCCTCCCTGGGCCCTTTCCAGGTGCAGACACGGTGTGTGGCACCAGCTCTGAAACACAGAGCACACGACAGCGGGAGCACTGCGAGACCGCAGGAAAGCCTGGGCTGCTGATGAGGCTGTTAGTGCTCTTTTAATCACCTGATGTGCAAGTCCTGATGAGAAGACTCTGGCTTAATCTCAGCTCAACTGGAAAACTGCCGATGACTGGAAATGTCATCAGCTGCCTGTGGGCCAGACTGGCCCTGAGCTGATAAGGAGCAATGCAGAATAAAAATGTCAACACAAAACTGGAGAAACACAGAGGCTGGTTGCATCTCTCCTCCGTCCTGCAGGAAGCAGGGCCCCTCTGCTGCCAGTCCTTCCAGCAGCCGGGCTTTCCCTGAAGACTCCGTGAGAAACTCAGAAACTCTGCTCTCTCTTAGAAAGGAGAAAAGTGGCTGATCTCAGTGATGCAGAGAAAAACTGGAACTCTTGCCCCATAGACTGAAACAAAGAGGATAAGTAAACACAGCTTTTGTTGTGTTCTTTAACTTTTACAAAGTACTTTGTAAGTACTAAAGTACTTTTGCGTACTTTAACAAATCCTGTGACATTCTGGGTTGGAATCTTGTTTTCTTGAAGCTGTGGTAGATGGTGGGGAAGCAGACCCAGTCAGAAGGAGAGCTGACCCACCTCCCTCGTTGGCTGCCTGGAACATGGGCTTGGAGCCCCACCTGGGCACTGGATTCGGGCAGCAGCTCCTCTCACCCCGTGCAAAGTGTGCGCTTGGGAGCCTGCAGGAACACCAAATACTGTGGCCCTTGGGCAAGGAGTAATGCCAGAAGTAACTATCTAACCTTCCCTCTCTGGCGGGAGGGACATTAATTCTCCATGGGGAATGGGGCGCAAAGCTCAAACCTTGTGATTTCTGGAGCAGAACAGTGTCTTAAAATGTCACCTGAGCCTTGAATCTGTCTGCGTCCTTTCTCCAAGTCTACAGAGAAAACAAAACCTGGATAAGTTTAGGGAACTGTAGTTGCACAGCCAGCAGGTTATAAGTAACTTATGAACCCATGACAACAACCCGTGAACATTTCCATCTGTATTTTAGTAAGGAATCTTTGAAAGAAAGACAGGAGCCGTAGCGAAGCGAGGCAAAGAGTGCTGCACAAAGGCTGCGGCTGGCATCAGCGCCGGCCTCATGTCAGCGGAGCACCGGGGCTTCGGCGGGAGCGAGGACGCACGCGCCCCGCACCCCGCCGGACCCGCTGGGCCTGCCCGAGGCACGG
>Ga0065711_1040520_pt1 | contig 16882 bp, 11 predicted proteins | sample Hoacrofraction12_FD_59098 | JGI IMG/M metagenome (GOLD analysis project Ga0065711, IMG submission 59098) | Hoatzin crop microbial communities from Cojedes, Venezuela - Epithelial fraction 12 v2 (version 2) | ecosystem: Host-associated > Birds > Digestive system > Esophagus > Crop | place... | reverse complement strand
GGACTTTTTACAAGGGCACGTCGTGACAGGACAAGGTGTAATGACTTTAAACTGAAAGGCTGAAACATTTAGAGTATATATAAGGAAGAAATTCTTCACCATCAGGGTGGTGAGGAACTGGAACAGGTTGCCCAGAGGAGTGATTGATGGGACCCATGCCTGGAAGTGTTCAAGGCCAGGTTGGATGGGGCTTTGAGCAACCTGGTCTAGTGGAATGTGTCCCTGTCCATGGCAGGGGAGTTGGAACTAGATGATATTTAAGGTCCCTTCTAACCCAAAACATTCTATGGTTCTATGACTGAAGAAACACCTTTACTTTCTCTCCAAAGTTACCTATGTGTTCATGCTGCATGCCTATATATTTGTTATCTTTATTATATTTATTTTAACCTGTAGTTTCTTTGATGTTTGAATTTGCGACAGTAAAATTGTCTTTAAGTCTGTCTCAAAACCTGCTTTCTCAAGAACTAGATCTAGCAGTGTTTTAAATTGCTTGCTGTCATCTATAATCTTCTAATTTATTTGTCTAGTGATTTTACATCAAAAATTTTAGAAATAAATGAAGAATTCTACCTGGAAATTAAAAAAGTGGACAGGGGATGACAAAGTGGAAATATTTTGTGTCTGTGACTGAACAATCGAAAAGGACCTTAAGAAGTAGTTTTTTTCATATCACTAAATACCAACTTTAACGGTGTATCTTCCATCCAGAGCCCCTTAAAGGAGCCAAATAGGACAAAGAGAAAACTACTAGAATGTAATCATCTCCAAGTTTGTTAATATCTCACAGGAAATACTAAGTGACAGCTAAACTGCCTTTTATTTTTTTCTTTGGGCTGTTCTGTCACTTCCCTCTTTTATTATCCACCTACATCCCATTTCATTTTCCTATTTTTCTGGTATCTGTCTTGCTATGACTTGACTTTAAGAGTGTCTACTAAGTATTTAAACTGCATATAAGGTCTTTAGCACTAACAGTTTTTGAAGCTTTGTACATAATGGTGGCTTCAATTTGCAGTTGTGAAAGACAGCTGCGACCTTATGACCCCTTAGTTTTCGTAGGCAATAATATTGTTAAGCCTTTGTGGTATTCATTATATCATTCATTTTTTTTAATTAATCTGCAAATTATATTGTTCTGCTTTGTTATTTTATAGAAGATTCTAAAGCATCTAGATAGATGTCAAAATTTAGCAAAGCTGAAATATTGAAATAATGTAAATTAATAAGCTGCTACTATTTTCATTACTCTCAACTGCTTTGTAATTCTTTGAACTGAGCTATGAATGGGCTGTACCAAACTTATTAACATAGTGTTTTGCAGCAAATGCTTGGTCTCAATTCAGAGAAAATTACAGTTGTTAGAGATGAAGGCAGGACTACAAATTATTTTGTTAGGAAGCTAAGATTCTCCACATTGTAACATGGGCATCTCACTGAAACCAGGTGCAATACTCCAACACTTTTTCAGACAAAAAGAAATTCTTCTTGATGCAATGGTGTACAAAATATTATAAATCATGATTGCAAACAAATGTTAAATCATTTTGACTACAAAAGTGGAGACATCTGAGTACGCAGATCACTTAACTAAGAAGTAGGTGCATTTCCTAAAATTTATGTTCACAAGATTCCAAGTGGTAGATCAGAAACTTTGGTTTGCTTTACAGACCTTCTCAGTTGTGCTACTTTTGATACACAATTAAGTCTGAAGCTGTCATCATACTATCCTCCACTTCGCCAAAATCTTCATATTATGTTGCCTCTGATGTTGGACAAGAGTTAGGTTTCATTTACTTCCAAGAACTTGTATACACAATTTTATACATGATCTGCCATTCTATATGGGTAAGTTCTGGTAAGCAAACTAATACATATGTGTATATACATTTAACAGATAATTATACACCTGCATACAATTCTAGATGGATTGTCTGAAACTGAAGACCTTTACTGTATGTGTGGCTAACCTACTGTTCTTGCACAAAGCATATTTTCATGATTGCATCTAAACACAAGATTTCATTGAGTAATGAAAAAACTTGATAGCTCTTTCATGCTCTTAAAAGATCTCTTTTTTTGCAACTGCTACATGAATTAGTATTTCCATTGTGAATAATTTTTGTGAAATTTAGTTATCACCAGGGGAAATATTTTGGAGTTTCTTCATGTTTCATAACTAGTTGCCCTGCTCATTGCAGAGGGGTTGGATTAGATGACCTTTAAAGATCCCTTCCAACCCAAACCTTTCTATCTTTCTATGATTCTAGTTCAGTAAAATAAGGACTATCTCATCCATGTAGAAAAAAACCTCTAAACCAATCTGAAATAATTCAGGACTATTTTATGATTGTTTCCTCAGTACTGAGAAGGAAAATCTATTCAAAAATTGAAAAATTATTACAGATACTTTTCACTTTATTGATGTATTATTGATAAGAATTATCAAGTTACTTTGTTTTGGTTGTTAAATTTTTTCCTCTTTTTTCTCTATTTTTCTGCCTCATTCCAAACTGGATTTAGATTTACTTGATTTTTTTCTGCTGTTCAGACTCGCTGAAGTGCTCTTTTCAACAGTTCAGTGGTTCAGTGAAGCGAAGTATTAGTTAATAGTGTGAAAGCTTGGTATGTTGTCAGAACAGGGCAGGCCATTAACTTGTGAAATTTCGCTTTCAATGTTCCACAGCCCTAGTGCTGGCAGAATAAATCTCACTGATGATTTACTATTAAAGTCAGAAATGGCGTATGAATTTATAACACTGTAATTATGTACCACACTTCTCATTAGAGCAGTTAAGATGGCAGACAATGGAATATGGTTTATAACAAAAAAAAAAAAAAAAAGCAAATCAACAAAACATAGCAGAAGAAAAAAAGAAAAAACACAGCCACACTGACGAGCAGCTCCTTTTCACCAGGAGCAGTAAGCATGTCAAAGGACTGCAATCTTGACATCACAATCCTATCTTTAGACTATAAGATCAGTCAGCACCTGACTGTAACAACTGTGTTAATTACTACAATTATATGAACCATAAGAACAGATTACCTTAAATGTAAAAAATAAATATTATCTGATTCCAGTCCTGACAAGAATGGAAAGTGATGCCTCTGAATTGCCTGAAAGGACAAAGATCTTTTAAAATGATAAATATTATGTAATGATAGGGTCTATTACATGTTATTTTTCTGTCTTGAAAAATGAGGTATCATTGCATCTGAGACTCTACACGACAACTGATCTCAAGTCTAGTAACTTCATAACATTTCTGTCACTCGTAATGTGTGTCATCACCTGAAGTTACCTTCTAACAACTACTGAATAGTTACAGGGTTATTTGGTACAAATGAAAAATGTTCACTTTCAACAAACTTGCTATGGACCTGCTGATAATGATATGTGACTCTACCAACCTTGTATTTCTACAGTTAAAGTTGATTTTGAAATATTATTTCATGGAGTTTTGACTACAACCATTAATTTAATTCCCTCTTTTCATTGCTGCTGCCTTCAGATTTGATAATCATAATATGTCCAGTTCCTATTATAAATAAAAGAGTTGGCCACTGAAAATTAAGCTGAAGTGCATCTACAGAAAGGAAGACTTAAATGTAAAAATCCACACTGGTAGATTAAATTATTCGTCCTGATTATAATTTATTTCATCATTCCTCCCATCTATTCTCCTATAAGGCTTCTGTTTCACCTGCATGCTCCATCTTATTTAAAATTATACTGTGAATTCTTCAGGTTGGATATGTGTTGTTTTGTGGCACAACACAGACTGTGGTTTTTTATTATATTTATAAGTCAATCAGAACAGAAGTATCCCCAAAATTCTGTAGGCATTAAATCAGGCTTTAGTAAACAAAGAAGCATACTTATTTACTTAAATATTGAACTCTTAAACTGCAGAAATCACGCTCACAAACCAATAAATTTAAGGCGTCAACAAATCAGATGACAAAACTTCCATTTCATTCAGTAGTAAAGGAGCCAGATTTTTCAGTAGATGCTATGTATGGAAAGGTACAGAACAAATAATTTGCTGTATTCAGAGGAATTTTGCAATGAAATCTTGTGAAAGTACTTTGAAAGGTATGGACCTGTATACTTACAGAATTTGCACACAACACTGCACTTCTGTCTCAAGACTTATAACAAGAAAAAACTTCTTAGAGTTGAACCTTAAATAAAAGAAGAAGGCTAAGAAGAATGTACACCTAAAATTCTGTGGTTTTGAGGGGTTTTTTTTTAATTGAAAGATGGCTACATTCTTAACTGTGATTTTTTAAATTGTAAAATTATGTTGTCATTAGTTAGCAAATAATTTCCAAATCATAGTCAATATTTGGAAGGAACCTGTCAAAGTTCATCAAAACATGTTCATTAACATTTGAGTGGAGACCCAGTAAAGGAAGTCAATTACCTATATTGTTTCCAGACCTGTATAGCTGGAACAGTGGGTGACATCATTCATATGTTGTTACCTTACAAGAAAAGAAAATTAAAAAAGCACTATACTGGTACCAAGAAGTTTGTTTTAAGAGCGTATGAATATACTCGTAAGTGAAAAAAACATGTGGAAATCATTCTTAAAAGACTTGACAGTATTCTGTTAGTGTATGACTGAGCAATGTATACAGACTGTCCTTGAAGAGTCATGAGAATAGAAATAGCTACTGTAGTTATGGATACCTCTTCAAATCACAAAGTGATAACCAGAAAAACATTCCATGGAACCGTTGTCAACCAGGGAGAGTATGAGTTTTAGTACAAGTTTATTTCATCTTTGAGCACTGATCTGACACTTTAAATGATGTATGATTACAAGCAAACTACAAGTACCATATCAAATTCTTTTGAGGAAATTTTATCTATAAAATTTAATCTATAAAAGGCTTTTTAAGATGGGGGAAAAGGAAGCTGGAAAAGGACAACAGATAACAATAATTATGATTACAGACAGTGCAGGGGATCAGAGTACGTACTTTTATTTTGACGTCATGTAACCTTTAAATATCTCATGTGGGTTTTTTTAAATATCAGTCTATACTCATTTATTTTGAAGCATCATTATTCCATGTTTATCACATTCCTCTCTGAGATTTGATTCCTATGACCAGATTTCCTATTGTTATTTAAAAAATGAATGGACATTTTTTTGTCACCAGAATCAGAGGAGTTTTTCTTTATAATTCAGACAAAGTTAGGACAACTGCTATAAACTGAAGGTTTTTGCAAAAGAACATTAAATCAAATTTTCCAGTGAAGCTGACTAAAATTACACAGACATAGGTTCATGCATTCATCTGTTTCCCTACAGAAAGTTATGAAGTCATCTGGAATGCAGTTACATGGTATGGTTTTTAACAGGTTAGTTCTCAAAGCCAGAATAGAATAAAGATATTTTTAACATTTTTTGCTCTGACTTTTGTTTAGACACTCGGTGACACAAGATCAAAAACAACTGAGAATGTCACATTTTCTACAGTCCCAGTATTTTGTGGTCTACTGTTGAAAGATTGCCAACTATTTCAGCTCAGACCAGATCTCATTCAAGCAACTGTCAGAAAGGTATTTAAGAGACAAAATTTATAAATGCGTAACTGTCCTCTCGTTTACAAAATTTTTTTTCTGACTTTTCACTTCTTAGTTTCAGCCTGGACTGAAAGTAGAATCACTGAAAGTATAACCACAATAGAGAACTAGGTTCAGGTTTTAAACAACTGGATTAAGAAATGTAGTTATTAAGTCATTGTAAGTATACGCAGAGGCCAAAAGTGGATAGACTTCATAGGCAAGAATCAAGTATGAAAACAAAGGGGTTCATCCAGGACAGAGCATTGGATACAAGCTACCTGCAAAATCAATGCAGGAGACAAAATCAGAGACAGTGATGGGGCTTTGGACTCCTACATTATCCATGGGGCAGGGACTGACAGACCCAAGTTGGGTTGAAACGGGGTCCTCGGCTGTGAGGAGAGTGAGGGAAGGCACCTGGTGGGGCTGGGCCAGGCCATTCAGGTCTGGTAGGTGCCCTCTGGACCCTGATACCTTCTCCAGACTTGAGTGTAATGCCTTTGAAAAATTATGATTGTTGGTTTGTTTGTTTTCCTGGAGAAGCACTTGATCTCTTAATTTCGCTACTTGACAGCTCCTCATATGAATTTCTGTTAGTCAAGTCCTCAGGATTTTTACCTGCATATTTTAGAGAGATACACATTCTTTAAAAAACCAGGACTCTTGCTGGCTTAACACTGTGACCTCCTGAGTAGTAATACCTTTAACGGATCCAGTCTAGATATTTCAAGGCAACAAATTTCTTTGAATTTTGTAAATCCAGCTTTAGGTGAGTAGAACCCAATGCTTTCTGAGTATTCAACGTACAGTCTGAAAATGTATGTCTGAAGGCCAGCTGCCAAAGATTCAGTTGCCACTGTAAGAACTCAGAATTTGTGCAGATATTTTTAAATATAGGTCATAGTAGTCATTGGCTAGAACTTAAAGTTTCTCTAGCCGTGCTCTTCCTGTCACTGAAGAACACAGAGTGTCTATGTTAGTGTGTAAGAAATATGCAAGAATACCTGAAATATCACCTAGCTTCCTGATTTTGGGGTCAGAAATGTTTAGAACTAGATGTGATACCTTTTTAATTAGTTTGCTTTCATACCATTTTCTGAGTATTTAGGCATTTTGAATCCAGTTTAATTTTCTGTAGACACTGTATTTTGTACAAAGTAATTTCATTGTACATCTCCACAACTTGAATTCAGCTAGTTTTTTTTCTAAAGCAATGAACAATTATTTGCTATTTATTCTTCTCATGATTTAACAGAAAACACCATATTCCTTCTGAGGTGTCTCTTCTCTGACATTCAAAGATTTTCTGCTCAGAAGCTTTCCCATAACTTTCATCATCACTGTTATCTTTCTTTGAATCTCTTCCAGTCCTATTACATCTTTTGTAGTAGAGTGGGATAAAAAGGGGCAAACAGTATTCTAAATGAGTATCCACACCAGACTGGTTTAGCAAATGCTGTTCTTGCTTTCTAATTTGCCTCTTTTACTTTTCTAACCAGTCCTAACATTCAATTTACTTTCTATTGCTGCTGGTTCCAAGCTATTTAATTGGGTGCCCAAAAGACAGAAACATATGCAATTAGTGACCAGCTATGAAATGTTTGGTTAAAACAATCCTTGGCATCACATAAAAAATCTATGGCAGCAGGCAGATTTCAAATGCTTTAGCCCTGAAGGCTCTGTGTCCTTTTCCGGTAATCCTGCTCATCATTCAGTCCCAAATATAAAAACTGTGCCAAATGAAACAAGTTCTTGTGAAAAACAATCTGCTTACAAAAAGCTTTAATTTTTACACCTCCTTCCTAGCAAAATGTTAAAGTATAGGATGAACTTTATACGTGTTACTACACTTAGCAGTAATTAGAAATACCTCAGGAATGTCTTCTACGTATTGAGACAAAGGGGAAAAATAAAATCATGTTTCTTATGTATACATCAACAGCTGACAACAAAGTTTCTGATGTATTCCACTGTGGTTGTGGGATATGTATGGATTGCATACTGTAATCAAGAGTTGGTACAACAACATTGAGAATTATTTTAAACCCCCCAGATTTTAATATGAATTACCCAAGATCATTTATTCTCCCTTTTCAGGGATTATTTTAGCTCCCCTCACATGTGATGTGCTTATCCATATCCCTTCTGAGCTAAGTTTTTGCTGACTCTTGTTTCTCTTGAGGTTACAGGGATAGATACTACAAATCTCAAATGTGCACAATATGTTTTCCTCCTGATTCCTTTCGCACAATGCTGCATCAGAAAAGAAAGGGACTACTACAGAGATAAGACTGACCAGCTACAATATTCTTCCTTTTTTTTTTTTTTGACTATTAAAACTGTATGAGCATGATATTTTCCCAACACAATGTAATCCATATATTGTTAGTCAACTCACAAATAATTGTAAAAGGCTGCCAAATTTCCCTGTAAATAAAATTCAAATCATAAATTCTGGAAAAAAAAAATTAAATGTAACCTAAATCTCTTTATTCATATTGCTGGAAAATAAGTTAACTAAACTTGAACAGTGTTTTCAATAATGGAGACATTTAATGAAAGCTTAATTTAAAGAAATATATATATGCATCCTTCACAATCATGCACACAAAACATATGTACTCTGATTATCCTATATGCTATGGAATTCAAAAGCAAATATTTACTATAGAAGTTCTTCCTATTTCCTAATTCATAGAAATCGTATCTGCTTTATACATTTCTCGTGAGACAGAAACAAGACTCTCATGTTCAAAAGTCCCTACGGTATTATACGACTATTTTTTCTCTTTTTAGAGCTGTTATTCCTGGCAAATGTGCATATCAACAATATAATTTCATATGTAGACATAACAATTTTGTTTCCAACACCTAGGAATAGAAGAAATTAATATAAATTAATGTTTTTATTGCTGTTCTTAACCACTGCCTAGTGTTTGAAAATAATTCCAGAAATCAGAAATGTAATTAGGTAGTACTGTATTCAACAAATGTATTCTTTTTGTGTATTCTGAATTGCAGTCCTGTATTAGAGATGGTAAAGTCTAACTTATCAGTTCAATATTGGAAAATATTTAGAAGTGTCTATATAGCTGAAATCCACCTGATGTCCTAAATACAGAAGTGCACTGAGTGACATATATGCATGCACATATATGTACTGTAATCACATAGACTTCAAATATGTAAGGTATTTTCATTTAGGGTATTTGGGTAAAATTTGATTTCCTATGTACAATAATTTTGGGAATCTCTTTAATCCAAGGAGACCTGTGCAAATGAGGGACAGGGCAAAAAAACTAACAACCAGGTTTCCCTTAAAAAATAAAAGTCCAATGTGTTAACATTGAATAATATGAAGACAGTCAAGATTAGAGTCCCCTTTCTGATCATTATTTTGCTACCATTGCAGTATCATTTAATATTTGAACTGGTTTTTAAATGCATAACTTCTATGCCTTTTGGTAGCAGCTGGAGTTTCAACAGGAAAATTACTGCAGGCTGGAACCAGATGGGTAAGAAACAAGTTAAATGGCCTGGAAGCTTGACTTATATGAACACTTACATTGTCACGGTAATTTCAAAGATCAATGTTTGTGTTTTAAAACAGCTGTCAGCTTTACACTGTGGTACAAGCCACTTTACTTTTGACTGGCACTTAGTAACTCTGAAGATGGTTGTGCAGTCTTTTACTTTGTTTACCAAAAGTTGTTTCCGGTTGATTGGTTGATAGGACTTGGAAAAGATAAGTTATTTTTTCCCACATGTTGTCAACTCCCGTTATTCATACCAAGGAGTGTTCATAATCCTCACTCCTTATTATCTCTTTCAGGAATAAGTAATTTTCTCTGATACTAAAATAAGCTGAAAGTAAATATTATTTTCATATTTATCAGAGGTGTTCAATGGCCATTTATAGGGTAAGATTTCAAAACTGCCCAATTTTTACTTATTCTTCAAATAACTGGCAGCTTTTGAGAGTCACAGAATCACAGAATCACAGAATGTTCTGGGTTGAGCTACACAGAAAGTATCTGAGTAAGTGTAGCTCCTGGTCAAACTGAAACATGCTTTAACTCGATCAGCCCTGAATCGGTCAGGCAGTTGGAATAGATGGCTGTTGTAGGTCCCTTCCAACTGAAATAGTCTATTCTATTCTATCACTGTCTTACTAAACACAAGACAAAAGTGCATAGGCAGCGTAAGCAGGGACACAGTTCGTAGGAAAAATATAGGGATACTACCTGGGAGTGTAGGGGTGGGATCAGGAAAACTAAATCACAACTGGAGCTGAGTTTGACACAGGATGTGAAGAATAATATGGGCTTCTACAGGTACAGTAGTCAGAAAAGGAAGAATAAGGAAACTGTACCGCTCCTGATAATTGAGACCAATGATCTGGTGACAACTGACTTGAACAAAGCTGAGGTATTCAACAATTTCTTGCCTCAATTTTCACTGACAATTTCTATTTCCACATCTTTTGAGTCCCTGAGTCTCAAGGCAGAGATGGGGAATAAAGTCCCACATATTGTAGTAGATCAGCTTAGAGACCATATGAAGAACCTGAACATATGAAAGTTCAGATGAGATGCATCCCAGCATCCTGAGTGAATTGTCAGAGGTAGTTGTTAAGCCACTTTCCATCATACTTGAAAAGTCATGGGAGTCAGACAAAGTCTCCAGTGACTGGAGAAAAGGGAAACGTCACCCCCTTTTTTAAAAGTGGTAAAAAGGAGGACTCTGGAAACTACCAACCAGTCAGCCTCACCTCTGTGCCCGATAAGATCATGGAACAGATCATCTTGGAAGCTATGTAAAGGCATATGGATAACAGGGAGGTGATTAGAGACAATCAACATGGCTTCACGAAGGGCCTGACTAAACTGGTGGCCTGCTATGATGGAGTGACTCGGTGGATAAGAGATGAGCAAATGAGGTCATCTATCTGGACTTCTGTAAGGCCTTTGACATGGTCCCCCACAACATTCTTGTTGCTAAATTTGAGAGATACAGGTTTGGTGGATGGACTCCTCAATGGAAAAGTAACTGACTGGATGGCTGCATCCAAAAGGCTGCAGTCAATGACTCAATGTCAAAATGGAGCTCTGCAACAAGTGGTGTCCCTCAGGTCTCTGTATTTGGAGCAGTACTGTTCAATATCTTTATTAATGACATAGACAGGAGGATTGAGTGCACCCTAAGCAAATTTGAGGATGACACCAAGATGAGTGATGCGGTTGATATTCTAGAGTGAAGGGATGCCATTCAGAGGGATCTTGACCGGCTTGAGAAGTGGGCCTGTGCGAACCTCAAGAAGTTCAACAAGGTCATATGCAAGGTCCTGCACCTGGGTCAGGGCATTCACCAGTATTCATACAGACTGAATGATGAATAGATTGTGACCAGCCCTGCGGAGAAAGACTTGGGGATGAAATACTAGATATGAACTGGCAATGTGTGCTTGCAGCACAGAAAGCCAGTTGTGTCCTGAACTGCATAAAAGGAAGCATGTCTATCAGCTCGAGGGAGGTGATTCTGCCCCTCTAGTCCACTATCACGAGACCTCACCTGGAGTACTGTATCCAGCTCTGGGGCCTTCAGCACAAGAAGAAACACACCTGTTAGAGTGGGTCTTAAGGAGGGCCATAAATGTTATCAGATGGCTGGAACATGTCCCATATGAAGAAAGATAGAGGGAGTTGGGATTGTTCTGCCTGGAGAAGAGAAGTCTTGGGGACACCTCATTGTGGCCTTTCAACACTTAGAAAGGGCTTATAAGAAAGGTGGAGAGAGACTTTTTACCAGGGTCTGTAGTGATAGGAGAAGGGGTAACATTTTTAAACTGAAAGAGAGTAGATTTAGACTGGATGTAAGGGAAGAAATTCTTTACGAGGTGGCTGGTGAGACACTGGAACAAGTTGCCCAGAGAAGTGATCCATGGGACCCATCCCTGGAAATGTTCAAAGTCAGGCTGGATGGAGCTTTGAGCAACCTGATCTAGTGGAAGGTGTCCTTGCCTGTGCCAGAGGTCTGGTCTAGAAGATCTTTAAAGGTCCCTTCTCATCTGAACCATTCTATGATCATTTTTCCTAAAAAAGTCCACCATGACAATTTCTGCTGTTTTACATGCTGTTCTCATTTAAACCCTAGGCTTTCTTAAGCAAGTTTTCATTCCTTTTGCTCACACAGACTTTTCTCAATTTAGTTTGGTCTACCTATCCAAAAGATGGGTGAAATGATGGTCTAATTAAATCAACATTACAATATTCATTAACTTTCCTATGCCAGCATTTCACTTCCATTTCCCATTTTTGGAAAGCCACCCTCTCTTTTATCAAAGCTATTTCCTGCATTAGGAAAGCTCCAGTAAACAAGTAACAAGTAACTAACTCTGAAGCAAAACTGAAACACTGAGAGTAGTTGTAAATATATTTAACTACTATAGTTCAAATTTCTTAAATTGAACTACCATCAAAATTATTAATGTTGCAATATGAGTGTAAGTACATTCAGCTCTCCATGAAGTCAGAGATTTGTAGCCTTGAGGCCTGGAAGAATAAAAAACTTATCTAATGATCTTATATGTCACTGTTCCTGAATTCCACTTTTGTTACAGTCAAACACAAAGATAACTATGAACCAGAACGATATCCCACAAATCTTGATTTGCAGAATAGTGAGACTAAGAGCCATCACTTTCTTTATGAGCATGTTTCAATCACTAATTGTTCTTTCGATTAAGACCATTTTTTGCCTTATTTCCTACTTTAATTTGCCAAACTTCAGTTTTCTTCTTTTGGTTATTGCTAAACCTTTGTGTTTAAGAATACTGGATGCTCTTCCCATGGTGGCTTTTATACACTGTAATCGGGTCACCTCACCTTTTGGTCTTGCCTTGGTTTCCTCTGGATTAACTACAAAGAATATTTTATTTCTTGCTGTGCAGATTTCTTTTCTAGCTCTTACATTATTTTAAGATTTGTTTTCTACATTTCTTTCTAGGTTTCTAATTTCCTTTTAAGAAGAGGATAACAACATTGACTAAAACATTCCAGCATCAGTATCACCATTATCTTTGTCTGCTTATGCCAGGTTTACATGTCAAAGGCTCTCATTCTCTTTTCTTGATCTGTCATCGCACTCCAACTTTATAACTGAGTTTTTCACTCTGACTCCTTAAAAAATTCTTTGAAGCTCCACTTCTTCTTTCACAATTATGCAGCTATTGTCTAAATTTGTGTGCATGTATGTATATATGTATGTGTGCATTGGGACATTTGCGGGGTGAGAGATTAGTGTTAACTTTGCTTTTGGCTGCAAATGCGTTTTATTTGAAAATGTCTCCCATCAAGCATCCATAATGCATTCTGTAATTGCCTTTTACTTGTGGGCTACCACTTTAGCAGCTGGAGTTGGTTAATATCTCCCCATTTATTTCAATTGTTATTAAAGCAGTGCCCTGAAGTTAATGTTGATATGCTGTTTCTGCTTCATTCTTCCAAAGTCATGATGCAGTGTGTGCAAAAGCTCTTATTCTTTGCTTCAATTGCTCTATTCAGAATTCTCAAGCGAACTTTGTCTACCTGTACAAATGACACAGATATAAGTTTTAGTTTAAACCAATCACTAGATTTTTTGTTTAAGGCTTATCATGCTCTTAATTTTGGTATGTTTATGAGAATGCAAAGAGTTTGAAAGTATTAAAAAAAGAGAAGTGCTAGAGGCTTTCTACCTTTTTTTTCTTTTCTGCTTCCTGTTTGTGCTTGTGTTTTGGTATCTTAGGAAATCACTGAAGGTGGAATTTGTGAGCTGAGAGCTCACAGTTATGTTAAATATTAAAAAAGATTTCTGTTTTTAAAAGTTTGTTAGCAAAATAGGTAATGCCAGTTTCATTTTGTATGAGAAAATGCAATTCTGATTGCTCTGTGCGGAAAGACTATTCAAGTGAGTCAAAGTACTTGAAAATATACAATAAATAAACTGGTGGCTTTTTCAAAACATCTGGAATACAGTTCATTCAATAAAGTTCCTTTAAAAGTCCAGGGCATGATTCCCATCTCTGTTCATTACTTCACTACCATGCCAGTGAAGTTCTACTGAAAGCTATACCAGTGCAGAAGTGTAAAGGAGTATATTCCTGATTCAATCAGTCATCAAACTACAGTACTTATTAAACGGAAACATGGTAAGACATTCCAACACCAGGAGATCTAACATTAAAATCAGAAATCAAGATTAAATATCTTTGTGCTTTACACAGAAAGAAATAAATATATGCAGTGAATTACTGAAGAAGGTGATGAAAGTAGAATGTAAATAAGCTCACATTAAACCTAGATTTATTCATGGAAAATAAGGAGATGAAAGTGCAGAGTGGAAGAAGAGGATACTGACATTAAAACAAAATTTAAAGAGTAAATGATGTTTTAGAGCTTGTTAAATTCCTATGACAGCTATAGCTTACATTGTTTTGAAAACATAAAAGTGAACAAAAATGAAAAATTCTATATGCAGGTACTTTGTTTACATGGGCAGATAAGCATGCAATTAACTGACAGCTATTCGTTAGACACAGTTAGACTAACCACTGTTTAGGCTGCTTACATATTTGCAGGCTGGACCTGCTGCTTACTTATTTGCAGGCTGGACCCAAAAATAAATAAGCAGCAGCCGTGTTCTTCAGCCTGGGATGGGGACCCCTGGGTCTCAGGACGCCCAGGGCTGGGCTCCAGCAGCTGGGACAGAGGAATCCCAAGGCCCCGGAGCTCACTGAGGTGCAGGGCTTTACAACATCCCTTAGCAGAAATAAGGAGGATAAAAGGAAGAACAGATAAGCGAGCAGCGTAGTTATCTTCTCTAAACTTTGAAGGCACAAAGTTAAAATCAACATAATTTGAGAAACCACTGTTCAAAACGTTTGTACACTAACTGAAACTGCCAATGAGGCCTTGGATTACTCTACAGGGTTAAGGACAGCTACATTCAGAAAATATTTGCTAGTACTGACTGTAAATATTTTTTTTAGCTTTAGTAGTTAATAGAAGTGGATGGAAGTTTTAAGTGTAGAAACCCACAGTGTAAACTCAGAGAGTCTATAGAAAGAGCTCAGAGAAGCAAAGACTTGTTACTTCAGTGATTTCTCTCTGTTTTCAAAATGTTTTTGAAAGGAATATTCATGTGAAATATAGATTGATAAGATGGTGACTTAATAAAAAATTTACAAACTAAAAAAAATTCTGAAACTCAGAATTATTGGATTCTTTTATTGTATAGATTGTCTACAATTGATTAAGTGAAATTTGTTGATGTTAAAGTGTTTTACAAAAGGCCATCTTGCATTTTAGAATGTCATAATTATAGTTTTAGAATTTTTAAAGACACTTAGTCTTGTTTAACTGTGGGATTTATCTGAAAGTATAATTTGGTAGGATGGACAATCTTCATATATGAACATCAGATTGCTTCACAAGAGAGTTATTTCTTAACTTTGCCAGAGACCTGTGAGATCTTGGACAAAATCTCACAGCTTCAGTTCTTTATCTGGGTAAAAAAGAAGAAAAAGAAAACTGGGAAAATAATTTGAATTCATTGTCTAGACAGCTGTCCCCCTCAGATCTGCAAGTCTTAGAGTTTTGAACATTTAGCATACGAGCTGTTTCACTGAAATAATTTAAAGCTTATAAATTATTTATTATACGTATCTGTATTTGTTTGATATCATGAGCAGACATTCGTTGGACTATGTATTTCGTGTGATTATATATGAAACTTTGAGATAAACTTCTCAATTCACTTTTCAGGAAAAGCATACCCTCTCCCATTATAGGCTTCGTTTCATGCACTCACACAAAAGGATTGAGAGTACAGTACTGCCTGAGGACTTGCAAACCATATGCCAAGGGGAATGGAGTAATAAAATAAGTTTCTGACTTGTCAAGGTGTTACAGTTTAGCTGCGGCAGGCAACAAAAGCGCCATGCGGCTGCCCCTCACACTGCTGGGGTGCAGAGGAGAATGGAAAGAAAAAGGCAAAAACTGGTGGGTCAGGATAAGGGCAGTTTAACAGAACAGCAAAGGGAACAGAAATAACAACAATAACAGAGATAAGGAGAATATACAACACAAACAGCAGAACACAGAGAGCCACTCTCACCGCCGCCGCCGATGAATGCTCCCGAGCCATGACTGAGTTCCTGCCACCCGCTCCCCCCAACCAGAACCCAGCATGATGGCACATGGTATGGAATACCCGGCTCTGTTAGGCCAAGTTGGGTCAGCCTGCCTGGCTGTGTCCCTTCCTGGCTCCTGGTGAAAATGAACCTTGTCCTGGCCAAAATCAGGACATTATCCAGCCTTATTCTATACCATGTACATCATGCCCAGGACCCTCATTTTCCAGTTGATCACCACCTCTTCTCCTGTCTCCAGATATCATTCCCTTAGTCTAAGGATCATCACTCTGAAGTGTCCATTGAGTTCATTTAATTCATGACTTCAGGCTCCATCTGTTGTAACAGTCTTCCATGGCAGGAGAGGTGATGTGTGGTGATGGGCCATCACTTGCTGCATCCAGAGCTAACGGCTGATGTATCTGGTGCAGCCCATGCCCACAGTCTGCAGGTTGGAGATGTTGATCTTGATGAAGTCGGTGGGTGCCAGTTGTTGAAAACCAGGTCCAGTCACATCATTGATGTGCTCTGCTATGTTTCATTTAAAAGTCCAAACTTCTTTAATCTGGACAATTCTGACTATGCTACTACTGGTACAACACATAACAATTATAACAGTGATAACAGACAGTGACAGGGTTATTTAACGATTAACTTTATACAATTTATTTACTTATAGACTATTCTCACCCAAAATCAAATCGCCATGAGGTACACATCGGACTTCCACATCCTTCTGCATTACTCACCAGGTACACCCAGGTCCTTCAGCAAAAGCAATCCCGCGGACAGGCTTGACTTTGCCCGAGGCAGGACTAACCCAGACTGTCTTCCCTAACATGTTCCGCATGTGCAATATGGCGACTTTATCCCCTTTAACGGGGCGCTGAGGTTTTGATTGGGCAGGACCAGCCAGGTTGGTGGATCCTCTGGTGTTAACCAATCAGGTGGCCTTTGCTAAATGAGTATCACAGTTTTTGCAAGTCCCACCCCCCATTGCCCTCAAAGTGGTTTTTTGCAGCCCATTGTACCGCTCGATCTTTCCAGAGGCTGGTGCATGGTAGGGGATGTGATACACCCACTCAATACCGTGTTCTTTGGCCCAGGTGTCTATGAGGCTGTTGCGA
>Ga0065711_1040519_pt1 | contig 16882 bp, 6 predicted proteins | sample Hoacrofraction12_FD_59098 | JGI IMG/M metagenome (GOLD analysis project Ga0065711, IMG submission 59098) | Hoatzin crop microbial communities from Cojedes, Venezuela - Epithelial fraction 12 v2 (version 2) | ecosystem: Host-associated > Birds > Digestive system > Esophagus > Crop | place... | reverse complement strand
TCCCTCTGAGGGTGACGGAGCACTGGAACAGGCTGCCCAGGGAGGTAGTGGAGTCTCCTTCTCTGGAGATATTCAAGACCCGCCTGGACAAGGTCCTGTGCAGCCTGCTGTAGGTGACCCTACTTCAGCAGGAGGGTTGGACTAGATGACCCACAGAGGTACCTTCCAACCCCTACTATTCTGTGATTCTGTGATTCTGTGATATATTCCCTATATAGATTTTGCCCACAAGTTTATTAAGAGACTCGTTTTTCATAAGCATTTCTATGTGAACTACTACACGCATTAAAAAGTTGACAGTAACACGCTAGTAATGAAATCTCTGTCCTGTTGTTAACAAACCTGTCCTAATGCATTAAGCTACGGCTTTATTATCCACACTAATTTTCAAGCTGTGATTTTTTGTCTTGCTAGATTAATTCTTTTAGCAGCTACTTCTCTGGGTTGAGAAAGAACAAGCCTGAAGGAAAAGTTGCATCTAGGACAGATTAAATGTGATAAATGAAAAATAAAGAAAAACAATAAACCTTAAACCAATAGTGACTTGATAAAGCTGTGTCAAGTGACTGTTTGTTGATAGTTGGACAAGATGGTATGATCATAGATGGTATGCTCTAGATGTGTGCGAAAGACAATCATAAAAAACATTTGCAGATGAATATCAAAGAGTGAATAAGTTGAATGTTAAAAAGTAGGAGACTCAAAACAGACTACATTTTTTTTTCCTGTGCCACTTTAAACATTTGTTACCTAACAATTTGGAAATAATAAAAGGCAATCATTCATTTATGCAACATTGAAGCAGCCTGAGTATCTTATAGCCATAAAATATATTTGGAGTCCAGATTGAAGAAAGGGTTAAATTTTTCAGAAAATTCAATAGTAGTTAAGAATTATTAGTGGACCTAGATTGCTGGCAAGGTTGCAAGCCTCAAAGATTGTACGAGAAACTAAAAGCCTCTTTCTAAGTATTGAAAGAAGAAAAAAGTTTTGTAGGCAAATTATTCAATAAATGCTGTTGGAGAAGTTCTTGTACCTTCCTCTGAGGCAACTGGTTAAGCTACTGTCATCTGAAGGATAGATCAGGATAACCAAGATGAACTATTGGTCTAGCAGAAGTGGGTGCTTCTCTGGGGACCAGAGAGATGGAGGAAGGTAAGGTTTACCACAGTTGGCAAGGCTGTGGTGCAATTTCTAGCCTGCTACTCAAGGTGTGCTTTCATGAGTAGGGAAGGGCAAAACTGTTCTGGTTTGTGGTTACACCCATGGACTTGGGAACTGAGCGTGAAATGTTGCCATGGATGTACTGAAGCCAGTGGAGCAACATTCATTGCCTTTAATGCAGTTCTGGTATCACATGAGCTATTAATGATTGTTTACACCTGCTAGTGTGAATACACACGCATATTCCAGTCTTGCACAATAACTAGCTTGACAGTCAAAAGCCTGTAAAGTTTCTTGGCTGTATTATTTTCTCTACAGAAATAAAATTGCCTCCAGATAGCTTATAGGCATTTATTCACCCTTTCCTCTCCTTGCATCTTGTAATAGAAGACAAATTGCCCAAGTATCTCTTGATCACATTCCGCACACTTCTGTCAGCAGGAGAAGTTGAATTTAACAGAAAGCCCGGATACCGAGGGTGGTCAAACTCGCCACTTCCAGGATTCAGGGTTGATGGAAAAGAACCCCCTGCTTGTCCTCTGGGATGACCCTCCATCTGAGCTGTCGGGTTATCACAGATCCATCTGTAAACAAAGGATAGGAGGTTCCCTGGGCAGTGTCAGGATCACACTCAGTGTGACACTGTGTTTGGACATTCGAAGAATCCCTCTCTCATTGCTTTCTTTTCCAGCCTTAATAAAGGAACTGCTAAAACCTATGTAGCCTGATAAGATGACAAGACAGTCTTTTAGTGTTATTGATTGTATACAAGGGGTGGAATGATGAATTATTTCCTATAATGTACCCTGAGTGTGTTTCATCTTTTTGAGAGATGTTCTTGAAATTCCTTGTATGAATTCAGTTCTTAAACTTCCTGCTGGAAAGAAAAGGGTCTTCATTAGGCCAAAGGGCTGAGGTAAGGCAAATATCTTTTACCTGATAAAAGGAGGGAGAGGACTTTCAGAGTGTGTAATCCGAGGGGAATAAAGATGTATAGCATATAAAATAAACTGTGGATTGGTATCATGAGAAAGCAGTCAAAATGACCCAAGGGGATAAATTGTGTGCCTCTGAAGGCCCTCCACATGCAATAAACGTCAGTCTTTCAGCACCTTTCTGTATGTGCGGTGGCACAGCTGATAGACGGCAGCTTTTTTTCCTCACTAAAGTGAAAAACAGTTTTATACTCAGCGAAAGAAGTTCCGTTAGCAGGCCACAAGCATTAGTATCAACTGTATGCAGTGACTTGCAATACACAATATGTGTGTAGCTACCTTTCCTATACCTGTTCCTACATCTGTCATATTCAGTCTTAGCAAAATGGCTTAGAAACCTAATCCGTTGTGAAGCTTAGTCATAAAGGACTTATTCCATAAGGTTCCTGAGGAATATTATCTTCTATCTTTATTCAGTGTGAAATAAACTAAGTTTAAGCATAGAACTTATAATAAACAGTTTAATCATAGAACTTATAATAAATAGCAGTTTCTGCAACTAAGCTATTGAAAAAAAAGGAGCCAAAAAGACTGCCATTTTTATAGAATCATTCTCTGGGCCTCAACTATGACCCAAAGATTGCTGTCAGTTTGGCTATAGTGAAAAACATCTGATATTAATGGATAACCTAGAGGAGCTACATGTAAACCTACAGTTCAAGTTTAAATACATGTATAAGGGTGTAGATCCTGAAAGAATGTTGTTTACTTGCTTTCGTGTAGGTGATCTTTGGACAGGAATTTGTGAGGGGTGAGGACTATCTGTTTTCTCTTGAAGAAACCTCTGCTCTTGCCATTACTGTCTCACTCATTTGGAAACTAATTTGAAGCTTTGTAGCTTGGCTGAAAATCTCTGGGGTACAAAGACGCAAAGTATGAGCTGCAAACAAAAACAATTCCATGTTGTCCTATTTGGCCTGATTTTAGATAGTGCAAGTTATTTTTGAAATTAACTGTCTAAAATAATGTTTGAGAGCTTTCAGTAGGTTTGGAAGAGATCAGCAGGACAGACTGAGAAGCTGTTGTGGTGCTCAAAGAGCAGGTAGGAACCCAGTCAGCAGGGAAGGCTGCGGATGGATCCAACCTGAGCTGTTTACTGAGCTTGCTGAAGAGGTCTCAGAAACACACTTAGGAGTGCAACTATAGTATACGAGTTTTTTTCTAGAAACAAGCATCAGAATTGCAAATCTCATTTTTACTAAGGCCCGCTTGCTCCCCTTTCTATGTAAATGAACAAGCTGTTTTTCCCTGAAAAGCAGTACAAGGAAGTCTCAGTGTAAATATAAATCAGGTCCAGAAATTTTTACACAGAGGGAAAGATGCTCTTGGTTACATGCAAAGGTATCTTTAGGAAGGGTTTTGATGGATTATGTTCACTAATACACCTGAGTTGTTTCAATTATTGCTTATTCTGATTTCACTGCATGATGAAAGCTTCATTTATATATTGTTTCTGTTGCTCGGATGTCAAGGAGGTTATCCGGGACCTTCAGACACTTGATCAGATTTTGCTGATGAAAGCCTGACCCAGTTGTCTAAATCCATCACCTCTCTGACTTTGCCACCATCGTTGAAACTGCCAGCAATAGCTTGTCCATAAAGAGATTGCTTGGTGGTTTCTTTGTCAAACTTGTTTTTATTGACCTGCCCAATGCGAGGCACTGTCTCTCACTTACAGGACCGCCCGAGGTATTGTGTACCAGAGAATGTATCATGACAGAAGAAAATAAACACTGGGAGAGGAGGAAGTTCTGATAACTTTCACAGCTCAGATGGAAACCCAGGCTCTTTGTACTCACATTAAGGATTGGCAGTGTGCAGTGGGGTGTGAGCATTTAGCTGTAGGGAGAGCTGTAACTCACCCTTCCAGGAATCCTTTGTCATCATATACGACTCTCGTGACACAACTCAGACTAATGTACCCATACACAGCGTTCTGTCTGAAATGGAGCTTGACATAATTCATCATCAAAACATATGATGTTTGGTAAATTTTCTGTTGTTTTTAGGTTTCTATTTTACTTTTATGCTTTTTTAGTCTTGAGTTTTGTGTATTCACATTTATTTTTCACTGTTTAGAAGTATGGGACTCTTGTTTATCAAGCAGGAAACAGCAAGGTTTGTTGACTATCAGATTCCACATGCAGGCTGTCCTGGACCCTACCGTGTGCCTTTCACAATACAAAATTAAAGGCATAAAAGATGTAATGTTTTCCAGGTATTGATCCATGGTGGTGGATAATCTTACAGCTGAAGCACTGGGCCAAAAACCACGTTGGGTCACTGTCCCTTTCAATGGAAAAATTGTATCTCAGACCTTTTGATAATCCTCCAGACATAGTTCACATTTATTTACGTAACTCAATGGAGGGATTTAGTAATCACTGCAGTACCAATTATTTTATAGAAATTATAGGGGAGGTCCAAGGGAATAGTTAGGATTAGAAGAAATTTAAGAAAATTAAAAGAAGAAATATCCTGTCCATTATCTTCTAGCAACTTCCTAGAAACTTTCTCAATGAAGTGGATTAAAAAATTGTCACAGTTATTTCTTAAAGAATTGTTTATGTCTCAGTGCCAAGTGGAGCAACTGCAATACCCTGTCTAAATGTATGAAACTTTACGTATATAAATACATACGACTTTATGAATGGACTTTCCTATCCCCTCCCATTTCAGTGTAGGATGCACATGTCACTTTTCTGTGGTTATGTCTACATGCACAATAACTCAGTCACTGACTACGCAGTAGAGAAATAAGTTTTTCATCAAGGACCTCTAACATTATTGTCATCCAATGTGTAGGAATCACACTGAAAATATGCCAAATTTCAAATCTACTTTAAACCTGTAACTTACTGGTTTTGTATTTGATTATTTAAGACCATATTTTATTACTGAAGATCAATCCAATCAGACTATATTTTTTCCATTGATAAATTTTAAGAATAGTGTATTATTCTACCGGTAACCTAGCTGAATTGTACTTATCCTGGAATTAAAGCATTCTGGCAATATTCAGAACAGCCACACTCTTGTATGCCTCTTACCTATCAAGTAATCTAAAGCATCTTGGTAAACCATGAAAATTCCTTTAGATTTTTTTTATCTAGAAATATGTCAGTTTGTTTATGACTAAATGCTTCACAACTGATGTGATCTAGAACAGATCCTCTGAATTTCATATCACTAACATAATATTGTATCTGTTAATTCATGACTTATCAATAAAACCATTTTTAAGGACATTTGAAAAAGAGTTGCCCATTCATTTACCTGCCAACTCATAGGGTTCTGGATCAGATACCCCACTGACTAACTCCTCAAATACTGTAGAGAAATATACTTTGAATGTAGAGAACTAGTTTCACAACACACAGTAGTTAAGGTTTCAAGATTAATGCATGTATCTCCAAGGATTTTTTTAACCTACTTTTTTTGCATGAGCAAGGGATGAAAATATTAAATATTTATCTCTGTGATCTGAATCCAGTGCATCTGCAAACTAGAATTTTTACAATCATACAACCTTTTTTTTTTCCTTTTCTTAAGCTACTTAACTTCCTAGCTACAAACAATATTACATCTGAGAAAAGGATTTTTGTTACTATCGTCAGATCTCCCAGTGGGAATAGTATTTGTTAGCCTGAAATTGGAAATCTTTCTTCGTTAGTGAAGGAAAGCTCGATTTTATTTGTATATGTTAAAACAATATGATTTTTTTTTGTGTTTCTGAGGAAAGTATAGTGTTTTAAAGAGTAGAAATCTTGAGGAGAGTCATGGTTTTGATAAGAACTGGACTCAGTACCTGAACTATCAAAAAGCATTTTTGGAATCAAGGTAGGTGACTCATCTTTGCAGCCTGGAAGTGGAGGCACTGAGTCAGCTTCTGACTGAGAGCACTGTTGTTGACCAGAAGGAGCTAGACAGGATTTCTCCCTTTAGTGCCAAATCCAAAGCATTTGGACACACCCCGCAGACAATGGAGGATCTTCAGTGACAAACTGACATCTTGAGCTGTGCGCAATAAACAAAATTGACCGAGAAAATGATCAGAGGAAGAAGAATGTACATATGGGAATGCAAGGAAGTGAAAGGAGGTGGATGTTATTCCCCCTGCTCCAAGAGCTGCAGAGGAGTCACAGCTCATACTGAGCAGTAAGCTTGAGCAGCAAGTGTGGCATCCTGTGCAGTGATGATACATTTCTGGTTTATGTTTAAAGAAGACAGTGCCCATATGGCCCAGAACCTCAGTATGGAGACTGAACCCTGGTGTGTGCAAAGGCATGTCTTTGCCTTTGGCAACAATGGCAAAGTGAGACGAGAGACTGTACCAGCGGACGGAAAACACCAAGAGGTGTTTGGTCCTAGAGAGGCTTTTCAAAACTGCCTATCAGAGGGGAATACTCAAAGCCACATGTAGCTTTGTGTCTTTACAGGGCACAGCTGATTTCCTCTGGCTACTTTCATGCAGCATTCCATAATCATTGAACTTGGTGTGCCTCCTGTCATCCATCTTTACGCACAAGTTGTTTCTTGTGTTCAGTGCTGAGTACTGAGCTAGTAACCAGTGCCATCCAGCCCATAAGTGAAGCTCCTAGTGGGTGTTACAAGAGAATTTAATTAACACATCAAATGTGTTACTATCTTCCCATCACATAACATTTCTCTGCTAAAAAAAAATACGTGTGAAAGACCCTAATTAAGAAAGTTGAAATTTTGTGTTATATAATGTTTCGTTGATAATTTTCATCTAAAAATTTGAATTTCATGCCTGCATTCACAACTTTAGCCAGAAGCAGGCTGATTTGCTCAGTGAATGAAAGGAAGTATTGCAGTACAATTAAGATGAAAAAGTTTCATCCAACTAGTCTGTTTTCATTTCTGTGTGGACCAACATCCGTCTCTTCTCCTATCTCTTACAGCAGCAGTGTTACTGAAGGCATTGATGAACCAACACTTGGGTGGCATATTCAGTAGCTGTTGACAGGTGCTGGGAAATATAACACACCATAGTTCAACAGGTGCAGAAAAGTTATAAGGCTGAAAGACAGGAAAATAATCAGAATCTTGGTACTACCTCTGTATTTTGCATGCTCTGTCTAACTTTACTTTTCTGCTAGTAATAATCTTTACACACAGAATGAAATACCAGAAAATGATTGTCCGATTTAAATAGTCTTCCTTCTGCACAGTTGCATGGTGTCTGGGGCTTCTTAGAAACGAATATTTTGATTGATGGACCACTCGACTTCTCTCAGGTTTCTTGTCTTAATCTGTGGAATAAAAACATACCCAACAGCAAAACCACATATGGAAAAATGTATATATGTCCAATATATTTGCCCAGCTACTCCAAAACTGATAATAAAAGTATAACAAAAATGCATAGATAAAAGCTAAATATATTCACAAAAATTATTGCTTGCATTAATTATATGCAGTTCCTGAGGTTATGGGTCTGGCCTCTCTACTTTCAAAATTTGGTGATCAAACTGTTCATTTGTCTTGAGACCAAGCCTTTTGGAGAAGTGTCATACACAGCACAGGTGACGAATATGTTAAGAAAAGGCTAAAAAAATAATTAGGTGTCATTCAGCTTCCCAAAATAAGTGGAGTTCCTATATGGCTGCATGTTCAGAAAATGTGTCCATTACCTTTATATTTGTTCACCTCCTTTACGCATAAGAACTGTATATTTTATATTTGGAGTTCTTAGAACCGGTACATCAAATAGCTGTATTTGCAAATCCTAAGCAAGAAATGTTTATTCCAGGTGAGGCCCGAAACAGAAAACAGCTTCAGGCAAGAACAAACAATTTGTTTTGTAAACAATGACCCTGACTTGCCTGAACATTTTCATGTTTCTTTCCTGGAGACTAGACAAGTGGATGACCCAAAAAGTTAGAACATAGGCATGGCTATGTACTAAGGGCTACAATAGCCTTGAGAAAAAACAGCAATTTATACAGAAATGAGAAAATAGAATAATGTGTTCCATTGAATATTGATGGCAACATGCTCCTAGGTGTCACTCAGATGCTTTGAAAATTGTATCTTAAGGTCCTGAGTCAATCATTGTGATCCTGTCAGTGCTTTAATGGAAATGAAATATTTTCCTGTGCTAAGGACAACCACAAGGCCAGTTTCTAACATAATATTTCTTCATGCCCATTCTTCAGGATTGCACTGACTTTTAGCAGTTTTGGTATTTTTCGTGGTACCTTTAGGTTATATTCTTTGTGACTCATATCAATCCTTTGAAGCATTCCCATATTCGGTTTCACCATCTGCAAAATGAGGGAAACAATACCTATTCTTCTGTGTATTCATTTTTGTCTCTAGAATAAGGGTCAAGAAACAGTTCATTAATAACAACTGATTACTGTTTGCTTAAATTTATGAAACCACAAGGTGGCTAGGCACCTGAAACTGAAGAGGATTTTTCCTTAAGCATTAATTCTGCGTACAGCTTTTTGTAGCAGCTCAAGCAGCATGCAGCCATTTCTTAGGCTCAAGGCTGTCTTTCGGGCTCTCTAAATCCTTGTTACTAGTATAGAAACCCAAATAAAATTAAAAAAGAGATTAATCAGGCCAAGACATCTCCAATTTTTCAGTGCTATTTATTCCGATTTCTCTCCAATATTATATCTTGTAAAAAAACTGCAGAAATTTTCTTGCACCAGAAATGGGATGTCAAAATATCATGCAGATGTGGCAAGTACAGGTCTTTCTTGGATGCATTTACTCTTGTAAAACATTCTTTCTGATGGACAATTGTGCCCATTCCTGGAGTATTTACTGACAACCTGCCCAGTTCCTGAATCAGTAATATTTTTATTTCAAATTTATGACTGATAGATTTCCAATGTGCACAATGATCATGACTCATCTCTTTTCCTTCCCCGGTGCAAACTTTTTGGAGTGAGAATGCACTGATTTGGTTCTGCTGATTTATGTGCTACTTTGTTCTTTATCTGTTTGCACCTCGCCAGTAAAATAACATCGTGCTATCATTTCCAGGGTTCACAGGACCTTGTCAGCACTTAGCAGTCAGAGGTCAACCAACTTCACAACTCATGGTTAAATAGGTTGAAAAATCTCACCTAGTATTAACCCCCAATACATCAAATGAAGAAAAATGGTAGTGGCATCACTAATAAAATAGCACTGCCATACAGTAGGCTGTTTTTGCTGTAGCACGCTGGCAATATGGCCGTTGAGACATGACTATCCTTGAGACGCCCAGTTCTAGGACCAGACAATGAAACTTGTGTTGCTGATTACCACTGATTTATGTTTTGCTTTGTTCTTTATCTGTTTAAAAGTACCCAGGAGAGCCATGCGCATGTTGCTATCTTTCTTTCATCTTCTGAGCTGTCTGTGACCAGTTCATCTTTCCCTGATCCTATCTCTCCACTCTGTAAGACCTTCGGTGTAGGTTTCCTACACTCATTTGCAAGTTCACAGGACCCTGGCAATACTTAACAGTCAAGCAGCAACAAATTTGCCTGACATAGTATAAATAAATCCCCCTGATTTCCCTTAAGGAATATTCTTATTTTTGTATAATAGACCTACATAGAGATGGCAAATGCTTGGCTACATTGAAGACAATAACTTCACCAGGGATTTAATTTCCAGCTATTTGTACCATTCCTATTCCAGTTTCATGGCTCCTCCAGGCAGATATTGTTATGCTGAAAGAGTTATTTCAAATGTAAAATCATTTATGTGAAAGTGTAGATATGATGTTATCCAGAGCATCTTTTCCTCTCATTCTGATCACTAAAAGAGTTTTGAAGTTTTTAATCTGTCTGCTTTAAGTTCTTGGTTTTTATTTCTGCCTTTTCTGACATCTGTCTTTTAAACTGGAAAGACTTGGGAAGATGAAAAGAGTGGGAAACAAAACAACAAATTACTGTATATTCATCTAAATAATTAAATGTTTTAAAATTCTCAATTTGTTAAAAAAAAATAAATAGTATCAGTAAACACATCACAGAAAAATATGGAAGTCAGACATTTTCAATGAAAAGTACTTTTTGATACAAACATTTAAAACAGTCCAGGTAAAAATATCCAGGCTCTGTTCTGCTGTCCTGAGAAATAATTTTAATATCTAATTTTGGCTGAGGTTTGTCTCTCCCACACATAGCACTTTTAACCAGAAGCCTAGAGAGTTGGTCTCAGGCTGCTACTGAACAACACAGGGAGAAAAGGATTGGTGGACTGAACAGAAGCCAAGCGGTAGACAGCTGACTAGCAGCTTTGAAGTGTTCTCTGAAATTAATAATCTGTGGATAACTGGCAGTACGTGAACTCTGCCTGGCTGCAGTGCTGCTGGTAGCTGACGGCTCTTTGTGTGCACATCCTAGAGTGATGTTCCAGAGGATAGGTCACTAGGCCATGAAAATTCACCATGAACAGGGAATAGTATTTTTCGTATTTCAGGAAAGAGAAAGATTTGAAGAAGAGCTTTGCAACACTAAAATTTCTTGACAATGAAAGATTAAACATAGCAAAGCAAGCAGCTTTAGGTATTCTTTCTGACAGGTCTCTCCACTACTTAAAAAATACAGATAGAAAATCCCACTCAAGTAACTCACAACTGTAAAATCATACTTGATCCTTTAAAATGTCTTCATTTCCAGAATGAGGCACTTGATTCTGAATGACTTGTTTATTACGTGTTTCCTTTTAACATGCTGGACTACAATGACCTGTCTTGCAATTTCTGGTTTGAGTGGGCTGCCAGTCCTTCCCCGCACTCTCCCATTTGTATGCTTACCAACCTGTGAATGGCAATATTTGATTTCTAAGGCTCTGGAATATTAAGGATATGCAAAAATGTAGTGAATCTGTCTCTTTGGATTTGCATGCATGGGTTGGGAGGCCAATAAGCCAGTAAGTCATTCTTTAAAACTCCCACAGTGTGGGAAATTTACTGGTGACAAACGTCAGCATGATATTTGAGACACATTCAGACTCTGTTATGAAACTCCCATTACTCTAAGGACTGTTTGAGACTGCTTAGCATTGTTAATGCTCTATAGCCTTCATTATCTGCCCAGTCATTCCCTTTATGACAGTCTTCCCATTGCTGCTGTCTTTTCCTACATAAAATTAAATACAAATACTACAAAATAAAAGCATTGCCAGTCAGACTGGCACAGCACAGTTTATCTGTAAAAGACAGCAGTAGGTATTATAATAATTTAGTCTGTGATGCCCTTCACCTTTCATTGCATTTCTACACTCATGCTTGTATGACATTTCCAATGAATCAACAGGGTTATTTTGCCAGTGGGACAAGGGGATAGCTATGTATATAAAAGGACTTCTGGGCACCTGATTCAGCACTGCGAATTCCTGTACAATGTAAAACTGATGGTTTGATACCACTATATTGGTCTTGATTTCAGCAGCAAATGCTAAGCAGTGCTCAAGCAGTCATATAGACACAGGCAATGTTGGAGTTATCTGTGCTCACTCCTCCTTCCCACATGAATGAGCAACCTAGGTTTAAGTTCTAACATTCATTATCTGTCCTAGACCAATAAATCCTGTCGTTATTGAAACCTATGCTTATATTTCCTTTGTCCAACAGGTTAAGATCTCAACTGGGGAATTTTGCACTGGTGTAACTGAATCTCATCATCACTTGTTGAAGTCAATAGCAATATACAATGTAGATGAGACCTAAATAAAGACAGAACCAAAACCAGATGCGGACTGTATTAGACTGGAAACTTTGAAAGCAAATTAAAATCTAACTGGTGAGGTAGGTTAATACCACACTCATAACAAATATATGGAATCCCCATACAAAAAATAAATTATCATGAATATCCCATAAATCTGCAATTACACTTAGGACACAATCTTAAAGCGGGGAGTCTGTGTTTAATATCTGTATTAATGAATATTTACAGCTTGTTAGAATGATTGGTTTATATCAAGAACTTTCTTTGGCAGTGAAATCACAAAAAGTCACTTGATATTCTAGCAGATCCACTTTCTACAGCCTAAATCTACTAAGCAAGGAACAAAGCCATGCCATGTGCTTTCCATAGCCGACCATGTACGATGAAGATTCAGTACTTACACTGATAGTTTGCAAACAATGTGTATAGCAGATTTGTTTGCATAACAGGAGAGTGAAACAATTCTCAACATTGAGTGAATTTACATGAATCAGTCCATTCATAAACAAGATCGTAGCCTTTAGATGGTTTTTTTGTTCTTGAACTGACCTCCTCCTTCTGCCCTGTTTATGCAGCTATGCCATTAAGCAACTATGTCATTAATTGGTAGCCAAGCACACATATGGTGTGCTTGATTATGTCCTTGGTTCTCTGAAAAACTGAGGTCATTTTTGCTTGAATACTGTCAAAAATAATAATTAAAAAATAATAGGAGAAGTCTCCATAAGGTGGGAGGCAGAATCATTAAACTCAACATTCTGTATCTTGACAGGCCTGTAACGCTCAGTACAAAGGCCCCTCAGGCGCCTTTTGAACTGCAATCCTCAACACCTTAAAGGCTCCAAATTTAAAAATAACCCAAGTTATGAAATCATAGGCGATTCAGGGTCCCGTACAATGCAGCTTATAGGCCAGCTAAATATTTCTGTTTGCACGTGCATTGTCTGTTCCCTATTTCTACCAAGTGATCAGTGGCAAATGACAATTTAAAAAGAAAATAGTTTTTCATGGCAGTAAAATCAAATCACACATATCATTAAAAAGCAGACAATTACCATTTCAGAAACACTTTGGCTCATTTCTGGATGTGTTATCCTTGCTTGCAACAAAACCAAAGATCAGCTCCCACTTGTTGCCAACATCTCTGAGAAATGCCTCTACGACCTTTTTGGCTCATCCTAGTTTTAAGATTTTCAGCATCCTAAGGTTAGTGATGGCCACACTTTTTTTCTTATTGTTCTACAGTGTTAAGCTGCAGATTATTTTTGGCCAAATGCACACATGCATCTTTGATATAGTTCTAGATCCCCAGACCACAAAAAGACATTAGACAAGTCTGAGTTATGCCAGGCTTATGTATGACAGTTAATATTTTTTAAAAAGACAGTTGATGGCTTCCTAAGTTTTCACAAAAGAGGAAAGTCTCGATACAAATGTATACATCACCTTTTTACACAGAACTTGCACTGTGGAGCTATTACTCCTGTTGCTTGTTGAGAAAAGACAATCTCCTATGGGGAACTTGGTTGCAACATTATTTAGGTAGTTTCCTGATGGGCAATACATATTTCTGACAGTTCAAGATTTCTTGAAAAGAGTTAGAACAAGGTCCATTATACAAGTAAGATGAAAACAATCATAAGTAATTTATGAAGACTACGTCTGAGGAAATTTGGAGGAAAGGCTATGCTGTGGCAATAGATGAAACAGCAAGATCGACAAAACATTAGCGAGTGCTAGGTCCCATGATATGGTAATTATGGTGTGCAGCCTTATGATGAGCTCATTGTGCAGTGTAACCTGAACACTGGCAGAGGAAATTAAAGCTAGAGTGGTACATCAAAATTTGGTGATCAGCAAGGGCTGCAGACAAAGCTCTGATGGAGTCGTGGGTAAGATGGACCTAAAGTCAAGTACAACATCCTGAGTAACTGTCTGAGTAACATTTGTCTGTCTTTCAAGCATACTTAGAATTTGATCTTCCAGACTACAGTTAAAATAATGTCTTTTTCTACTAGAAAATCCCTTAGAACTATATAAGATTTAAATAAATTAATTAATAAAAATTACACATTTCTTCAAAGTTTTTTTTAAAAAATATTTTAGGACACACTTTCCAGGCAGAAGCCTGTACTGTCATTACTAAGAAAACCCTTTCAATTTTTGCTGTCTGAAGGACTGCAGATGATAAAAGAAATTTTTCTTAAAAGAAAGCCTGTTTGGTGGCTTAGCAGGAGAACAGAAATATTCTGCTGCTTCCATGGAAGTGAAGAAGTCCAAATATGGCAAAAATCACAATAGATGGTTCATTAAGGGAAGAAAATGAAAATTAAATAATTCACTTCTATCTATTCAATTATGGAAAGCTATGAAAGCTCTTGGTGAATAAATTTACCAGAGAAGTGTAATACGAAATTTAATCAAAATATCTTAATTTCCAAGAAAAATCCCACCTGGACCCAGTGCACCAGATACGCAACATACTCAACACTGATGTTCTAAAAATCCATTTAGTTCTAAATCAAAGAAGTGATTTTAAGTGCCTAGCTCCAAATTCTTGTATGAATAGAAAAAACTAGAAATTTCTTCACATTGTGAAAGCTTCTGTTACAATTCAAAACAGAAATACTACATGTGATTTGGGTATACAGTACCCATTTCAGCCACGAACAGCCAAACACACAGCTTCATCTGTTACAAACTTGTTGTCAGCTCGTTGACGTCAGATCAGGAGTATCGTGGTTCATTGTGCCAAAAGAAATGTTAGCTGTTTGCTGAAGCAAGGAAGTTGATAAAGATTATTTTGGTGGCATTAACAGCAAGGCTGTAAGTGAGCATAACTTCAGCATAATGCATTTTTGCAAAACATGGCTCCGATCCACAATAGGACAATCAAGACTGAACTGGAGTATGATTTGACATGTACACAAGGACAAAACAGATGCCTAACAGCTTACATATGGTGCAAAATTCTTTTAAGAATATCAGAGTGAGGATGTTGTTTGCAACTTTTCAGATTTAGAAAGCGAGTGTTTTAAATCAATTGGAAAAAAAATAATGCTTTCAGAATATTTTGTGACTGTGATTTAACTTTCCAAGTGAAATAGGCATTTGTTCATCTGACAGTGTCACCACTCCTGATTTGAGAACTAAAACTCTGATAAATTCTCTATAGCTTATTCTTATATTCTCTCCCCTATGGTAAAAGATACTTATATGATCTTATAGCTGCCACATCTGAAAATCGCATGTTACAGTAATAAATTTATTGTCAGAAAATCTCATAGCATTAAGATGTCACATCTCTATTTGACAGTTGGAGAACACTGGCTTAATACAAGTTTAAGTGTTTACTTTCAGCCACATAATAATGCCCACAAATGGAGGAGGAACTGAACAGAAGTTCCACGAATCTCAATTCTGGTCACCCCACAAGACCAATGTTACTCTCTGGTCCTTAGTCTTCATATTCTTTATTCTTCAAAATTTTACTGGTATGTAAAAATGTTTGCTGAGATTCATTGTATGATTTTGGACAGTCTACATGAAATATACATGCTGATCCCAGATTTGTTGCAGCGATCACTCCTTTCCTGTGTGCTAACCGTTGTTTTCCCCAGCAATAGCACAATCTCTCACACCTGTACAGCTTGTTCCATGAGTATGCCTTTTGCGTAATCCAAGAGTAATTTAATCCAAGAGTCATTTTTTTCAAGTCCTACCTTGACCACAGATATCATTTAAGTCCCATGCAGTGTCAGCCTTCTTGTAATAAAAGGCACTTCTGTTTGTGCTTTTCTTTTCTCAGGAGTAACGAATTTCAAAGCTGTGTTACAAACTGGTGGTGGTACGGTGATTGGTTGTGCTGGCTTCTGAAAACCATCGGACAGAACAGAACCTGTGTGAAGTTGAAATAAACTTGGGACAAAGTCACACATTGGAATCGAATGCTCGAGACAAGCAAATCAGAAATTACAACAGTGGATGAATAATGATTTTACTAAGAGAAAACAGACTTGCTAGCTCTGATTTCAGTTTGGCATTATTGAACCACTGTTACTGCGTATAATTCCTTTTCCTAAACAATCTTTGCACTACACCCACTAACAAATCTCTTACTTGTCAATACTGAACGCATTATTTCCTTAGAAGTAGTGTGATTTGCATACATCCGTCTCACACATATTTTTGTTTGTTTAACTAAATCTCTGTGGCCTGAGGATTCCCAACATATGATTTACCTCTTCACTGGCCATTGGCTTATTACAATGTAGCACTGTCTAAAGTGTGATTAATGCAGAACAATCCTGGTAAATGTTGTTTCTGGACTCGTCAGAGTAGGCCAAGATTATATCTATTATTACAGCCATGTGAGTGGCCTTTCCCAAGGCGCACATCACAATGATGTACATCCTAGCAAACTGCAGGGAGAAGTTAACTTATAACATATTTAGAAAATCACTCCATTTCTTGAACATCAGGAGATGTTTGCTGGCTTACATATGGGGCTTGGGGCTTTATAAGAAATTAGAAAGTTTTTCATAAACATGGTTATATTACCTTAATATGCTACACTATAGTTCCCAGGATGTCTGAAACTATGAACGAGATGGAAAGAGGAACTCAGTAGGCAAGACAATACCTTTAGGTTAGATGCATATTCCAGTTAAAATCAGAGAATATTTTTTTAAGTAACAGCTATTGATACTATGCATCATTTGTCACTGACCCCTTTGGAGCCGTATCTCCAGAGTATTATGCCATGTTATCTTATCTCCCTTTTTTAGAATGATCTAATAAGACATTAAAGGTATCTGGCCGGAACCAAGAGCATGGAAAAGAGAATAGCACATATTTTATCACAGAATCACAGAATCACAGAATCACAGAATGGTTGGGGTTGGAAGGGACCTCTGTGGGTCATCTAGTCAAACCCCCCTGCCGAAGTAGGGTCACCTACAGCAGGCTGCACAGGACATTGTCCAGGCGGGTCTTGAATATCTCCAGAGAAGGAGA
>Ga0065711_1040518_pt1 | contig 16882 bp, 9 predicted proteins | sample Hoacrofraction12_FD_59098 | JGI IMG/M metagenome (GOLD analysis project Ga0065711, IMG submission 59098) | Hoatzin crop microbial communities from Cojedes, Venezuela - Epithelial fraction 12 v2 (version 2) | ecosystem: Host-associated > Birds > Digestive system > Esophagus > Crop | place... | reverse complement strand
CCCCCCCCAAGCCGCGAGTGCCTTCCCGCCGCGCCGCCCCTCCCCACCGGAACCCCGCGTGACGTCACATGGTATGGAATACCAGGCTCTGTTTGGCCAGGTGGGGTCAGCCCCCACCCCCCCGGCTGTGCCCCTTCCTGGAGTCCGGTGAAAATTAACCCTGTCCTGGACAAACCCAGGACAACTGCTAAGTGTGTCAGCTCCATTTTCCTCCAGCATGAAATGTCTGCATTGTTTCAAAATGACTCTTCTGCCTAAGACGTTTTCCTTTGCAGGGCATTTCAAAGTTTCTCCTCTGTGCTCCAAAACATAACGCTTTTTCAGGATGTTGACGTTTCAGAATGGAAATGAAAATTTCCAAATGGTGACATGTAACTAGTGCCTTTGCAATGCTGTTGGCAAGGAGTGAAGTTACCTAGACCAACTTTGAGGGGCAAAGAAAGAGTAAGGAAGCTTTCTTAATGATGTCGGTGCTGTGCAAGTCTGTGAATACATGTAGGGTTTTTTCTTTCAGTCTATGAAATTGACATCATCCTTGTATATTTAGTTCAACTGAACTTCATGTCAACCCCTCTTCTTCAGAAATTGTTCAGGAATTGCACAAGATGTTCAAGTTCAGAGAATAAGACAGTACAAAGCCAACCATACGGTTGGAAGTGCAAGTACACTTCCAAGAATCACAGTCATGCTCCTTGGGGTTTAGTTTTCAGGCAGGTGTGTGGTCACTCTCCCTAGCTGGAGCGGTCTAGACTCAAGCTGCCTCCCACCTGGGAGCTGTGTTACTGTGCCCTGACACCAAGCATCGCCCTCTCTGATTTTACAAGACTGATATTGGACCTCAGGTTTCCAGTTACATGCTGTAGCTTGAGCCTCCTTGACTGCCTGCACATGTTCTTTCTTGTGAGTGGATTCTGCAAAAGATGTTCTCCCCGCTGCAGAAACAACCATTTCTCCTTGCTCTTCTTCTCCTTCTAGAAACCTCTGGCATCTGCAATGCAGCTCACTCTGCTGGAACCGGCTGCTCCTCGCAAATGGATGAAGCGAAGATTTATTATCATCAGAACACATGGAAATTAGAAAATGGACTAATGGAAACCATTAATGTCCTTCTCTCAACAATCAGATGAATGGTAGATCAATGCAGTATATTAATAGATTGGAAATGATTTAAGGTGATATAAACATTAAGTCTCAGATATTAGACGGGAAGAAAGCAAACAAGACAAGGACAGCACTCTATTCTATCTATGAAAAAAATAAAATAATCTTTTAAGACATATTTCCTGTCCAGCATTTTGATTTCTTTGAAAAGATAATATTGAAAAACTGCTCTGTATCCTTCCACAATACCACCTAACTTGATATGAAACAGTCTGCCTCCTTACAAAGCAAATCTTATTGCAGTCCTGTAACAATGAATAAATCCTTTGTCATATATTCTACAGGTAAAATAATAACAATAGTGATAGTTTTCAGACAATAATTGTTACTTTTTTAATATGAATGGCTCTTTTGTTTGCAGTGTGTGCATAACATTGTAAAAAGGAATGATTAAATATGATTGATATAACAGTTGCAGTATCCACACACATTCTACATAAACCTCAAAGGAAAAACTTCAAAGAAGGGAAAAAAAGAACTCTAAAGGAAAATTACTGCAAAAGTACTTTATGCTAACCTGGCATCATGCATAAAAATAAAATAATGTCTGTAAGTGAATGATTCTTAAGCTTTAGGGACTAATTAAGTTTTTAATGTGGTCACATTCTTTGGAAAATATTAGAAGCCTTATGATTCAACCAACTTTGCTTTTCGTATAAAACTTTGTGGAGGGCAGTCCATTCACATCTTCAGGACTTGGTTTTAATCAAAATTCCTCAATAAATTCCTGTTGACTTGCTTGGTGTCATTACTTGTGGGAGCATTTACGAACGCAGATGATGATTTGAACCACCACAAATCCCATAAATGAGAGGTCAGAAAGGTTAGATCATGGCAATTCAGTGAAGAAATGAAAACAAACCGTAAATTATCTTCACCAGAAGGACAGCATGTTCAGCCAGACGTCACAGGTTTTGTTTTTCAATTGCTAACAGCCCTCGACACCCTATCACAGTGCTTGGTTTTAACGGCTTGTAGTAGGTCACAGTGATCAGGAAAGTTCAGAACTCACACGTACAGATTTAACATGCCAAGGCATAGCTGGGTAACTGAGGGAGCACTAATTGGTTTTAATGGGTTGAATACATTGAAGTATGTTGCTGAATTTTTTTGTTTGTTTGTTTAGGTTGTAACTAGTAGAGAAAAATGTGAATATCGCTGGTTTACTGAATTTGGAATGGGATGTTGACAAAGAGTGGTCAAAATAGTCTTATCTGCTGATGTTCTTAGTGCATACAGGAAAAAATAAGCTAGTGAACTTTAGATGTTAGTTGTTATTTGGGAAGTTTATTGAAAAACTCAATAGGGGAGGACCCTGTCTAAAGGATTCAATGTCACACCATTATGATGGGTATGAATTTATTTCATAGTAAGGTTCGATGCTGTAAGTGCTTCCATTGCTGTTAAATTATACTTCAGTATAGCTAAGTGTGCCATTAAAATCATGTATTACTGACACAGGCAATATTTATTTAATTTAATTTTATAGCACATATTTCAAGCAGGACAAGAAGAAATATTGTCTGACCTTCCCCATGGTCAGGAATTGTATTAGCATTGACAAACACACTCAGAATCAAGACACTGTACCCATTAACACCAAAACCACTGGCATTGTGGGGCCTTTTATATTAAGAGAGAGTAGAGAGGACAGAGAAGACATGGAGCTCTTTATGTCCCTGGCAAGGATGGTGACGTCAAGAACAGAGGAGAGAACTCTAAAGGTGCAACAGCGATCCTGGGTATATGGGTTCTGGTCTGTAGAGGGGCCTAATTGTAGTTCAAGCAGGGTGAACAAAAGCTTGAAAGAGGAATGAAAAAAAATGAACATTTAAAAAAATATGCAGCGAAAAGCAGAGATGATAGGACAGGTGTACTGAATGCCTCAAGAGGCTAAAATCCTGCCTTTCATGTCCAGGTTTTTGGTTCAAATCCAAATTCCAGCAATTGCAACAAAAAGAATACGTTGCCATCTGACATTGGTCCAACAGCCTCTACAAAATGGAATGGTGGTCACTGTCAAGTTGCTGTTGGATAGATACCACTGTAGCCATCGTTAACCAGCCTGTGCTTCCAGGCTGCATTACAGGGGAATGCAAAAGCCGTGTGATGTGAGTAAAGAAAAAGATGCTTACAGATGAGAGCGGTTTCTCCGGTGGAGGTTGGGGTATAATGGCTGAGCAGGGCTGGGATAAATCGCAGCACTGCCTGTGCTCGTGGCTGTTCCCTGAACAGAGGACTTCAGTTTCCAGGGCTGTCAAACTGCCAATTTTGGCAGCGGTTAAAAAAGAAAAGGCAAAGTGGGTCATTGAATGTAATCACAGAGGAATGGAGAGATGAAGTTATTCTGGAAACGAAACGAGCACGGTGAGACCTAGCTAGGAAATGCTGCTGTGTGCAGCTCTGATGTCAAGGAGAAAATGGAGCTGAACTGCTAATGCATGCTGGAGGACATGCTGAATGCTACGATATGTGCTGTAAGATAGATCTGTGACAATTACATGTGACCATAAGGCAGCACTGGCTTCTTGCTGTCAGACCCAGATGTCTGAATGTGTTTTATGCATGTTTGTTGGCTTTTTAAAAAATGTGATAAATGGTTAGTTTCAAAAAATAAAGCAAAATCATCCAGCCCTGACCTGAATACTGCAGGCAAAAATAAGAGATGAAGGAATATTACTGAGCTAAATGAGATCCAGAAGGAAAATGTATGGACTAGTGCCAGTAACTCTCATATAAGAACCAATTTAAAATCTGGAGGTTAAAAAGGACCAGCCTACCAGCAATTTGTTCAGAATCTATGTTACCCTCATGTAAGTTTTGGGCTTGAATTGTCAAGAAAAGGCTTGTTGACACAGGTTGGAGGAAGTGAAATAACAGCATTGATTGTGTTTCACATCTTTAGTTAGGTATGTGAGGACAGATCTGTAAAGGTATGCAGGTATCTGAGGAATCTGATAAGGGCCTTAAACCTCTCCAAAATTCAAAAGGGCCAAAACTATATAAATTAATTAGATGTTGACACCCTCTTAAGCATCTCTAATTTTACTGGAGATAGGTGCCTAAATATTTCTGAGGATCTGGGGCTCCGTGTCTATCTGCATCTGTGGCTGCCTAAAGATCTTGGAAATCCTGGGCTCCACTGGCTAATTTCTGCATGCCCGTACCAATTTGCAGCCCCAGATCCCACTCGCATCTCTGGAATTAATTTGCTTTCTTCAAGCGAAGAACTTCTCCACGTGACTGCCTTCTCCACGCATTACTCAGGCTAAACTGCCTCTCTGAATCATTTATTTGCCTGCTTCCCCTCCCCTCATGCCCTGTGGGGACCCAGGAGCGTGCAGTGTTGGTGCTGTTCCTGCACCCCAAGCTGTACCGTGCTCTCAGGAGCGGCAGGGTGCTGCTGAAGCAAAATGTCTGGGGAAAAGGGGCAGGCAGGGTGCTGGGCGGGACTGGCCCCCAGGGCCCTTGCTGCTACAGGAGAGACAGAAGAGGTGAGTTTCTCCCTGCCTTTTCAGGTGCATCCATGGTAAAGGACAACCTGAATCCTCCCACTGGATCCTTGGACACCTCTTCGCTAAAATTGTGAACTGGAGATTACAAGATGCAGCAATGCAGGGCACTTAATCCAAATGAATAGCACAGCGCTCACCAGTCACAGCTTCAGATGACTTAGCGCAAAGAAAAAAAGGGGCTTTTATGTTAAGAGAATAAAGGATTCTTTCAGTCATGCTTCTGTGATTTACACTATCAAAATACCAACAAAATGCCTCCTCTTGTTCCTTTGACGTGTACTGTTTTTCCGAGGTTTACCATGCTAATACCAGAGAACCTTATTAAAAGCACGAAAAAGGCAGCCGAATTAAACTCATTATTAGCTCCACATTTTTTCTTATACATGTATTTTTGTGTGTTTAGGTATGTGTAAGTGCACGCGTACACCATATGCGTATGTCTGCATTTTTTATGCTAGCAGAAGGAGCTGGAATTCTCTAAACACTACTGGGGTGTGTGCGTTATTTGCTTTCTAGATTTGACCAAATGGGTAAAAACCTGCCAATCTGGAGAAGTCCGACAGCTGTGAACTCAGTCCTTCTGAAAATACTGTAGACTGAGAATCATAATTTTTTCATGCCTGTGCTCAGTCTTTACATCAAGGGATGGTGCGAGCTCCGCGCTTGGTCCTGCAAGCCGAACACCTTTGAGTAAATTGAATGACCCTCTTCCCCATAACCTCCATCAGACACTCAAAAGGCCAGTCTACCACATGTTGAACATTTCATGTCCCTCTCCTCACTCTCTGTGTATCTTACACTTCCAAAGCTGACGCTAAGGCTTCCGGTACTCCAGGCAAATCATCAAATATCTGTTCTCACCACAGGAACACAGATAAAAATAGTCACGGATTGCTTTGCTGCTCCTCCTGTTTTGCTGCCCTGGAGATACAACAGTTCCTGCAGATTCAGAAGCGATTTGGTCCTAGGCTGTGTTTAAACATGCGTTTTTTTGTTTGAGCAGAATGATGAAAAGAGGAGTTAGAATAAAAGTGAAGATAGTTTGACAAGTGTAATGAAGACCTATACAGTGACACAATGCATTAGGGAGTTGGAGACAAGCACACTGAGGAGCTGGGTGCCCATTCTGTTGTAAGTCAAGGCCATTTTTCCTTTTTTCATCACCCTAAAAGTCCCCAGCAAGTTGCTTCCATGTAACAATTTATCCTGCCTTACTGAATACAGCTGCAGATTTATTTTCCGGTTATCCCCCTGCCACTGGGCAGAGCCTGTAAAGTGCTGGCTGCTCACTCACTGAGATAGGGTATTTCTGCTGGTTTGTATTAGGTCACTTGCTCGGCTGGGTGGCATGTGATGCTTGCAGATTGCAGAGCTCAGCACTGCTGGCAAAAAAATAAGTCCTGTTTTCTTGTCCTGCTCCTAGATCCTAGACGCCACTAAGCATTTAAAGCACCCTAAAATCAAGCAGCTCCCTATTTTAGCTGAGGCCCTTAAGTACAAACTCTCATGTTTTTAAAAATTACCTGTATCAGCTGTCATCGACAAAGGCTGAGAGGAAAGTAGGCAGACCGTGATTTGCAGTGAAATCATCATTTCTTCCAATACCTGAAAGAGTCGTTGACTGAGATATCATCTGGCTAATTTCATAGCTGCCAAAAATCATAAATATATTGTTAAGTACAGTATGGATGCGGACTCTGAGCTTTATTAAGCTGAAAACAAGAGCCATGCTATTTGCTCACTACATGGATCCGGGGACAGTCCTAACCCTCTAATTATGAATCTGCTCACCAGGAGGCAGCTGTTGGCATTGTTTTACCTGCAAGTCTCAAACTGTGTGAGCTTTTTTGGTGCATGCTGGGACAGTGCAGCTGGTACACAACAGATGGCACAAGGGAGTCCCTAGTCAGAGGGTGCATATGTGCTCGGCCCCAAAGTCAAATCCATGTTATTACAAACCAGGGAGTTGCCAGGCAGAGCCTGTGAACGTGTCCACAAGGTGCCAAGAGAAACGGGAGCAGAGCTACTGACCGAGTTTGCTGTTTTTGCCATGGCCTAAGGGATGCCGTAGTTAAATGGGCTGTGCTGGCTCATTAGAGGTTCACTTGCATTTTTTGTCATTGTTCATTGTAGCTAAAGGTATCAAAAGATTTAAGCACTGAGGCACACAGCACAGTGGGCAGCTCTTAGCTATTGGCTATTTTGCAGCATCCACGAGAGAACCTTAGGAGCAAGCTGAAGGGTGGGAATGAAATTTGGGACATACCATGAAGACAAGGTAATTTGCCTTGCTTGCAAAGAAGCGCCTAAATACAGCCATTTCCTGTGCAAAGAGAACTGAAGACATTCAAAATTTAAAATAAACACAGAAACTCAGGTGAATGTATGTAACTGGGAAGCAGGTGGTAGTTTTAAGCAAGCCGCAGGGCTTGTTTAATAGAAGCACATCTGGGCTTTAAAAGTCAGCACAGGTGTTTGCATTTTAATTGCACAAATCTATCCTGCTGCCCCATATTATGCCCTGGAAAAGTCAGAAGTCAACTCTGAGATAGCTGTACTATTAATACAGGTGTTGCTAATTGATCACATGTTGGTCATGAAATACTGAGTTTAGAGCTATGGCATTGCCTCTGTTTTCTCTTGTGATTCTTTGTCATATTTCATTTCAGAAAGATACTCCTATTAATTCATGTTCTACAGTTTTATGGGTTCCTTTGACCTTATAAGATGGGTCAGGGTTTTATTCTAGCATTGCAATATCTGCTGTGATCACAGTTTTATTCCAAGGCTTGGCAAAACAATTATCACTGATTTTTAGAGATGTTTTGAAAATTCTTTGGCTGTGTTTATATTATTTTATGGGGTAAGCTGCAAAATATGAGAGAAGGAGAAAAACATCTTTAAGTGCAAAATTTTTTCACAGTAAGACAGCGTGTTGGGAGATCATAGATGGGAGGACTTAGGATTTATGTGCTGAAGATTATTAAACAGTCCTGAAAAACAATGAAATATAGATACATTAAAAAAAATTCAGTGATGAGCAGTGAAGCTGATAATGAAACTAAACTGGTTTGGTTTAAGACAAAAATATTCACTAAACCTACTGAACCGTTACTAGATACCTGGGAAGGAAAACTGTCCATCTGTAGGATAGTTTGGACAAGAACAAAGCAGGTATTAGTGGGAAATAGGGGAAATCAAACATCTGAAGGCTAGAAATTGAAGGAAAGTTTGGTAGCTGTTGTAGTGAGAAGGATACCTGTGTGCTGCCAAAGACTCCAACCTAAGATACTAGGATGAGATTCATGAAAAGAAAGAAAACATAGACCATTTACGGTTTAAAAAAAGAAACACAGCAGTGAGATATGGATTTTCCGTGGATGTTTTAGTAAGGTGACTGGAGAACTAGCAGTTTTAAATGATGATGTACAAAGCTAGGATCTCAGCGTTAGTCTGCACTTTGCAAGTTTGAAGTGTTTATTTTGTTTTTGAGGTTTTGTTTGTTTTGGGGGGTTTGGGGTTTTTTCTTGAACTTTCAGCTTCTGAGCTGGAGTTCTGATTGCAGCATATTTCTTGAAGTATACTGTGCAGGTGGCATACTTGGAATGGAGCCGGTTTAATAACTGAAGGATTTAAGTCAGATTTAGTTGAGATAAAACTAAGGATAAATTAAGCTGGATATGTTTTCTTCCTGCCTTTATCTACGTGACACTTCACTACAGCTAAAATTATGGAGGAATGAGACATTTCAGATGAGAATAAAGCAGCCAAGAGTTATAAACATTACTGAGGAGGAAGCTATTTTATTTTAAAAAGCTTTCTCTTTTCAAACCTGTCCTCCCTGCTGAGAAGGAAGGCAAGGTGAAGGAAAGGTTTCTATTGAATTTAGAAATGGTAGAATCAGCCCGGAACAGTAAAAAAACTGCTTCTCACAGGAGTGTAAGTCAGCCACTAAGTGCATGAAACTAAGTGGGAGTATGACAAAATCAGATGATGTTTGAAGACAAAGAAATACATTTTATGGCAGGGGGCAGGATGAGGAGCTCTATTTACATCAGAAGTTTTGTGCATCTGGAGAATGCCTGACAGGCACAGAGCACAAAAAAAATGACTGTTTTAGCCATGGGGACCTCATTGTGAGGCGCTGAAAGCACTGCAGGCTTTTGGAAAAGGGCGGAAGCCTAAGTCAGAACCACATTTAGGTTATTCAGCACAGTTATCATCCCAGTGACAAATGTGAGAACCGGGCTAGCACAAATACAATGGAAGGTATTTAAATTTGGATGGGTTTGAAAACAAATGCTTGATGAGGTTCATAAATGTCAAATGAACAGATGGAGCTGAGAATGAAACCAGCAGGGAGATAAGGCAGAGATTGCTGCGAGCAGGGGTGGAAAACAGGAAACTCAGGCTGGTGGGCTGAGGGGTGAGGACGAGGGACTAGAGACTGCCAAGATAAGAGCTGAGACAAAGGCGGATACGGAAGGTCCTCAGGCTGCAAGGAAGAGCGGAGGTCAGCACGATCAATTATGGGAAGAAAGACCCCTGCTTGCACACCCTGGAACCAGAGAGAGGGGTCAGGAGCAAGGTGGGCGAGGGAACCTGCTCGGAGCCAGGACGCAGATGGGTTTCCCTGCAGATCGGTTCGGCAGACTGCGTGCAGTTGGCGGACTGCGTGCGGTTGGTGGTCTGTGTGCAGGGCCACGTCCTGGCACCATCAAGTTTTGTCATTGGCTTGGGGAGGTCCGCACGTCCCTGACAGGATGCTCCTGCCTTACACACAACTGTTGCTGTGTGGTGGCTTTATGCACGGCCACGTCTACACACTTTTGTACTGATGAAATGAGCTTCTTTTTTTAAAAAAAAAAACGCAGCAGCAACTTTGTTTCTTTCCAGGTCATGCACTCCCCAACATCATGCCCATTATGAGGGTCTCCTGAGATTCAGCTTTGGCTTTACACTGTCTACCATGAAAAAGCAGCCTAATGAGCGCATGTGCGATGCAACCAGCTGCTGCCATCGGGTCCTCCTAAGCAAATGGCATCTTCACCGTAAGGCTGAGCTGTGTCGTCACCCCAACGAGCTGTCTGCCTTGCCAATGCTCTCAGGTAACTGCCACACAAAGTGAGCGTGCTGTAGGCCCAGATGACTATAGGGGTTGGACAACTGTAGTTTACCTTCATGTAAATCGCAGGAGGTTTCAATGGGATGTTCAGTGGCTCTCAAAACTCGGCTGCATGCACATTATCAAGTGCGTGCTGGCTCCTCTAACAGCATCAAGTGTCAGGTGTTTGTCCATGCATTCATTTACTTTCCAAGCAGAAACACACAATGCGCAGAGCATATTTGTTGGTTAGTTGGTTGACTTGTTTGTGCAGTCTGAATGACCATAGCATAGAAAAATGAGATGAGACTGCTGTTCGCAAACTTCACCTTTAAAAGAGCCCTGCCAAATTTAAAATACTCCTTCATCTTCATATTAATTTTTTTATCTTATTCTTGTTTCCAGTGTTATGACCACATTGCTTGAAAACAATGTGGCTAAAGAATAAGAGTGCCCTTTTTTTCATTAGGTTGCTTCATCAAGTTAGAGTATGCTGAGCATAGTCACATTTTGCCATACTTGGGTACTGTTTTGGAAAGAGTACTGACTTCTCAGGCACTTCGTGAACTGTACTATTATGGTTACTGTACTTTGGAGACCATCAGAATGTGATATGTATATAGTAAAAATTTTACGCGCATCAAAACTCTGAGAGTGAGAAATTTGATACCACACTGACTAACTGCTGTTCCTTCATGCAGTTATAATACTAAGGCATTGCACTCAAATGAGTTCATTTTCCTTCCTTTTTCCTTTTCTTTTTTAGCATGAAAATGCAACTGTGATAAAATTCCTCTTTTCCATTCCTCACATAAAGTAGGAGCAAGCAAGAGAGAAATGTAAAATGTGCTTAGTGAATCCAAACACTTTTGTCTTGACACTGACTCCTTATGGCACAGGCATGTTTCTTCTAAGAAATAATGTATTTAGGCTTCTGTGACATTCTAGAATAATCATCATATATAGTGAAGAAAAAAATTACTCTAAGAGTAAGTAAAAAAAATATTCTATAAGAATAAATGTGGGTTTTTTTGCAGCCAGATAAAGGCACTTGCAGATATCCTTGCATGAAGGCTGCTTCAGAGTTTTTATTTCACTGCAAATGGTTCTAGTCCAATATTCCACCCGCCTTACACTTATTTAAAACTGAATCAGAATTGAAATAAGGATTAACCACCCACGGAGTCTGGCGTGACAATAGAAGTACTCACTGACTTTTTTCCTACACATTATTAGCAGAGGGAATTTAGGTTAAAGAGTTTCATTACGAAAATATAGTTTTTAATTCTTGACTGTCCACCTTCTTCTGATTTCTTCTCAATGACTGAAAGTTTCCACATGCCCTTGTGGCCCAAGGTAATCTTTACTCAATAAATACTTTAGACAGGGAAAGCAGACATTCTTGTGAGCAAGTGGAGAAGTTGCTCAGCAAAACAAATAAATTGTATTGTTTTACTGAATTGGAGTAGTGCTGGGAAAGAAAAAGGGGCAATTTCTTGTCTTCCCATCTCTCGCCTTTAGTCATTCATTCAAAACAGTTAAAGTCAGACAAAGGCAACAAATATTTACAGCCATTTATGATATTTGTCTTCATATTTAACAGCAACAATTTCTTTCATTTACTTTGAACATTTGTAGCAAAGGGATAGAGAAAAAATTAAATTCTGAGTTATCAAATGCAGAATTTAATGGGCTGAAATAACAGTGTTTTTTATTCCAGCCTAATTTTCAGATGTTAACGTGTTAATGGATGGCTGAATCTTGGATGCTCCAACTGACACTAATACAACTACATGAAATTACTGTTATTAAGCTTAAGAAGGCATATCCAAATGTGGAATTTAGTCAGGTCATTCAGTGTTTATACCTGGGCATCTGCACAACATTAGTAATGAGATTACAGACATACCTACATATACGTGCAAATATCTTGAGTAGAGTTTGGAGCTGTAGTTGCAAAGTACTTTGACATTGGCTGAAAATGTTACAGTGAAAGGGGTGGTCTGGCAAACTGCCATTGTTTTTTAAAAAAGCAAGAATTTCACCTTTGAGACAAGTGCAATCTATTTTTCCCGGAAACTGTGGTAGTACTCTGTGTTACTAAACTGTTTATCTGTAACTACCTGTCCAGGGAGGATAAGAAGAAAGCACCGACAACACTAGTGGTCTCCAGCATTGTGAATCAAGACCCCATCAGATGCTCTCTGCATGGATGTGCTAGAACAGGTTGAGCGCTAACTCACTACCAAGATGGAGATGATGGGATCATTAAAATGGGGGTCTGACAGACTGTCCTGTTTTATCGTGTTACCCGTGCCTTTCAACAGAGTTGTGTTGTCTTGCTACATAATTTCTTACCTAGGTTTATTAGAGTGAACTGCTTGAGAGTTTTAACTGCAACTGAAACTAGGTGGTTGGCCAATCAACAAGAAGCTTCCTGCCTGTGCTGTAACAGAGCTGCATTTCTAAATTGTGTCCCTCCTCTCTATTGTCTAGGCTTCTGGCTTCATTTTTCTTCCTTAACAGCTAGTTCCCAGTGAGGGTGTACATAATGTAGAGACAGAGGTCTTCAAACACCGGTGTGAATTGTACGCACTGTGACTAATTTCACTGAAACCATGCAGATGGGGTGAGACTAAGCTTCTGCAGGATTGGAGCTGTAAGTTATACCACTGGGCATGCTGAAAAGGAGATTCTGTGACTAGATCCTCTTTCCCACTTTTGTCTACTAGGCAGCACGGTACAAGAAAAAAAAATTGTATCTCAGCTGGGAAGTTAGTTTTAGGAAAAAATTCTTTCAATAGCTGACATCCTATTTAATTGGGAAGGGCTCATCTTTCAAGATATCTGTTTTCCCAGCTCTGAATTTCCTTTCTGAATACTTCATTTGCAAAGACATAATGTTCTCTCATTTAAAACAAAACAAAACAAAAAATCCCATACACCACCAAAACTAATTTCCTTAATTTTCTCTTGGCCAGACTGCTACATTTCTATAGAATTACATCCAGTCCAGAGAACAAACTATGAAGCAGGGTTTTTTTCCAAGAGCTCGTAGCTTTTATTGTCTTTGGATAAAGTTTTCTCTTGTGCAATGAGCCTACTTGGGATCCCATCATACCTTACATTTCATGTAATACTTCTGGGGTAAGTGATCAAATAGCACAACGGTTTTCAGCAGTATTCTGATAATTCTCAGGTTGTCCTAGAGAGACCTTGCTGACACCAGGAAGTCAAAGAAACATTAGTATTAATCCTCTAAGATACGAGAGCTTTATCTCCTGCTTCAAGAACAAGTGCTGTATCATCGGGACAGATAGAGCCAACATTCCTCTTCAGTATCCATAGGCGTTTTATGTTTCTTTTGTTTTCAGTGCTTTTCCCTGCTTCCAGTGTTTGCTCACTGTGGATATTCTGTCTCAGATTACTGCAGGAAGCTACAAATTTTAAGCGAGTATCTCTGAGTAACCAAAAAGACTGAACTTGTAAATGTGAAATCTTTTCTGTGGTGGTGGGACACAGCTGCACTTACCACACTCAGCAGCGACCATGTGGCAAAACATGGAGGCTCTAGACCAAAGAATGACGTCTCCTCTGTTTAAACATGAATATTAAAAAAGGCACTGTTCCTTTGGCAAAGTTTAGGTCAGTGTGCGGGCTGCTTTGAGCAGTACTTGCCATCTGTCCTGTTTGATGGCTACTGGCATGGGTATTGACTGCCAGGTGGGGTGTCCCTTTCTGTTACCCATTCAAAGCTGAGCCAGACATCAACACTCCTACAGCATGACTAACAAGGCAGGTGAGAGAGGGTCATGAGCAGTGCAGCATGCATGGGACCACACTAGAAAACACTCAGACACATAGCCTCAAGACTGTGTGCTACCTGGCAAGACCTACTTTTCAGCCGTGCACCAGTACATTTAAAAAGGCAGTTTGGAGGATGGGTTGATCTAGGTTTAACCTTCCTCAGTGCAATGCCTGTTCACCTGACAAAAGTGTAACAGGACAATCTGAACTTCACGTTGCTAAAATTACAGAGGTCCAACAACATGCTGTCAGGTAAAGTGCAAAAAAAGAATTACACACAGAAACAACTTGGGGAAAACTTTCCCAGAAAGGCATATGGTTGCAGGAATTTTATGAATGGCTAAAATAAGAAATTTGCCAGTCAGATGTTTTTTCTAGAAAATATTTGCTTGTTTTTATTCAGTGTCACAAAACTGGTCAGTCCTGCACTTGCTTTCCAAGCTCACATTGTATTGTGGGCCTACAAACAGACTGAAAATGACCAGCTAGTTAGAGAGACAGATGGAGCACAGGGCTTTTTTTCTTCTTCTTCTTTTTTTTCTTTTTTTTAATTAAGAAAGCAGGTATCCGAATTAAATGTTCAAATTACCATGACCAACTCATGTATGCTATTTGCATGACTTGCTAACACTTGTGCACATTTCAGGAAATTCATTTGCCTTTTAAAATTGAGGCTGTAGTGCTCAAATGACGTGCCTACCCTTCAACTCAGTAGGTGCTTGATGGAGCCGAACAGCTGCACCGGCTTGAAAAGAGTTGCTATTGTGCATTGCACATTATGGTCCTGAGAGCAAGAGCTGACTGCTGCCAACCAGCATGGATCTCCACATTCACTGCTGGTAAGCACCCTCAAGATCAGAAACTGATGCCACCGAGTTTTTCCCCTGGCTTGCTTTCCCCCATGGTGATATATTTCTATGGACAAACCTGCTCTGCTGTAGTTATCATCCCAGAGACAGGGGAAGTTTGAGGGATGCTGTTATGGGTGATACAGATGGAAGACAAAGTGCTGACCTCTGATACTTCACCACTAGCTGGGCCCTTTTTCTCTGGCTGTAATCCCTTGATGACGCCCCTGGCTAGGTAGCATTAAATACTCGCTATTTAGTCCCCACTGCAGCCCATCAAGAAAGAGGAGGACATTGTATTCCAAGTGCTGACTCATTTTGAGCGCCAAGTTCAATAGTGCTAGCCACAAAAAAAATAATGCTGTATTCAAGTGCACGCCACATATTCTTCCTGATCTGCTCTTTAAAGCATTGTATTCTAACTAGGCAGGAGGCTTGTATCTGGTGATGACCAATACTGGCTCCTTGCTCTGCCGGCTGGCAGGTGTGGGTAGTCCTGCGGAGGCGGCACAATCAGCCCCTGTGGAGGAAAGAGTCCTTCACACCACTCAGCGGCAATCTCTCCTGCCAGTTAAGGAGATTTGTGGATGAAATCCAAGGGGAATTGCAACACGTTTGCCTTGGCTGGGGGAATGAAAGCTCTGGTCTGTGCAGGCAGGGCTGCAGGCAGGGAGAAAAGCAAAGAGCTGTTTGCAAACAGCTCCCTTTTGGGAGATGCAGATGAACTGGAAGCTATTTTAAGATTAAAATAAAAGTGGTACTTTTGAAAGGACAAGGCGAATTTTTTAACCCCTCATCACTTGCTAAGCTAGCGGGCACTTGGAGCAGAGTACAGTACAGCATTTTCGAAGGCTCATGCCCTCATTACAGTATGTAAGTGAAACATCACTGAGAATTTGTGCACTATTTATTCGCTCTTGGTCACAATGACATGGTTTTGACATTCGTATCACGAACAGTCTGGGACAAATGAAGCACCAAAGCGGACTGGCAAACAGTGAAATGGATGTCTTCTGGGGAAGTAGATGGAGGGAGTAGAAGGAAACCCCAAAAGACTTAGGCTGCAGGGGCCTGCCCGCTATGCTTTCCACTGTCAGACATGGCCAAAAGAAATATAATTTAGTGACTTTAAGTGTATGCATGGGATATCAGCTGGAAAAGCTGCCAATACCTTGACTGTTCTACCCTCAAGGGGGGTGAGTCTTATTATGGATTTAAAGGTTTTGAAGGTAATGTCCAAACCAGCTCTTCTGCTGCTCAATGGCAGAGGTGCTGAGCTGTAGTTCTTCTCAGGTAACATCTAGGGCTGAGCTAAAACCCACTAAACAGAGAAGGAAGACTACACTGTCTATAATCAGAAACCTTATCCATCCTCCTTTGCAGAGATTGGGTTAGCCAAACCAGGGAGGCTGTGTTGTAGTGCTGATCTGTGATAGATCAATAACCATTAATATTTTATGTTTTACAGAAATCCAAGTTTTGAGACCGTGAGCTCACAGCGGCCTCACAAAAATAAGCATAAGTATGACCATTTTTGCACTGAGTTTTTCACCTTAAAATGCTGCATGTAAAGCTCAGCTTTCATGAGCCATTGCACCCACACACGCCTCGCCTTATGCACAGCCCTGTCATGAAACTACCCTCTCTTGTAGCTAGAAAAATCAGTGGAAGAAAGTAATCTGTCCATCGTGAAATGTCCTTAACCAACACCAAGTTGTTTTGTTGCTCAGTGGCAACATTACTGTTTGTCTGTGAATGAAGGAGGAAGGGATATGACCTGTTAGTAGTTCCTCGGGTGTATTACCAAGGTAACACTTTAGCTCCTTCTCTAAAGACATTTACCTAATCATGTTAAATTTTAAAGGAAATTGAAGAAAATAGCCTTCTTAGAAACTGGAAGGCATAGAATATCCATTGAACACTCAAAAAATTCACCCTTTTTTTTTTTTCAGTTTTCTGTCTTCCAGAAGAATTTTGCCTTTGCCATCCCCGCAAAAGGGGTCCCCCCTTCTAGTGATCTCCATCCATTCAGCTATTGTGATATGATCTCAGAAATCCTTTACTTTTCATAGTGAGGGCTGGTAGGATAAAAATAAAATTTTAAAGACTAAATCATACTCGTATGTCTCTGTTGCCTCCAGGCACTGGCAGAATTGTGTCTTGTGTTACATTTCCACAGTAGCATCTCTTGGCTTCCAAGAGAAATACAGCTTGTATTTCTGCAGTTAAGAAACAGGATGTCCTGATGCAGGACCCCTAGAAGCTCTCCAGACTGCTTGAGGATGTGCCTGTGCACAGCAATACTGCATTGTGAATGTGGCATGGATTCAGTTCCGCAAAAATTCCTAACAGTGGTCTTTAAACGCAGTTCGCTGCCCTCTTCCTCCACACCTCCATCCTCAAGTATGAGACGACTAGCAGGATTTTTTTTTTTTTTTTTTTTTTTT
>Ga0065711_1040517_pt1 | contig 16883 bp, 12 predicted proteins | sample Hoacrofraction12_FD_59098 | JGI IMG/M metagenome (GOLD analysis project Ga0065711, IMG submission 59098) | Hoatzin crop microbial communities from Cojedes, Venezuela - Epithelial fraction 12 v2 (version 2) | ecosystem: Host-associated > Birds > Digestive system > Esophagus > Crop | place... | reverse complement strand
GAAGGAGACTCCACAGCCTCCCTGGGCAGCCTGGGCCAGGGCTCCGGCACCCTCAGAGGGAAGAAGTTCTTCCTCGGGTTCAGCTGGAGCTTCCTCTGCTTCGGTTTGTGCCCTTTGCCCCCTGTCCTGTCGCTGGGCACCACCGGAAAGAGCCTGGCCCCGTCCTCCTGACCCCCACCCTGCAGATATTTATAAGCATTTATAAGGTCCCCTCTCAGCCTTCTCTTCTCGAGGCTGAACAAGCCCAGCTCCCTCAGCCTTTCCTCGTAGGAGAGATGCTCCAGTCCCCTCATCGTCCTCGTAGCCCTTTGCTGGACTCTCTCCAGAAACTACTGATGACAGCCATTACTGCAGAAACGCAGTATTCCTTAAATATGCTGAAACACGTAAATTTCAGGCAAGGAAATTTTCAGTTCAGACACAACTCCTGTCCCCAGCGGAGCCAATCTCCTGTGGATTTTGTATCCTGAGAAAACCCCAACTTTGTGTGCTTTCTGCACCTCACCTGTGCAGCAAGGCCAGCCATGATTTCTGATAAACCAAAGTGATAGGATCTTATCCCAAGGCCCTTGCACAACAACATGAAAGATTAATTGTGAATCAATCGGCTGACAGGGTGAGGCGAGGGAGCGGGGCTGGGGACGCCGATGCTGCAGAAGCAGTGCCCCGTGCCGGCCCCGGGCAGCACAGCACCCGCCGGGGCAGAGAGCTCGCAGACCCCCCAGCCCCCATGGCATCCTCCTCAGCTCGCTCTCCGTGGGGTCTGCGGTGCCCCTGGAGCTGTCAAAATGTCACACAAATCCCTGCAATGCGCACTTTTTTGAATATTGCTTTAAAAGAGAAAATAAAGGGCTGTGTTGATTGCTTTTTTTTTTTGTTTGCTCTTGCAACAGAACCCAGCACCGGGGCAGCCATTGCAGTGGCCTTGTCGGCTGCACCACTTGGACACAGACTGTCTGTCACTCCTCGACCGGGATTGCCGTGGAAATGCTGGATAAATCCCGCGCTACCTCTGCCTCGTGCCATGGCACTGCACGCCTGGGCAGGCAGAAGGCACGGCCCCCAGTGACCCCCACCACACCGCAGCTCCACGAGCTGCCCTGCGAGAACATCGGTGCCAGCGCTGCCAGACGGGACCGCTTTCATTCATAGGGAGATTTGGAAGAGATATTTTCAGTTTGCAAGGTGCTTCCAAGCTCTGAGTGCAAATTATTATTATTCAGAGGCTATTTTAGCCCGTCTGGGTAAACTGTGCAAACAGCAGCAACATTACCCAGGGCTTCTCATGTTTGTGCACTTCAAGCAGATCCCCTTACTCTCCGCGAGCAAGCGGGTCTGTCTTTGTATCACGTTTGACTTTTTTGTCTTTCCAAAGCTGTTTAGCTTTTTGTTACTATTTCAACTGTTTATTTCTTTAACAGCTCATTATTTTCAGTGGGCTCCTGTGTCTCATTACACACAGTTCAGTTTTAAGAGGAAATTTGTCCTTTATACAGGTTTATTCTGCCTAAAAACATAATCATAAGTGTTTCCTATTCTTCTGATAGCCGTCTGTATAAAGACCACTGTGCTGTATGTCAGAATCCTTTTGTAAGAAATGTTTCACTTGCTTGAAGTGAATTGGAGAAAGTCACAAATATCTCCAGAAAATATTCTGATTCTGTTCTAATTTAACCTACGTGCAAGAATTTTCATTCTATAAGACTAGCTTGGGGAAAAAAATCCTTTCATTGCTTATATTGCTAGTGTTATTTCGACAGAACAGAACTCCTCTATCTGCATCACAAAATTTAATCACCTTCCCAGGTCTCCAGAGACGCCGAGACAAACGGTCATAGAATAAAGAGCAGAGCAGGTTAGTACAGACGGACAGCATGCAGATAGAAGAGATCTGAAATTTCAGCTGCACGTGTGCGCCGCAGAAATCTTCTGGCATTTGCAAAATGATGCAAAAGAGCTTATGAAAACAGACTTTTTTAATGGCAGCTTCATTACTGCATCATCCAGCTTAAACAGAAATTCAGCTGGAGCATATGCAATTCGGGTTCTTTCTGCTTTTTCTTTGGACTAAGCTGGAGGCGGGCACTGCAAAGCTGCTCTCAGATGTCTCCTCCCATATCCCTTGGTTTGACTCTCGGGTCATTTAATTCAGGAAGGAAAGTTTGGTGGGATCAGGTTTTCAGAACGTGTCAATCTCTCTTTCCTGCAGGTTCTTGCACTTCCCACGTACTTAAATCAGAGATGCCCTTTGCTTATGTGTGGCACATGGAATTTGAATCACCTCTGCGCTCAGCCACAGGCAGTGGTGGTTCAAAGCCCCTCAAATCTAATTCTCAGTCGAGTCCACGAGAGGGGTATGTCCTGTGATCAATCTCTGCCTCAGTTTCTCTACAAAACGGTGATTGAAGCTGCAAAGACGACAGCTGTATTCAAGGAACTGCCTCCTGACAACACACGTAGATGAAGGGATGCGATTCCATCAATTCTGTAAACACAGGCGATGTAGCGCGCAGTGAATCGGTGCTGACACACAGCCCCTCGGTCACAACACAGTCAGCAGGGCACTTAAAAATAATGATCAGAAAAAACAGAGAGGACGGTACTAGATATGTGAGAGGGGATCTTCGCTTCTGCCTGACACTCCGCTTTCATTCCAGGTGCCAGAAGACAGATCTCCCACCTGCATAGCCATGGAGATGTCTTTCCGAGACGTCACCCCAAGAGCAGCACGGCTAGCGGGGCAGCTCCACTCCCAGCACGCTCCGCCAGCCGAGAGCAAAGGCCCAGGGTAGAACTTCAACAACCTTCTGGCCCGAAGGCGACCGCCTGCCAGCAGAGCCAGGGAAACACTCAGATTCCTTCAGACCTAAACCGCTGACGTGATCCATCACGCCAGCAGTGCCTGGGTGCCATGGGTGAGGCTGACATCAACCTACGCAGCAAGGCGCAAAAGAATCCATCACCCCACCCGCTGCTCTCCTGGAAAGGTGTAACGTTCATCCTCATCTTCTGCAGCCCGGATGGCTTCACTATGCACAGAGCTCTTCTCGAGCATGAGTGTAAGAAGTACATTAACTTCTTCAGCACTGGTATCTCATCTGGTTTGTGTCAGGAACACGCACAAAGACACCCACCTACACTAAAGCGGAAGCATCTGACAACTTCATGCATTGCATCATGGGTGTTTCTTTTCAGAACAAGTTATTAAAAAACTAAAATTCATGGGTTATTTTTCCTTTGGCTCATTGCAACAAACCCCAAGGCCTTGAGGTTTACCTTGCTGCTGGAGTCACCCAAGTTAGCTGGTTGGCATCGAGCCCCAGCGTTCGGGCTCTCCAAGGCAGATGTGCAACAGCGTGTACCTTTTTCAACAAACGCTCAAGTTACCCAAGTGCGAGAACCAACGCACTTCCATGAAGCTAAGGATTTGAGGGACTGAGAAGATAACTCTGTGCAGCGCTCTTTCTTGCGGAAATCACTATTCAGTAGGAACTGGGTCTCCTTCTCTGAAGGCCCTTCGAGCCAGTGGAAGGCTGGGGGGTGGTTCTGGTTTTAGGGTATGTCCAAGTCTGAGAGCCCCATCAGATCCAGAAGTTTTTAGAGGAATTTGCTTCACAAAATAATGAGCTCTGTTATTTTAGCTACCAGAGAGCCTTGGCCAGCCATGGCATCACTCAGACCCTACCAATACTGGCTCACAGGCACTGGAGAACAGAATTCTCACAGCCTGTGTCCGTGCCCAGCAGGTTGCATCCAGCGTGGGGTGATGGTGCTGATGGTCACACCTCTGGTTTCGACAGCTGTGCCACTAGAGCCACAGTCAGGGTCACACAGCATCGTGAGCGACGCGCACGCTGCTTTGACCCGTCTCCCTGCTTTCACCAGCGGTTCCCACAGGCGCGGGGTGCTCGGTACGCCCCGCGGGTTGAAATAACAGCTCAGCCAATAAACGCTTGCAAAAGAAAACTGGTTAAAAAAGAAAAACAGTACTCAAAATTTGGGAAGCTGATTTTCAGCCCAAACAAACTAGACAGAGAAAGGGGGGCTGGGAAGGGCAAGAGGGAGAAAAAAAAAGAAGCCAAGCTCTGGAACCACTGAATTACCCTTAATTCTAGGAGCCCGGCCAATACAGCATACGAATGATTGCACAGACAGTTCCAAAAATGACACACACGCTCTCTCCCTGGCTCGCTCATGGCAAACCCGCAGCAAGGAGTATTTTTTTTTTTTAATGCCCCAAAATTCCCATGAAAGCAGCGAAAGGAGCCAAGGCAAGAGGAGCTAAGATGGTCAAACATCGCAGTAGCGCCCTATATTTAAACACTTCTACAAGCCCTTGTAGAAGTTACCAAATGTGATTCCCGCCAGAGGCAGCCCTTTGCCCAATACTTTCTTTCAAAATAGCAGCCCAGAAAAGGCTACGACCTGTCAGTCCCACCAACTTTTTTTTTTTTTTTTTTTAAATTTAACATACCTTCTCAGATATTCAGCCTCTTACAAAGGAGGTAAGTCTCTCTCTGGTGTTTTTTTGGAAGGAAAATGTGGCATGCACCTATTTTGTTTCATTCTGTGCCAGGACCTATAAAGTTACTGTGGGCTGCAGCTCCTGCCAAGTTCTAAAGGTGACAGGGCAATGGGCACCCAAAGGACGCTTCTATCAATGCCCTTTTATTTCCCTCTCTTTCCCCTTCCACCAACCTTTTTTTTTTCCTAATAGAATTACTCTTATCTGCAAGTGATTTAAACTCTAAGGTTTACAGAAGATTTAAAGAGTGCGAACACAGTTGGAATGTTTTAAACTAACAGTACAAGTTGCATTTTAAGAAAATAATTAACTCCCAAGGGAGGTGCGGTTCTTGGAGTAATGACAGATTCAAGGCTGGCTTTCCCTATATGGAGTTTCCAAATAATAAAATATCTTCGGTTCCCTACTGGTGTCAGATGAGAACCTGTTAGTGTGCTAGCTGCTGGTGGACTGTCATGGGTCTGGGGGTTTTTTGTTGGTGCGTTGGTTGTTTTTTTTTTTTTCAGCGGGCCCATTAGCGTTTTAAAGACACAGTACACAATAGGTAATCCTGCATGCAAAGATTTAGCATAAAATATTGTAAATGCATTGAGTTTATGTGCTTACAACATTTCCTTGTCCCTTCTTCTCATTGAAAAAAAAAAAAAAAAGAAAAGAGAACACTTTCCCCTTGTTTTGCAGTTCTGGGTTCTTAATGTCTCTGCTCCTGCTGAGGACTTCTCATGGCCACAGAGAAGCCAGGGAGGAGACGGGCACGTGGCACCCAGCTCAGCCCAACTCGAACCCCTCTCGTGTCCAGTGCCAGCCATCAGACAGCGCAGCCGCCCTGCAAGGTGCGAGAAGGGATGCAGACCCCCGGCTACGAAGGCTGCTGCGCCAGGGCCTGGGTGACAGCACTTAGTGGCCAGCATTAGACGACTGGGACTCCACTGCTAGCACTAACAGCTTTACCCAGGAATCAGGGTCACACACTTTGCCAGGTCAAACTGGACCGCCAGAGTTTGCTCTGTCCTCAGTCGCGTGCTCGAACAGCCCGTCACAGGCCAGCTCTTCACCCACCTAAGTGTGCCTCCAACTCATTAGAAATGCTTGTAATAATTAACCCATAACACCTCGGGCTGCTGCTTAGCTTGTCTTAGCAGTACCCCCTCTTTGTGGCATCTCTGTGGCTTTCTCGGCCCCCTCTTTCTAATTCATGCCTAATTAACTCCATATAAGTCCACATTTCAGAGTGGGTACCACAGATTTTGTCACACATGCAAGAGGTTGTTCTGTATCAGACAGTGAGAAATGGATGAATAATGCATGACCTTAGTAAAAGCAGCCCCTGACATAAAATAAACTCCATAAATCCAGTCTTCCAGAGTGTGAAATGCTGGGTTTGAGCCACTGGAAGAACCAGCCCTCTGGTGGGGTTTCCACAATCTTGCCCTCTTTCCAGGCACTAATGTCACAAATATATTTACTGTAACCAGGATGCTCAATCAAGTGTGGAAGTGAAATTTTACATCTGTTTAGTGTAGTGACTTTTTTATTTCATACCCTCGAAAAAGTTGCGATCTGAAATGTTGGGTAAAACTTAGGGTTGCTTCTTATTTCATCTAGGATACACCTCCCACGCATTTTTGAGATGTCATCATACAGGCACAATACTTCCAGTGAAATATGGTGACTTATCAGATTACAGATGGGAAGCACAAAGGCTTGCATGAGGAATACAACTGTATAAAAAACTGAATGGTTGAAAGATAAGAAGATTCACTATGACTTGTGCACGGACCCTAAAACAGTGCGTGTATTAAAGCTATGGTTTAGGAATGCACTATAGCATGGACAACATCCCATGCCTTCTCTTTGTAAAGTGCGAGTATGAGATAGATATACATACTTAATGTATATTATACACATGAGATTCTCAACCGAAATATTTTAAGTCTTTTTCAATGATGTATACAAGTTATATCATGTTGTGTATACTTATGCCATTTATTTTGCCCAATAAAAAAAATTAAAACGGTCATATTCTATGATTTAAACATGCATGCCATAGTTTCATAATATTTGGTTACCAAGCTGATAAAACACAACAGCAGTAGTGTGTCTAACTCCAGACTTAGGTTAAAGGAGCCACCTGGACTGATGAGTGTCAGCCCCACTGAAGCTGTGCACAGCTAGTCCGCTGAAGTTTAAGACTCCAGCAACACACAGACGCACGCCTGTTGTCAAAAACACTCTTCAGCCTCTCAGGGACACAACTTTCCACAGATTTAATTACTTGTAAAACCTTCGGTCATTAACACCCAACCTAAATTCTATTGCAGGTCACAGGCTATTAAAGAAATAAAGTGTCTATGCTCCCTAAACAATGATTTGGTTAACCGTAGCTTTGATTAAATCTGAAGCCACCACAACACGGGAATCCTGTCGGTAACGTACTCACCCCATTACTCTATCTGCTAGAGCCAATTACGAGGTAATTATTTCTTTCCAAGTTTTTGCACGACGCTTCACGATACTGTTCGCCATCCCTCAGGCCACTAAACCTCTGTGTGTGCATATACAGACCAAAACACCTAGTCACCACGACTTCTGCATCCCTCCCATTTGCTAAGGCCAGCACGCCACTGAAGCCCCACTTAAGGACAGTGAGGATTACTTCTAGAGAAGGTTCCATACTGGTTGGCTGCATGAGGCAGGACTTCAGCCAGATGGAACTAACTGCTACTGGATACCAAGCCATTGAGCAAAAGACAACATGAGCCTCGTGACCATTGTAGAATCATTAAGGTTGGAAAAGACCTCTAAGGTCAAGTCCATTATTAACCCAAACCCGTGCTCTCTGCGAGTTCCCGCAGCAGCCTGTTAGGAGACTCGCCATCAGTGGAGCGGCTGCGGGTGTACAGCACGAACTCCATGTGTGGGGCTAGACCTTCATCACCTTCCTTCTGCCTTGGTCTGGAACGGGCTCCATCAGGGACACACCGCAGCTGCTGCTCCTGTATTTTCTACAGCTCCTTCATGCAGCCTGGCTCAAGGCAGCAGAAGACCCAGGCCTGGTTCTCCTGGAGTGGAGCTGGCTGGAGAATGACACATAACTAAATCTGCATGCATGTCCTCGCAAAGGGAGAGCCCTCTCAGGCTGCCTGCACTAGGGATATTTTATTGCTTTCATAATATTTTCCGGGTTTTGAAACGCAAACCATATGTTTAATATTTTTTCAAAATTTACGCATTGCACTTGCTGGATAGTGTTCATCGCAGCCCCCACAGCCCCAGACCCTTCTCAAAAATGAGGAGAGGGAGGAGAAAGAAACACAGGAGATCTTGCTGCCGTAGCTCTTGGGCAGCCCTGCTGCTGAAGTCCAAAACATTGGGTGCACTCCCCACCTACTTTGATTTTACAGGGCAATAAAAAGTTAATTTGGATTATCTTGTCATCAAGGAAATCATTAACATCCAAACAAAGGATGGAAGCCTGACAGCTTGCTGACTGTGGAGGGGGAGAAAGTAAACAGGTAGAAATGCTCTCAGCCAAGTTCACCTGGGGTGTAACACCCTCGAAGCTGGTTCCGTCCCACCGCAGCTTAGTCCGGCCGCACGCAGAGTCACCTGCCACCCCCGGGAGCAAGGGCAGGCTGCCTGCCTGCGGCTCCGCTGCCCGGCTGCCGGTGCAGCAGGGCCCTGGCACTGCCACCAGAGAGCAAGAGTCCTGCTCTGGTATTCAGAAGCAGGGATTTCGAGTCAGTAATTCATTCCTCGTTTCTGGTGGGGCAGCAAGAATTGATCTGCTCCACTCTTGACATCCTACAGAAGTCATATCACACGCTTATTATACGCGGGCATCGTGACTGACCTGCAGGCGGATCACAAGCTTTCGACTCCAGCCCATCTTTAGCTTCTTAAAGCTAATAACCAGTTAGTTCATTTGCTTTTGTTCTCAGCTTTCCTCAACCTCTGGGCCACTTCATTCCTTTTCAACCGTAACTTCTACACCTCCTTCAGGACTTTCAACTCACTGGTGCACCCCGTTTCATCACAACGCTGCCCTGCAAACCGCCTGACTGCTTGCACTTGGGAGGCAGAAGAAAAGGTTGTTTGGGGTTTGCTTTTTTCACATGCATATCCAGAGTGAATAGTTAAGGTCTCACTGTGCTCCGGTTATTAAACTGTTAATTATTCTGCGACATACAGGTTTTAAGCTTCTGATCAGATTAGCCTAGGTGCAAGAGCTTGATGCTCTGCAGATTCATTGCTAGCTCTTGCATTTGCAGCATTTGTTACTCTGGGGAGAGACCACATTCTAGCTGGCAGTGAGGAATGAGAGTAGCTTTGCCACCAGAGCAGGCATCTCTCTCCTTTTCCCCTGTGAAGATATCCAAGCTGCTGGAATGCAAGCCGGAGAATTTACAAAATAGTTGCGTTTGCTGGGCGTTGGGCTGGTGAATTCCTAGCTGCTGTGACCACACAAAGCTGCACTTGGCAGGCAGCTCACCCCATAAAATCTTTAAAAGGGACATTTTCACTGAAGGTGAAATAACCATGAAGGTGGGTTCTTTTCAGTTAATACAGATTTTCAGTGAAATCCTGTAAGCTCTAAGCTTCTGGCCACCTCAGCAACTTGTGGAAGGACTGAACGGGCCAGGGCTCAGGGTACATGAAGATGCTTAGCAGATTATGCATCACTGTCTCCCACGTACCGTGCACTGTGCCTTCCTTAAAGGTCCTCCAGTAGATATTAGAGAAAGTTATGATCACGTCATCCATGCTCTTACCCCACAAACTCAAGCTATTGATCCCTTCAAAGTAAAGCTGAGGCTAAAGGTCAATGTGCAAAACATGCATCAGCCTGGGAAAATGTTCCGTCCTGCTTTGGGGGGCTGCGGGCAGGCTGCAAAGCATCAGTTTAATCAGGTAATGCAAAGCATTAGTTTAATCACAGCGAGGATATTCACCGAAACACAATCACCTGTCTTTTGCAAAGAGTTCATTAACTAAAAATTTGAAAGTTGATGAAAAATATGTGTTTGACTTGTTTACAAGTTTAAGTGTTGTTGTTGGTTTTAGCAGCAAATAGAATCTCAAAGTTATTAGACAAATCCTGTTTTCTACACCTCAGAAAAGTGACTTCTCCGAAACTGGAACTTCCTCAACGTTACTACGAGCTCCTCTTAGCGATGGAGAAACCTCTAAACTTCTGAATACTGCTGCAGAGGATGATGGGAAGAGTCCAAAAGTTTTAAAGCTCTAAATTTAAAAATAAATGGAAGGATTTGCAAAAGCAGCCAGGAGCCCAGCTCTCCTTGGAACCCCTTGTATCATCGCTTCAGGAAAACTCTATTTACTGGAGGTTCTGCGCATTGTAAAAACGCAGAAATTATCCTGTGCCCTGGGGATAGTCCCAGCCAGTTGTGCTCTTATTCACGTTCAATTTGCTGCCAAGCAATTTACAGGTCAGTGGGACCTACACGTGGAAGAAGCTCTGTTTGTAAATCATGTCCTAGGAGTGACAGCCAACTCCCCCACGTGAAATCAATGGGAACGAGACGCCCAAGTACTTCTGCAAATCCTGTTAAGTAGCTGTTGCATCTGTAGGTTCCCTCTAAAACCTATCACTCTCCACTTGAGTCTAATGGGTGTTGAATCACGCCCTTGATGCTTTCTGACTTTTCCCTCACTACTCCTGTCTTGCGAGTACCCACACGTGTCAGGAGCCACGCTTCACAGTCCAAAGAAAATAAAGGTCCTTGCTGCAACAGTCCCGGTGCTTTCATGCGGAGACAGGGTGGGAAGGGTCCTGGAGCTTCTGCACACAGCGCGAGAAGGGCAGCGAGTCACCTAGCCCCTCCCCACCACACTTCTGCTGGTGCCCAATACATTAATAAAGAATGCCATATTTTTATAACAGAAAATGCCGATATTGGAGATTTAATGAGCATACAAAATATTGGGGAGTTATGTTTGTCGTTAGACATTTTAACGAGCGTGTTCTCCATGAAGGAGCTCGGTGTCCCCCAGGCAGGATACAATCCACACTGCGCTGTGTGTTGCTTTGATTAGGGCTCATTTTAATGGAATAGAAGGTTAAAAATGCACATAAAACTCACACGAAGGGCCTACATTTGTGTGTCAAGGCTGCTCCAACACAACTTTTGCAGCCACTGCTCGTCACTGTCTTTTCCTTACAAGAAAAACAGAGTAGCTGGCACATGTGTTCCAACTCCTGTCATCTTGCAGCATCACCAAAATGCTTCAGTTGTTGTCAGGGGCACAGCTGGATCTCTGCGATGCGCGAACTTCCCCCGACAGACGAACAGCAGCATCTAGGGGCCAGAGAATCCGCACCAGGGACCACACGCGCACGACCAGGGAAGCTCCTGGAGATCCACAGAAAGAATTGCTCCTGGGCGTGATTCTGTCACCCGAGAGGCCCTCTGCCTTGTTCTTATTTGAAGCAACACGCTGCACAGTGTCTTACAGCAAGAAAACAAAATGCAGCTGAGCTGGTTCAGTATCACACATCATCTTTACTCCAATGACCTTCCAGCAGGGTGCAGTCACCCCGGACCAAAGCAAGCGACCCAGAGCGCCTTTGCCCTCTGAGCTGGAGGGATGCACAACAGCCTTGTTCAGAGGTTGCACAGCCGCAATACCATCATGACAGAATTGACCCAAAAAGCCTCCAGAGATCTGGCTAACGTGACTACAAGGCACCCAAACGGGAGGTGGCTTACCCCACGCCTGCCCAGTTGGCGTGCCACCAGCCCTTGCCCCTCAAGGCTGCCATCTAAACCACCGAGCAAGGTGCAGCCTGGGAGCAAAGGTATTCACAGCAGTAAATATAACCCCCTCCCCACGCACACTGAAATCAGTAGAATTCTCCCACCGATGTCAAGAGCGTCAGATCTGGCCGAGGCTGGGAAGAGGAGCAGGCCATGGCCACCAGCCCTCCCGGCAGCAGAGCTGCTGCTGGTTTGCCTATTGAAACACCTGCCCGCTGCAAGCTATAGTCCGACTCTTAAATCGACAGATAGCCCTGAGGATGTAAAACATCCTCACAACAACGATGATTCTAAACCACATCATGTCCAGAGGGAAGTGATATTCACTGGGTGAATGAAAATTGTAAAAATAAATACATGATCCCATCCCCAGGGGACAATTACAGTCAATTACTCTTGTACTCGCATCCAGTTTGCCGCCAAGAAATTTAGACTATCAGGATTTACACATGGAAGAACCTCTGTGAGGCAAGAAAGTCCTAAATGGTGGCCAATTTTCTTGTATGCAGTTAGGATTTGTGCCTGAAATCTTCCGACTACAGCTGTGCGGCAGAGATCAGGACGAGAGTAGGAACTTGGGCAAACTTCTGATTACAACTGTCCTAGTGCTACAGCAAGGAGGCAGCATCAGCTGTTTGCTGTCACTTGTTTCAGATAGTGCATTAGTAAGTGTTTTTATCACAATACAACCAAAAATGCGATTTCCTTGCCTTCTAACAGCAGGGACAAGGGAGCTGTTCACATGTTGCTGGGTAGATGAATGTTCACACTTTTGGAGAAGAAAAGCCTAGAAGGAACTTGGCACTCATTACTCCAGATCCAGCTTGAAGTGGCAGGAGTAAAGACTAGAGCACGTTTAACACTTCACAGATGAAGCAGATGCACGTCCCACGTGGGAGACAGGACTCGAACAAGCCTGGTTAATTGATGTGTCGTGTAATGTGGCTTCCAAAACATACATAAACAGAGCTCCAGGCCAAACAAGCCTATTGCAATAGCAACTTTTAGGGACTTCAAAATAAGCACATTCTGCATGACACTGTCCCCTGGAAGCAAAAAGGCACGGAACCACACAAAGAAGGGACCTGAATTCACGCTTAAAGCCAAGCCTAAGTGTAAATGCTTTGTTGAACTGGGGACTAACAGAAGAGATGCTGCTAGAAAACGATAGCTGCTAGGCAAAAGTTGGTCAGGTTCTTCACTACAGATTTCCAGCTGGCTTTGGCTCGGCCATGGAGTGGCTGAGGTGGGCCCTTAGCTGCTCTATGAGGGCAACTCCAGACTAAAAAGACACACTGGCACAAAGGAAAATGGAACAGCAGGGTGTTTAACATACATAAACCCACCTCAATAGAAAACAAATGAATGATGAAATCATGGAGGTCCTGACAGTCCACGCTCTCAGCCGTGGAGTTTGGGGCGATCCCTGGCTACTATTTTCACAATACCTTGCATTCATTACTTTATTTAAAAATGGTGTACTATGTCTGGAAAACAGGAAGTAAGCCGTAAATCTCTATTTTAAAAGCCATCTGAAGCCTGTGGACCAGATATGTTCTCAATCAGTAGTCAGGCAGTAAATAAACATTTATATACAGCAACTGCTCTCAACCAGCCTGACCTCCGGCTATTACAGGGCACATAAAGAGGAAATTTGTTTAGTCCCGTAAAAGCCCAGGCAATATATCAATAGATTATTAAAAATGGAAACAATGTAGGCTAATGGATTATATTGATTTTAATAAACATAAGTATATGGGATTCAAAGATAAGATTCAGATATGACGTCCTTCCAAGCTCACCTTTAGGGATATCTCCTAAAACTAGCAAAACTACATCTGTCAAGAATATCAGTGGATGCTATTTTTCGCTCTGCAAATTGACATATTTTTGGCTGAAGGACTTAAATTGGAGGCTCTGCATTTTTATTTCTGCTTGTGAACCATGAATGCAGTCAAAAAATAAAACTTGTACATCTTTTAATGTCACTGCTGTACAGAAAAAAGTTCAAGCAGTCGCAGGCTACCCCCAGGCATGCCAGCTGAAAGTACCCAGACGCTAGGGTTGGTTTTCAAGGAGGATTGCTCACTCTTGTTGCAGCCACTGTTGGCGGCAGATCCTGAAGCCTGAACCTCCTCCATTTTGGAAGCTGGGCAGGATGCTCAGGCAGTCCCAGCACTGTCATCCGACGACTTCCAAGTCTGAAACCAGCCCAGTACATTTGTACTTGCAGCAGTTCCGACAATGTCAAAACCCAGCAATCCTGCAAAGCCCTCTGATGTTATAACATGTCTGTATCTCTGAAATAGTTGGCACGTGCCCTGAATATGCGGGTGGTTGTCAGAATCCTCTGATATTTTTCCACTGCTAAAGAATATTTTCCCTCCACTATTCTGCTGATCTGCAGGCTTCTTTTGAAGAGATCCCTTCAGTTTGCCCACTGCGACTGATCCCCTTTGATTTGACCTAGGAGTTCAGCAGATAGTCAGCACTGTTTTGAAAAATGACTTATGTTTAACTTTAGGAGAAGGTTTGTGGGAGAATTAAATACATCGATTATGCAGTCTCAAGGATGAGGGAACAGAGAGGCTTACCAAAAAGCCAGGCAAAGGCAGCCCTGCAGATCAAACTGCATTAGTAATTGTGACATAACTGGTTCTGGGATGAAGGGGGCTATGAAGCCTATTAACAGACTCTAAATATCAGTGTGTTCTGTATGATAATTGGCTCAGTGTGATTACAAGTTTAATCTACCTCATCGATTATAACCAGACTAAATTAAAGCAATCCTTGGTGCTAAAGGATGGAACCATGGATAAAAACCTAGGCTGTTTTTCCAGTTGGAGGAAAGGCTTTCCACCAGCAGCAAGGCATCAGCGCATATGCCCCAATTATTTAACAGTTCAGGAGACCTAAATTCACACTTCCCTTAAAGATTGTACAAAGCAAATTCAAGCCGCTAATTATGAGCATCCTTAAAACCTGGAGTAACTCAGCTCTAACCTTTGTGGAAGGTTAGGACACCTTCCTAATTTATAGCAGGGACATGTGTCATGCATTTTATTGTACCAGTCAAATGCTGCTGGAAAGCAAACGAACACAAGGCTAACAAAACATTTTAAAGTTTGGCTGTATACCTGGGAGTTGAATACTTACGAGAGCGCCATCTGAACTGCCCATGTTTGTTGACATCACAGAGAGTGGTTATAAGAAATTATTTGTCTTGCTGCCTACAATTAAAACATGGAAAATAAAGGAACAAGCCAAAACGAGCTCCTTCCATTAAATTGCTAGAGATGATCAGAAAGTTGTCCAAAGGACAGACATGCACTGCTGTCCTCCTCTGCGCATTCTTTTCCATTCCTTTCCTTGCAAAAGGAGGGATTAAAAGCAGGTGAGCACAGGTGAGCATCCATTTAACTGGAAGGTCTGGGCTTCCCCCACTAACACAATTCAGTCTAATACTTGTTGAGCATTTTTTTTTCTGATTATAAACCAAAGGCTGAAGCCTTTATTTAGTGTCAATTGTTTTCTTAAAAAGAATACAAGACTAAACTTACAGTACATTTCTACCGCTGTTCGTTAGCTCCCAATGGTTGAAATAACACCCTTGCAAAATCCTGAATACCTCACAAATTACAGTAATCTGCAATTATAAACTACAGTGTTAATGAGGTTTGATTGCCTGTTATTTGTGATGCCACCTATAAATGCCACTTACATTTTACGGCATATTGAAGTTAATCTGTTTTGAGAAGATCACTAATAGTCAAATGGACTTTTATGAACATCTTTTGTGATTTCAGTTTGTTTCCTAGAAACAAAACCTGGCCACAAAGCATTTGTCCTCACCGCAGAACTGATGCTTCCAGTCACTGTGACTTCCCTTCAGTGCTGATACTGATCTTTATGCAGGATGGCAGGTTTTCTTAATTAAGGAGAGTACCATCTGAATTTTTATGCTTGACCTTTAATCAACAGTATTTTTGTAAGTCTCTAGGCGGACTAATTGTGTCATTCATATACTTAAAGGATAATGTGCCTTGCAGAGTGGTACAGAGGGCAATAAACAGCTTTTACAAGAGATTAAACGCCCAAGCACAGCACAAGCATTTAGATAACTGCAAAAGCCATTTATTGATGCTGCTCCAATGCCAAGAAACACTTGTCTTATACAGATCTACTCACAAAAAAGTAGCAAAAAACCCTCACAGCCCTTGCTTTTCTTCATTCCTAATCGTTTTCTGTGCTTTTGTCCCATGGATATTTCTTCAGAAAGTCTAAGAAACTTTTTGGGTCATTTGCTTAAGAAAGAAAACAGAAGAAAAGCTCTAAGGATGACCGAGAGATGTGTTATTTTCAGTGAGTGGATTCGATTTCCATAACAGGGGAAATCTTGGACTGACTGACTTGAATTTAACCTGGATTTATGCTTCTTTTCTCAGTGGTAACACTGACACAATCAATCAGAATGGACCTGGAATGTACATACCAGCAAGGGAAAGCAATATTTAGGGAGCTTGGGGAACGAAGGAACCAAATTGTGCAGGGTTATCTGGAAAGATGTAGTATTAAAAAAATGGTTAGCAAAATATGAAGACAAGCTGCTGTAGAAAGGAGGAAACAAAAGATCAGAAAAGTCTGATTCTACTTTCATATTTCATCATGCTTGACTCTCAGCGGTTGATGGCAATTGAAATCCGACGGCTAAATGCAGCTCACTGCATCTGATGGTGCGGGGGTCACAGAGAACAGCCTGCACATTATAGAAGCAGCTTTACAGCTGCGAGTCCCTCCGGTTCTGTGCTTCCCAAAGCACCACTTCACACTGCTGAGAGCCCAGAGAACGTCAGTGGAGTCAGAGCTGGAACATCTCCAGTATGGCCCCAGCACAGAGGTGGGTACCCAAGACAGCTAGGGCCTAGTTCCTTCAGGGTGTCGTGAACTGAGTCTAAAACAGATGGAGAAACTGAATTTCCATCCTCTCCCAAGAGCACTGAGCAAAAGATTCAGTGCTTTTTTTTTTTTTGATGCTTCTGAATTTTCAGTCACAGACTTTAAAACTGGCAATTAATCTTTGGACAGGCACAAGAGCTCAGAATAAAAAGCTACCAGTGTCATCTCTTCTGGAGCTGTTTGCTAAATCAAACGGATCCTTTCCTAGTTGGAAGTGGGAGAGCTAAGGCAGGAAGGGATGTTTGAAGTTAAGAGTGCAGAAAGAAAAATAAACCATTTGTGCCAGTGTGTTATTGCCTCTGTCTCACGACAGAGAATTCCCAGTAAACACTCCAGCAGCGAGTCCAAGCCAAGCAGGTACGTTCAGCACTGGGCTAATTGCTGGCGACGTCCTAAGCAGACTGTTTTGAGAAACCTGAGCAGAGTCAGGAACCGGGTTGCCTGGGTTTTAACCCCATAGCTCAGCCTGCTTTGCGCTTCCCATGAGGCTGTTGCAAGCGTGATCGCAGCGGGTGCATGTGCCATGACCCGCCTGGACAAGGTCCTCTACAACCTACTGTAGGTGACCCTGCTTCGGCAGGGGGGTTGGACTAGATGACCCACAGAGGTCCCTTCCAACCCCG
>Ga0065711_1040516_pt1 | contig 16884 bp, 14 predicted proteins | sample Hoacrofraction12_FD_59098 | JGI IMG/M metagenome (GOLD analysis project Ga0065711, IMG submission 59098) | Hoatzin crop microbial communities from Cojedes, Venezuela - Epithelial fraction 12 v2 (version 2) | ecosystem: Host-associated > Birds > Digestive system > Esophagus > Crop | place... | reverse complement strand
GCTGCTCTCCAGCAGGTCCACCCCAAGCCTGTACTGATGCATGGGGTTGTTCCTCCCCAGGTGCAGGACCCTGCATTTGCTTTTGTTGAACCTCATCAGGTTCCTCTCTGACCAACTTTCCAGTCTGTCCATGTCACACTGAATGGCAGCACAGCCTTCCGGTGTATCTACCACACCTCCCAGTTTGGTGTCATCTTCCTTTATAGGCACACTGGTGTATAGATGAAGGTATGCCCATTGTTTGCAAGACAGGAACTTACAGACTGGCTGTGAGAAGGCCCTGCGTTCACCCACAGTCACCCAGATATTCATTGGCCAAATTCTGAAACTAAAAAAGCATTGGAAGTGCAAATGCTGTAAGGAATAAATTTGCTTTGTGTGCTTTGCCAGGCATAGGTACAAAGCAAAATGAATGTATGCATCTAAAAAAATAGTCACTAAAATCGACAGTAAGACTCTGACTGACTTCAGTGAGCCCTCAGTAGTGCCCTCAGCTTGAGGCTCTGTTATAAAAATAAGATCTCCACAAGTGCATACAAATAAGATACTTGCATTTTATTGACTTTAAACTGTCTCAGAAATATTTCCTTTTGAATCTCAGTGCTGGTTATAATTACATTATACTTTCATACTGCATTTATTTCTGGTATAGCAGTATTGCCATGACAACCCCAAAATATGCCAATATATATGCATGTTTGAGTTAATTCATTATTAAAGAATAATAAAAAAGAGAAACAGAGTCAAGAACAAGACAGAGACCACTGCCTGTGTCGTACGCACAACAGGACAGGTGTACAAACCTCAGAGCATTTTTCGCTAAGGTTGCAATGAAAGATACAAAATTTTATTTCTTTTTCTTTTTTTCATTCTTTCTTCATTCCATCTTCCTTGTTTGATTTAGCTGCAGTCCTAGAAGGAAACTTGTCTAAAGTCAGCTGTACTGCAACAGGGCTAGATTTGACTCATGGAGAACACACATTTTCCTTTACAATGAGCAATCAAATTTGCCAAAGTTGTCTCTTGCAGCGAGACGGAAGGCTGCAGTGCCCTTGGTTCAGCAGAAGGTACAGAGAGGAAAGATCTGAACTCAGCATTGATGACTGTGCAGAGACCCAGGGCCCGTCACAAGGGGATGAGGAGGAGTCTCCTTTCACCATTTTGTTCTTTTCTTCCTCCCCACCATCACCAAGCAGCTGCTCCTGTTCTCAGAGGTGTCCTCACCTCCACTACAAACATCAAGACACCCACTGGTAGACCTTCCCTGTCTCTCTCGGCTGACTGGATGTGATGCTACAGACCATCACTGCTATTAAGAGCCTTCTGGAGATGGGGTAGCATCACCAATCAACTCAGTGCAGGACCAGCTATGAGAAGGGCTTTGTGCACAATTGGATGAAGCAGTGGGTTTAGTCTTGGGTTAGGTTGCTTGGGGCTATGCAACAGTCCTGTTGACATTTCAGACTCTTCACAGAGCAAAGCAAACAGTCTAAACTTCATTATTACTATTGTTATTATTGTTAACACTTAATAATAATGATACACTGAAAATATTATATATTTTATTGCTTTGTGGAAAGTGAAAACATTGACCTTTTCTTAAGTCTGATTTTGTTAAAGCCAGCTTTATTTGACTCAATAAAATGACTAAACAGCAAGTAGACAACTGTAACTGTACACTAAAGTGGAAGGAAAAAATCGAATGTCAGACAAGAATTGCCCGAGCAAAAGAATGAAACACCATCTTTTAAGTCATGGAAAGAGTCAAAGTTAAGGTTGCCATGGAAACCTTAATTCTGCTTTTCCTGTGGTGTTTTTTTTTTTTAATTATGAACTTAGCCACCTCGTTTCCTCAAAATCAATGGGAATTTTGAGTCCTACCAATTAGTCTGTGGGTTGTGTCTTCTTTGTCTCTGTTCATTTGACATATGATATAATAGAATCTGAACCCGCTTTCCTGAACATCATTTATGCCATGTACGGGAAAAATGATAAGGTTAAAGTAAAAAGACCTCTCAGCAGTCATTTAAGGCACGAGAAGCTCGTAAGAAATGGAAGAGTGGTGGCCTTTCTCTATGGCTTTGAATAACACCCTTGCCAAGACAAAACCGTATTGATTGGACTGATTCTAGATAGCTGGCTTTGGAGCACCATCTGCATGCTGTGGCAGTGTATGATTCTAATTATCTGGGACTGCTGTTCAGCCTGATAAATTGTATGAAAGATTCTGTTTTCCATCAAGTCATTCTTCATTCAGCACTGATAGCATCATAATTAAGTAGCAGTAGCTGGCTCTGAATGTGGATAATTCATAGGAATTACTTCTAATAAACAAACAACCTAGAATGTATTAAAAAACAAAAGAGTTCCTTAAAATAGCATCTCTTGCTCTGTGTGCTGCATCCGTTCCTTCTGACACACCCTAACCAGAAAAAAGCAGAGAAGCTATTTGCATGTTTCAGCTTTCCTGTTCTCTTAGCTGTGCTAGGGAGTGTTAAACATATTGATCTAAGATGCCTGCTCCTTCTTAACAATGAAATTCCATACTCTAGGAACACATGGACTGAAGATAACTAGGAGAGTGGGAAGCAGATCTGTTGAGATCATACACTAGCAGTACATATTCAGTAATAAATTTATCATTAATTGCATCATACACTGAAAATCAGCATTCACTTTGTGTGATTATTTACTACAAAAGGTAGTAGGATTATTCAATGCCAGATGCACAGAATCGCACACACAGAATCACAGAATGGTTTGGGTTGGAAGGGACCTTTAAAAATCATCCAATGCAATCCTCCTGCCATGGGCAGGGACACCTTTCTCTAGATCAGATTTCTGAAAGACCCTTGCAACCAGAACTTGAACACATCCACAACTTCTCTGGACAACAGTCAGAGTCCATTTGGATCTCTCAGATTTACAGGACAACTTACTCTGCAAATTCAACTTTATTTTATGAGCTCAGGGGACCATTAGTACTGTTCAGTTTCCAAGGGCAAAACACAATAAGTAACTGGGAAGTCCAGAATGCGCCGTTGCCATCTCCCAATCAGGAAGGTTGTAGGCTCAAGGAGTTTAAAAGTATAAAATACCTGCTACATGAATTGTGTCATGATAATTTCACACGACTTTCAAGGGCCATTTAATGATCCTCCGTTATGAGGTAAATACTGTATTTTGTGCAAACCTGAATGGACAGGCACTATGAGATGGTGAGAAAGAGTCCTTCTTGGTCCATGGCATCTATGAACTCTAGAAGCAGAAGCTAAATTTTTTCTGAAAGGGGCTTGATTAAATAAAAGTCCAATTTAAGATCATTACGTGCATGATTGTCTGTTATGAACTTTATAGAGGTAGTGGATTTACTGACTTCTTTAGTCTTGAATACTTTCTGGCTTCAAAATCCAAACACTCACTAAGAAAAAGACAATATGCCTGCTAAGTTTGTATAGCCTAGACTCCCATAGCGTTTTAGCCTATGTAAATTCAATGCTTCTAAATTTTGCTCTGAACTACAAGTATTCAAGTCAGTAGCACATATGCATAGACTGTTTCTGTCCTTGATCCAATCTACAAGGCAGTTTAGGGCACTGAGTTGTACCCATATTTGCCATACTTACATTTATTCAGTTAATTCAACTGGAGAAAATGTTGAATGTATTTAGCCCTACTATTTAAATTTGATCAAGCTGAATAATACTGGATATTATGTGGTTATATGGTTTCGTCCTGTAAGGCTATTAAATATAATTTATTGGATTATTAAACATCTAGAAAAAAAATGATTTGAAGCTTATTGTTTTAAATTGTGTACAATGTTTTCTACAGTATATTAAATGAGAACACTGCCTTTCTTTATGTAAGTGTGCGTCTTATTTTTCTATTTTTGGACCTAGTGCTTATCTTCTCCCCTCTAGTTCTTAAAAAAAAAAAAGCTAGAGAAAAAAAGAGAAAATATGTTTGACTTCTTTGTATCTTTTCCTCCATGCAGGTAGTTTGGGACTTCAAACCAGAGACTGTGTCATCGGCTAACCTTCATCTCATTAAATAGGTTCTCAAAGGATTGCGTTGTTCTGCAGAACACATTCTGTTTTCCACCTTCATTAGCAAACTGCTAAATATTTTACTTTGTCACAAGACTGGAATGCATAAACAGATGCACCTTCCTTTCTTCCTCCCTCTGTCTCTTCAGAACATGTTCTGATAATCTTCAAGGAAAATCTAGATGGATTTCATCAATTTGTTACTGACAATTGGCAGAGAAGTAAGATACAGAGGAAGAAAAAGAGAAAAGGATTTTTTTTAAAGGAAGATGTTATAGGAGTATAAATGTTGCATCCAGGAAAAAAAAAAAAGCAAACCAAACTGATAGTTCACTATGGCTGTAGCAGTGCCAGGGTTCTGCGAGCATTTCTCTGAGGTATCATGCAGAAGGTTCCTCGTCCCACGCCATGGGCTGTTCAATGCATTACCTTGCACTGCACGCACTGCACCACCTTTCCTTGCAATACATAACATCTGATAAATTTCAGTACTCCAGGCATACAGAAGAGTTACTAGGCTTATTTTACATATGAAATGAGATAACAAATGAAAAGCCCTGTCCATCTTCCATTTTAAATTAGAATTAAGGGGAACATTTCCATGTATTTCAATGCAATATAGTTCAGGCTTTTTTTTTAAACTAAAAGAGCTTTCTCCTCATTGAAAGACAAAATTTACCATATATAGTGTGATTAATGCCAAAGTCTGTGTCTGATGGAATGTATTCAATGTCTGATAAAGCACAGTACTTGGTTGAAAAGTAATTCTTCACTGATGGGCCTGGGTTGATGGTCTGCTCCATCTCCCATTTACAAGCAGGACTCACTAACCACTCCTGGTCAGGTGGTACTGGGAAAAGGGCAGCACAGAAAGGATGTGATTTGAAACACAAAATGGTTATTTTACTGTTAAAATAACTAGAAAAAGAGATTGTTTACATTGTGCAATAGCCCTCCAAATTTTGTGACATGAGAGACAGCTACAGGAATCTGGAAAATAAAGACAGTTCTTTTGCCTTTTTTGTACTTTTTATACTCCAGGTTTCTTGTAGCCGTATGTCCTTCAAATGCACATAACTCACATTATATAGGTCCAACTACACATTGCCCTGCATTTGCAATTAGTGTCCACCGACCTCCATAGGTGACATTCCTGACATTAGGAACTGAGAGAAACAAGGCTCTTTCTTTATCTCTCTCTTTGTGCTTAACTAGAAGGTTTCTTAAGCTTCTCCTGGACATCTGAGAAACTGAGGGCGTTCCTGCCCTTGCAAACCAAGTAGCTAGAGCATGTAAGCAGCTTGACAAAGGGAAGGCTGCGTTGGACATTATTACTCTGAAGGGGCTGGAAGGCATCTCTGTGGGTCCCAAGCACAAACACAGTTAACCACAGAAGATGGGGAGAATGAGCCATGTGAAGTAAATGCTTCTTTTTATTCCTCTATTAAGCAAGCTCTTGGGAAATTCTTTCTGATTGCTTGAGGCTGGCACTCTATTCAAGAAAGCCCACTGAGCCTTTTATTATCAGGTTCATTTTAACTAGCATTTTGCTTCAACAGTACTCCAAATGCTTTATTATCTATTTTTATTAAGCAGTACAATGAGAAGGTAACACTGATTACGCCTCTCCCATGTGCTGCAGATTGGCTTGGCCCTGTGCATTGTTCTGTGCTCGTTCTGCCGGCCCTCCTGCGGCGGCTGTGGCTTCGCAAACGAGGGCAGCCGGTGACAGTAACTTCATCTTGCATTTGCAAATTGATCTGCGTTGCTACCGAAAGCGGGAGTGATGGTTGTTATAAAAAGGAGACAGGCACTGAGGAGACTGATATCTAAGCAGAAGTAAAGTTTATTAAGTCTTAGATTACCATCCTAACAACCTTCTTGGCAGGGGATTCACAACGCTACAGCCTGAGAATTAAAAAAACTGCAGGGTAGACTCTCCAGTGACTGTCACAGCACCTGTGACCTCCGTGATAAAACACCCTTTTACTGCAGGGAGATCCTGCCCTACATTCACATCACATGTACCCCTGTTCCATCAGTTTGAAATCAACAAGAAAAAAAAAAAAGAAGAAGAAAAAGTTTCAATGAATGTGTTTGGTAGTTGAAATAGTTTTCTGAAGAGTCAGTTCTGACAAATTTTGTCTTGTGATGCTGTATCTTTTTTGATCCCCACTGATGATCTGCAAATCTTCAAACCAAGTGATCTGGGGATTTCCTAGCTGCAGCCTCGTCAGACTCATCTGGGAGCTGGTCCTCTTGGACTGCAGGGAGAGGGGTCACAGGTCTGTCTGCAAAGGCCGTGCCCATCTGTCTGTTCACTACAGCCTGTAATGCACCTCAGAGGAGGGGAAACTCTAAAATCTTTGTGAAAAGGAAAATAGCCATTCTGTGAAGGTGAAAAGAAAGCGTGCAAGTGTGACACAGGGTGCGCTGCTTGCCATACTAGCAGTAGGTGTCAAACTTTCTTCATCTCATTTTTGTGGAAATAAAAATGCTGCCTTCATGACTACAAGCTTGTCATTTCTCAAAGCAGTCACAAGAGGGTTTTTTGCTTTTGGTTCTGCATTTTCTGTAGCTGTTAATGCAGTTCCTTTTTCTCAGGTAAACTGTCATATATGCTTGGTACAGTTAGAAAAATAACTTCAAAAAGCCTTTTGATCAGAATCGAGTGAATAAGGTAGTACCTTGCTACCATATTATTAAATGTTCTTCAGTGCATGTGGCTGGATCTAATTTTTTGCAGTAAATCACAGTCTCAGTTTATCAGGTTCAGGCTTCATTTCCATGTATTTGTCTAAAACTTTGCCTCTTCAAAGATTTAAAGACAAAACTCTTTTGGAAGTCTAAGGTAGATACACAGCTTTCAGACCAGAATGTTTTTCAACAGTATCTTCGTATTTTGTACATATGGTATACTTGATAGGCCTTCATGTTAAACTTGTGCCTTTGAATACAAAGCCTCTCTGTCCTTCTCCTTAGCTTGCACCATTCTCGTCATCTGCTGAGCAGTGTTGGTGTTTCAGTGCTGTATACTCAGTTCAGTATTTATCATCTCCAATTTGGCATGCCCTCTTTGCATATAATACAATTGCTTCCATTTTATCATGGCATCTCATTTAGTTTTGTATATTCAATTTATCACGTCATTTGCTTTTGATCACATTTTGCGCTCCATTCTAAGACATTCTGGGTCTGTTTGGCCGTGCTTTAAAAGCTAATTTAGAATATATTTTGTTTCAAAATATTGTATGCTATACAGTATCTCGCATGAAGTACTTTCATCTTTCTTAAAAAAATTCAACATAAAGCAATGCATTTTAAAAGCTAGGCTCTTAGCTTCCTTTTGGCTGTGCCACTTTCAGCCTGGTCTCAATGCAGGTGCCTACTGAATTTGAGTAAGCAATATGATGTAAAAGGCTAAAAAAATGTCTCATACTCTAACACCAGACACTTTCCTAGTGTATTTTAGGAAGGAACAGAGTAGGAGCCTGTCAGTCTGACTGTGAAAGCCTCTCATCTGTGTTGGCGAGGGATAGTGCTACTGGGAATGTAATGAGACCTGATGATCAGTAGTAAGGGAAGAGTTACAGCTCCTGCTGGCTTCTGCTCACACCACTGTGGACAGTGTCTTCTCATCTGTGAGCAGTACAGGAAAGAAAGAAGAAATTTTCAGGTGCAATCCAGAGTTTGTTGCTGGCACATTAGCACGAGATAAATTTTTCTTCATTGTTTTTTCTCTAATGAGGGTCGGGGTTCATCTTCCCACAAGGAGGCCTTTGGTTATTCCTTTATCATTTTCATCTTTCCTATCACAGAAATTGCTAATAGAGATGCAGTTGCTCAGATACCTGTAGCCATGACCTGAAGTCATCCAGCACTCCCTCTGCCTCATTAAAGACCAAGCCCTTGCTGCCATGGGAGCTCTGCCTTAAAAAGCACTCAATGTATGGCAGCTTACACTGTTATTCAAAGAAGTCTAGCACTGGAGAGCCCCAGAAGGGTCGGATCCAAGCCACAAAAGGGATAATCTCTCATTTATTTACTCAGATAAAATTTGCTGATGAATACTAAAATGCTCTCCCTAGAAACTTTGGACATCTGGTATTCTTGGTGGAAGCACCTTGACTAGGACATCTGGTGCCCAGAATTTGTTTGCCTTTGGACACAAAGTGAAACTGATCTATTTATTAATTTTTATCCAAAGTTCGGTTTATAGGGAAAAATGCTATACTAAAGATAGATTTCCATAATATTTTCAGACAAAAAGCTGGAACAAAAAATTTCTTGAATTATGATGAAGTCTTACCTCAGTCACAACAGAGCAGCAGAACTGAGAAGAGGAAAAATGAGTGTGAATAACAGGAAGTTATTATCTATCAAGCTATGGAATAATCTGCTAGGAAAATGTTAGTCCTGATACCTGCATTAAGGAAATCAGATCTGACAAATAAACATTAGAACTATACTCTGTAGATCAATCCTTCTCTGGCCTTGGGGGACGTGGTAAATCTCAGACCATGAGTACTGCTAGGGCTCTGTAAGCAAGCTTTATTTTCAGTTCTGTTTTATTGCCTTCCTGAGATCCTAAATTAACATTGTATATGTGAGGAGAGCTGAATATTGATGGGGTTTGGTATTATTTTCAACCTCTTTCATTTTGTGGACTTTTTATATTGAGGTGGGAAACAGTAATATTTCATGTTAACACAGTGCTTTCTAAACCAAAGCACGTTACAAGCTTTACACAGGCATGCGTCACAGTTCCCTCCCACTGAGATGCAGCAGCCTTTAGCACTGATATGAGAAGCCATACACAAAGCTTCTACTCTAATACGCTGCACAGCAACAGGAAATAGAAAAAAGCTTGCTGCAGCCTGTGACAATAGGACAGTTCACAGCTGTTGTCCTAGTCTTGTGTCTGGGTGCCATCACTTCAGAGTTTAAAGGGACAGTTCTGTGTGAATATCTTCAGTCCTTAAGATGCACTGATTACTGTGGTACGTGCTAATCTGTTGATTCTGTAACTCAAAAAATTCTCTACTTTGACAGCTTATATATAACAGACTTTTTTTTCTAACTTAAGTTATTGAAAGATCAATAGAGTTAATAGATGATAACAAGAACCTCGCAGGAAGCTCAGATCATTGCTCTGCAATATTAAAGTTGTTAAAGGGAAAGGCAAGAACCTGAATGAAAAATGTCTTTTTCCACAGAGCTCAAAAAGAAGTACAATAAACAGTGTATAGGTGTTGGATTTTCTAAAGGCTTATTCATACAGAAACATACAGTTAGGGTAAGATATCAGAGCTTTCAGTGAAAGGGCTCCATTAGGACCCTGCCCAGCTCTGAAGTAGGGTAGTCGTCGGGGAGGAAGGAAGCAGGAATCTCAAAAGCCAAAAGAAACTGGAGGGACTTTCAGTATGGCAAAATCGGGTAGGCCAGATACCCCCTCTAGTGGATTGAGCATTTTACTATAGAGGAGAGGAAATCAGTCTTCTAACGACACAATGCAGAGACAACATGAATGCTTTGTGCATTATGAAGGGAAAAAGATGTCTGTGAGAGAAGGCTGCAGTTCTAGGACATACCTGAGTAACACAGAAAGACAGAGCATGTAGTGGTTGAGTTGTCTTCTCCTCAGCTACAAAAGAATGAAAAACAAAATCCCAGGCCCCTAAGCCACATCTTCCGTAACTCGTATGTTGTCCGGAAAAGTTTAGCCGCACATGGATGAAATCGTTTGGAAACTTCTTGGAAATACTTGGTCCATTGCAGGTTTAGAAAGACAACCAGAAGCCCTGGATGTCAGTTCATTGTTGTGCTACTGAGGGAGCTATTAGTAACTCACCTTTCCATCAGTTTTCCTTCCTCCTAGGCTGAAAGCATAACTGCATTAAATAGCTCGCTGCTGCCTCTGTAGATATCCCATATTATCCAAATTCTCTCTGTGTAACCTTATATTAAAACAAAAGACACTTCTGAGGGATAGGAACCATCCACCCCTACCCAAACTTTTTAGTAGGCCCTGTTGCAGCAGGACAAGGCGCAACAGTATTAAACTAAAAGAGGGCAGATTTAGACCAGATATAAGAACGAAATTATTTACAATGAGGGTGGTGAAACACTGGAATAGGTTACCCGGAGAAGTTGTGGATGCCTCCTCCCTGGAAGTGTTCAAGACCAGGTTGGATGGGGTTTTTGAGCAACCTGGTCTAGTGGAAGGTGTCCCTGCTCATGGCTGTAAGGTTGGAACTTGATGATCTATAAGGTGCCTTCCAAACCAAACTATTCTATGACTCTATGATTTTATGATCCTGCATCTGCTTCCTCTTGTGTGTTTGTGGAGGTGCTGGGGGAGGTAGGAACATTGTCACGCACAGGTGAAGGCTAAACTGGGCACTGGACAAATCAGTCTGTAGAGACCTAGCAGTCATAAACTTTTCCTACAGCTTTCCCAAAAGACAAGGAAGCTGCTGTCAGCAGCTGAGAACAAAATTCCTCAGGCTTTAACCCATCCCCAAGTAACTGTCTGATCATCTAGCTTCATCCTTGTCAGTCTCCATTTGCACCTCCTCTCCCTTCCCCAGCTATTTCTGGCTTTCAATCACAATGCGTCAGTTATTACAGATGCTCTGTCTGACCAGTTCCTCTTTCCAGAAGTTCGGTTTTCCAGTGCCTGTGTCCACCCACATTTAAGGTCTTCTTGTTGGCTCTTAAGTTTCTAAACCAAAATCCAGGTACCAGATTTTTCTTCTGCTTAGTCTATGCCACTTCTTCCTCCATTTCCCACATGCCCATTTCTTTGCTTAGGCAATTTCCGTTTAAGTCTCCACAACACTACAAAACCATAACCAGTTTTATTCCCCGGCACTACCTTCCCTGTAGATATTGCTAAAATCTCTGCTGTGTATACCCCATTTACACAAAATTTCTGGAGATTTTGGAAACCAACTCTAGGTAGCATCAACCAAATAGATACATATTACAAGTTTTGAAAGCTGCAAAGTATGGCCAAATGTGGGTAGACATCTGCAACACAAACTGCATCACTTCGCTGATTAAGACACCCGTATCTCCAAGCACAGGGTTAAGAAACAATTTCAAAGTCAAGCTTGCCAGCATTTTTTCAGCAGAGGGTGACATCATGTTTCCCTCCTCATCTCCTTCTCAGAAAAACATATTTTTGGTGATTTCAGACAAATTTCCATGCCAGGCAGAATATCCTTTCAAAATCTCAGTTCCAATAACTCAAGATTTGCAAAACTTGATGCACTGGAAAATGTAGTGAGAAGGAGATGTGAAGAATTACAGTCACTAAAGTAGCATCCCTGAACAGTAACTGTTATTCCAGGTTGCTTAATCTTACAGGACAGGAAAAAGTGAACACCCCTTTTGCCCTGCTGATATTTGTAAGTTTTCACACTAAGTCATGCAATATCACAAAAATTGTCATGCAAACCACTTCCACTCCAACCAGTTTGACAAATGTGTTTAGTGTGTTTGTTCCTAAAATCTGGGCTGTGAAACTGTGAGGCCAGGAACTGGTCCATGGAACTGTAGAGTCTTTACTATGTTTAAAAAAAAACAAACACAAAAAACCTTGAACTTTATAAGAAATCAGGAAGGTTGACATTTCTTCATGATCTAAAAGGCGTTTGCTGGTTTGCTGTTTTACTGCCCAGCTTCTGTTCTTGCATTCTGGTACACACATTTTTGTTCGCAGAGTGTTTTTCTGATATTTTTGCTGTATTTAACCTGTCACTTGCATTTACCACTAATTGTAAATACTAGATGCAATTTCATGTTAAATGTAGTTTTGATTGATCCCAGATGATCAATCATTTGTGGGCTGGTTAGTGTTCTTTCTCTTTTATTTTGTTTAGGGACAAGTTTATCACTCTAACACAGACAAAGTAATTCAGGATAGAAGTGAAGAGTGAGTCTGAAATCTGAACTGTTTTAAAGGCTGCTATTCCCCATCCTTCCTGTCTCCCAGGGACAACGGACAGAAAACAGCTTGAGGAATCAGCACATGCCCACGGAGGCAGCTGGAGTGGACACTGGTGGAGATCCTTTGGCACCAGGCATCTTCTCAAGGGTCTCCCATCGGTCACCTTGGCTGAGCAGGGCCCTATCTTCTGCTTCCAGATCAGTGATTTTGCCTGATCTCACTCCTCCTCTGCTTCCCCAGTCACACAGGAACTTGCCAGCTCCTGCCAGCTACACTAATCAAAGACCATTTTCCATGGATATTACACCAAACCTGATATCCTAGGATTTAAGGACCATTATTTTTGAAAACTGTGGATCAAATCTTTAGTCCATCTGTTAACCTTCCAAAGTATGAGATAAATTTAGAGAGGTTCATCAGCTCTGGAGGACTCCAGCTACCTACCACCACGGCTGAACACTGTTGGCCCCCGAGTACGTGGTCTTCCTATCCAGAGGATGGGAAGGATCAGGAATCCAAGACTGGTTCTCTCAGAAGCTGCCAAACAGGAGGCTCTGTAAGGTATTGTGCAGAAATGCCAAATGCAGCAGATCTGCAGTGATTATCTTAACGACAGGCTCTCTTATCCAATTATCCTTCAGCTCAAAAGGGAAATAATTCCTCAAATATCTAAGTTTCTCTCACAGGCAGAACAAAACATGAATTATATCTGTCTGGACTCCCACACGATGAGCCGCATTGCCCCAGACTCATGACAAAACACCATTAAGTTGCCAATTAGATGAAACAAATGAAAATATTTTTATGTGGTTACTCTGACCCTCCTCAGACAGGATATCAGATGCAGCTGGCTAACTCCACAATAACCATGAGTCCCCAGGAGCAAATCGAAGGCAGACATCCCACATCAGCCTGGCCCTCCTCAGTAGGGGTCTAACAAGACCCAAGCCCTGGTCAGCTGCTGCCCCGAGCCAGGCTTTGCTCGCAGGTTCAGACACAGGGTTCTGCTTGCACTCCCAAGTGCCTGCACCAGTGCCCTGCTAATCTGGATCCCCCTTTTGGCCTTTTTGTCAACCTGATGCTTACTGCAGGGTCCAGCAAGGCAGAGTTGAGTGGATCAAACTCTTTATAACTCTTTTCCAGATGTGTTATGGGTGAATTACAGATTTTTCTGCTGTTGTCTTTCCACGTCATCTAGAAGAAGGTGTTTCAACTGGGTATTCTGTATCCCCTACTGCACTTCCCCAAATTGAGTCCCAGATAAGGGGGAAGGAGGGTGGGAAAAGGGAGATGTGTCATTTTTTTTCATTGAAGCAAGCTTCTACAGAAGGACTAGAGTGAGCAGGCATTGAGGAAAAAAGGAGAAAACGTCCCTGGAGCCCACTTCACAGCCAAACCTTCCTTTTCTAAAAACAAGTTTACTCACTCCTGAGAGATGCTTTTCATACAGTAAGTATTGAGTCAAGCTTTTGTGCTAGAAATGGCTTCCAAACACACTTTTTGAGGTATCAGAATAAAATCTTTTCCTGGCTGTAGCAGTGTTATTGTTTAATGGAGTCTCTTTAGAGACTAAAGAGACCAGGCAGCTGCTGCATGCTAAAAGCAGCTTACAGATGCTGTGGACGAACAGGGAAGTATAAGTCCCAGGGAAGAAACTCAAAGAGCAACCTATCAAAGACTCAGGGGTATTGTCACTGTGTCTTACCATTTTCAGGTAGAAAACATTTCCTCCCTTGGCAATGGAAGGCCCAGAAACAGTAGTGGTCATACTGGTGATGCTCTGCTACATGTAGCTATATAGATACTGTTTACAGTTTTTATGTCAAATGAATCTGCACTGGCAAGTAAAGAGTTTCAGATGCTGTAAACATCAAAGTCTGTAAACATCTTGTCTAACAACTCACAGCAGAAATTCTGCTCTCCAGGGGGGCAACCATAGCCCCATTAAGGGATCTTGCCTCATGAAACCTTTTGAAGATGCCTTTTTCTTTCTGGAAATTTTTCTCATTAGGAACTCAAATCTGACTCAAAGGAAGATTTCCTTGGTTCTTCACACAGAATCAGGAAATGTTTGCTGTCTCTCATCAGCATGGTATAAGTAGTTTTATCCCTGTTTATACCCTATTATTCTCTGTTGCATGGGGGAGGTAGAGAGGTGAACTGATTTCTTCAGAGTTCTTTAAATACTTCTCAAAACTTCGTGAAAACTACTGAACAGAAATGTCAGCCTATTGTTGCTCTGTACATTGAAACATCCCACAGTTTAGAAGTGTATGAAGGCATATATATATATATAAAGGACATGTCAATTTCTGCTCCCAAATCTATTATTTTTACTCTTCCTTCTTATTAATGAGTTTCTATGCATGACTGCTGGAGCAGGAAGCTTGGCAAATTCAGGATCTAGCTTCATTGTGCATACAAGCTGTGTGTAAAAAAAACAAAACAGAACACCCCCCCAAAAAAAAAACTTAGGGATGTTTTATAATTTTTCATCCTTTTTTCTTACAAAATATTCTGTAAGTATAAAACTGAGCTGACATCTCCTTCTGCCTCTCTAATTATATGCCTAGCCATGTAGTTGCTCTACCATTGCTCTGCCCAGATGAAAATATTCTCTGCAGCCACCAGATTGTGCTTCATTTGTGCTTCACCATGTCTAAGGAAGAACAACAGTACCCAGAGTCAGAGAATGCAGGACATAGTTATTTCCCTCTTCCCTGTGGTCAGCTTTATTCCCCTTTTCCAGGGGGGAAAGTCCAATCTCATGATTTGGTTCAACCTCAGTCACTTTAAAAAGCTCCGTCTCTAGAGACTGATTCGTGGCTTACTGCCTCTACCAACCAGTGTGCTTAGTGAGGACCACCAAAACCAGGAGAGACGAGTCTTTTTCCTAAGACACCAAAATGAGCCCCAAATGTGAATGGGTTTCTCATAACTCTCACAACCTCTCACACCAGCAGAGGAAGATCTTCACACAGCCCTGTCTCACTTTTCTTCAGGCACTCTTGCTTTGTTCAGCAAAGAGCTATTTGCCATGGAAGTCTAGGGTGAAATTGTTTCCAAAGACCCAGTGTTGATGGGCACCCTTCATGTGTAAGGTGTCAAGAGCCCTCAAGTCCATTAGGCTTCAATACTCTGCACAACTTGCCTTTAAAATGTGTTGAATTTCAGTAGTATGAGTCGGGGTGGCACTGTATGTCCATGGTCCACTCTATGGAGTAGCAGATCTCCACTTCCTTGAGGGATTTTATAGGATTTCCTACTGGTAATAACGCCCCCTTTTACATATGCTTGTGCTCTGGTATAAACACCACAGAGTGGAGCTATGCTTTTCACACTTTATATTAAAGAGTTTAGATAATATTAACTTTCTTCCCATTGCATAAGTTTCTACAGGATTTTAATGAGGAATTTAGACAAAACTATTTCCTGTCAAAAATCTTGCTTTGCCTTAATCAGCAGTGGAAATATCATGTGAATAATGTAACTTCTACAACTTTACCCCAAGACTGTCATGTTATCTAGTCTCCACAAGGCTAAATAAGGAGAAGTCTAGTAACTTCGGGGTGTTGTCATGAATAAATGGATGTAGGGGTTCATATACTGCTCATCCTGGCTGGTGCCTAAGCATCGTCATATTTGAAGCCATCCCAGACTTGCAAAGTCTACTTTTAATGACCAAAACTCAGAGTCTTCCCTTAGATCTCAGTTATATTTTCATAAATTCTTGAACTGGGATGATCAATGCCCTAGGGAGTGCAAATCTCAGTTTTATTTTCATGAATTCTTGAACTGTGATAATCAGTGCCCAAGGGAGTGCTTCAGGAAACAAATTTCCTTCCAAGATGATCTGGGAAAGAGGGGACCATGCCCTTTGCTAATCCTATTTACAAAACGTGGCACAAAGGCACTTCTTTATGACACTTGAGCTCTTCAGTCTGGCAGGGGGTAGAACTGAAGTTTAGTCTTTTTCTCCAACAAAGCATGGGAAAATCTCCGGTCTGTGAGCTCCTTAATCGTCAGACTGGTCCCCATAAATTTCATGTATGTCTATGCTTATGATTGACTTTCCTTTTGTGTATGTTTTCTGTCTTTTCAACCTCTTGCCCATCCACATCACGCATGACAACATAATGCTGGCTTTCAGCTATGTTAAAACGTGTAATGTTCAGCCCACAGAAGACTTCATTAATGGAAAACAAAAACAGCTGCAGCATGTTTTCTCTTCTCTCCTCCTCTGCAGTTGGGAGCAGACTAACATGATGATCTTAGGATAAGAGGATAAAATGCATAGCAGAGTTGCCCTAAAGTTCTTGGCTAATTTTGCTCTCTCCACTCCTGGCAAGTGTTGGTTATTGCCACTTCCCTGTCCTTCTGCACAGAGACCTGTGGCAGGCAGCGGTGGGAGCTGGAGCTGTGTCTGCCTCCTGAGTAGCCTTGATTCAGCATCCCAAATATGCATAAACTTGTGAGAATAACCAAAGTTTCTTGATGGGACAGAAAAACTAGTAAATATTGGAGCTTGTGGAGGCTTTAAAGATAAGGTCTGACAGAACACCAAAAATGGCATGATTTGTCAAAGCTGGCAATGCTAAAGGACTCCCTGAATACATGGACTGTATTTATGTCAGACATTATAAACACTGTCCAAGAAGATGACAACGCCTTCGGCCCTGAGTTCTTATGTGAAAGCCAGCTATAAAATGACCTGTGAATTTTTTGGGGTTTATTTTGTTTTCAAAACTGATTGCATTTTCATACAAATAGCAGCTGCTGGTGTCCTCATGCTATGTGACACTTTCAGCTTTCTCTTCTCTTCTCTTCTCTTCTCTTCTCTTCTCTTCTCTTCTCTTCTCTTCTCTTCTCTTCTCTTCTCTT
>Ga0065711_1040515_pt1 | contig 16884 bp, 9 predicted proteins | sample Hoacrofraction12_FD_59098 | JGI IMG/M metagenome (GOLD analysis project Ga0065711, IMG submission 59098) | Hoatzin crop microbial communities from Cojedes, Venezuela - Epithelial fraction 12 v2 (version 2) | ecosystem: Host-associated > Birds > Digestive system > Esophagus > Crop | place... | reverse complement strand
TGCTGGATGGCAGCACAGCCTTCTGGTGTATCCACCACACCTCCCAGTTTGGTGTCATCAGCAAATCTGCTGAGGGTACACTCTGTCCCTTCATTCAGGTCATTGATGAAGAAGTTGAACAAGACTGGGCCCAGTACTGACCCCTGAGGGACACCACTAGTTACAGGCCTTCAACTACACTCAGTGCCGCTGATGACAACCCTCTGAGCTCTGCCATTCAGCCAGTTCTCTATCCACTTCACCGACCACTCATCCAGCCCATACTTCCTGAGCTTCCCTAGGAGGATGTTATGGGAGACTGTGTCGAAAGCCTTGCTGAAGTCCAGGTAGACAACATCCACTGGTCTCCCCCTCATCTACCCAGCCAGTCATGCCATTGTAGAAAGCTATCAGATTGGTCAGGCATGATGTCCCCTTGGTGAATCCATGCTGACTACTCCTGATAACCTTCTTTTCCTTCACTTGCTTGATGATGACCTCCAGGATGAGGTGCTTCATCACCTTTCCCAGGATGGAGGTGAGGCTGACTGGCCTGTAGTTCCCTGGGTCCTCCTTTTTGCCCTTTTTGAAGATTGGAGTGACATTGGCCTTTCTCCAGTCCTCGGGCACCTCTCCTGTCCTCCAGGACCTCTGAAAGATGATGGAGAGTGGCTCAGCAATGACATCCGCCAGCTCCCTCAGCACTCATGGGTGCATTCCATCGGGGCCCATGGATTTGTGGGCGTCCAGATCACTTAAGCGATCCCTCACACAGTCATCCTCGACCAAGGGAAAGTCATCCTCTCTGTGGGCTTCAGAGGTCTCAGATGAATAAACATCCTATACTCACTTTTAATTACCATGTTTTTTCTTTCAGATAAGCAGTTTTTCTACAAGGTCTACCACACACTCACCTGGAAAACAGCAGAGTCTTTATTGAGAAAACTGGACAAAGCAAAGACTCCTGCCAGATCTTGATGAAACCTATACGCTAAATGCATTGCCATTCCACCTCCCATTGAAAAGCCTCCTAGGATGCAACAAAAGAAACAAAAGATTGGATTTTGCAACAAAAGAAACAAAGATTGGATTTTGCAACAAAAGAAACAAAGATTGGATTTTGCTGTATGTCTTTGTAACCCAGTGTACAATACATTTTTATCTTCAGACTTGTTTATTTTATACACAATGCAATGAAAAAACACCTTGAGTAACATACAGGTTACAGTGATCTTGAATCGGAGCAGGATTCAGTTAATAAGTTGGATAGCTGAAGTACTGCTCAAGATTCATTAGTGAGAGAGAAAAATTAAAAAAAAAATAAAAAAGAATCAGCAAAAATACCACTACTTCAGAAGCCATTCGTGTATGGTCCCTACCAGGTAGTTGAACACTGTGGCTATATATTCTCTGATGTTAAAGCAGAACTCTATGAACAGCTAATTCTCACTGCTTTTTTTATTCAACTTATTTTTCCCCTAGACTATTAGCATTCACACATGAAAGATCTGTATCACTATTGTACATAATCAGTGAATGTTCACCACATTAGACTAGTACACAGAGGTTTAGGGGTCGTCTTTGTTGTTACACCTCTAGATATACAATAAATAGGGAAAAATCGCAAAGTACTCCACCTGAACTTTAAGAGGATCTCTGAATTAACGGCCTTCTGTGTTCCATATTTCTCTTCAGCTGCACTAATTCCTTACAAGAGATAATTCCTCAGGGATGATTTTTACATGACGAAAGCTTATTCATTAGGAAAGAAATCCAGACTATCACATTACTTCAAGGATGCAGTACACAGGCTATTATATTGATGGTATGCAGATAACGACTAGGGTGAAGAATGGCTGCTGAAATCTCTTCTAGCACAGAGATGGCAATCAGCAGAATGGTTATGGCTGCAGCTCTACTTAGAGCAGCATTAGCACCTATGGTATTGGTGATACAACTGGTTTGTGCCAGGTAGTTAACATGTGTTAATTAGTTGCAAAATTCTGAGCCCAGACCTTTTCACACAAGAATCATAAAATTAGGGATTGAGGAAGAAACACAAAAGTAGTAGACAAAATACCAAACCATTTCAGCTTGTTATCTTTCTGAAGCAATAAAATGAGACTCCAGACAGGAACAGCTCTTTTTCAAGCGCTACCTAAGTCCTCTGGGGTTGATTTCTGTGCAGAAGTTTGACACGGGCACTAAACAAAAGCCAGCCAGGAAGCAGCACCCCGGCCACATCAAAACTGAGCCCAATGACACCCTGCAACTTCGGTACCTCACTGGATCCTGGGACCATGCAGGAAATCTCCGGCACATGCAAGTTCAGAGGCAGAAAATGCTGTACTTTGTGTTATCTGGGTCATGGCGAGACTGTTCCTAATGGGGAATTACGAACAGCAAGTTTATCTGCAAGCCCCAGCAGGTGTGAGGCCCTTTAGTTCACGGTCCATCCCATGTTATGACTGGAAGATTTGGCTGGATTTGTGTAGGAAGCTCTCCTGCAAACACTAGACTAATCCAGACATGAAGCATTTTCTTTCTCCCATACAACATTATTTTTTGATTTCTGATGAATTTCTGATCATAATTTCTACCGAATTTCTGATTCTTTCTATTTACTGTCACCTTGTAGTCTTGAGATTACGGCCAAAAGCGGTAACTGCAGACTTACAGAACTTGGATCTTAGGCAGAAAGAGGAAGACCACACAACATGGAAGACTGGAGCCTTGCTTTCCTTTTTCAAACACAGTCCTCAACTGAATTAGGAGTGCTGTATCCTCACACTAGGAGATATACCTGGGATGCCCTAGCTATGCACCCAGGTGGCTGATAATACCCTGATACTTATCTTTGGTAAACAAAGCCAGGACTTGCTATTTACCCTTCGAATCAATCTTTAACCAGTTCATAGTTAAATGTAGTCTGTCTAAGTGCCCGGTGGCAGTTCAGAAACAAAGGTAGTTGAGGAAAAGTAGGAATGAATGTGCATGAACAAGTTCAGAGCACACCTTAAGAGCTCACACAGCCCACATAACCTGACATTTTGAATAAACTTGTGTTCACAAAAATGCTACTGCAAGTCTTTCATCTGCATCACAATTTCCTACAGACATGTTCTCTTGTCACATGTAAAACAATTCTACAATAAAAAAAAATTGCACAAGTGTCATCGTAATCACAAAATTTCAACATCATTGACTCCACATTTATAGAGAAAAAAATACAGCCTTCTCAGAAAGTATACAAAATACAACAGCTATGCAAAGCTACTATGTAGACAAAATCGTCTTGTGTTGCAGTTTCCTTTACTCTCTTCCGTGGAATCTGATCACTTACTTAATTTTGTTCTGATCATTCTGAATGGTGTTGTTACCCCCAAACTCAAAACATAGCACTTAAGAGTATAACAGACCATTTTGCATTTGCTTACAAATAAATACAGATATACTTTGTCCACATGTAAAATGAAGTTCATTTTAAGTATTTTAGAACACAGGAAAAAAGCTGCATTGAAAACTCATTACTAGTTTGTAAATGATTTAATCTAAAATTTTGTACCCAGTTAGTCACAATCTGGCAACACTATCTGCAATTACTCACCAGCAGTCTTTGACAATGCAGTCACCTTCTGTTCAGAAGAATATTATGTAATGGTTCTTATATGTGGCTCATACTACTATGATAAAATGTAATACAAAGGACTAGTTCTTTGAGTTTGGCTTTCCAGGGGAAAACCTGAAGTTTATCACTTGATACCACAACAACCTCTGAATAAAAACCATACAATAAATGCCTCAGGAACGCTTCAGAAACAACAATTTGCATAAGCATTTGTAGTTGAAGACAGATTTTTCCGACTACAAGAAGTACTACTACAAGAAGTACTTCAGTATAAGCGCAAATTTGACATAACATATAACACACGTGCTCAGTCAAGAACTTTTGTAAGAATTCAAATTTTGGATTAAGGAAAAATAAGAGGCAAGTACAGACGCTAAAACAAACAAATGTATGAAGTGACAGTCAGAATGTAAGCAAAACACAAAAGTACAAGTATGCTTATGTACACCAGTGATCTCAGTGTAAAGAAGACTTAAAACTCACAGCATTACTAAGCAGATTGTCATGAGCATTAAGCAAGATCAAAAATGACACAGCAACATTTAAACCTCAGATGGGCAGAACACAGCAACCCCTTTACCTGAGACCAATCTAATTCCAAGAAGTACGAAGGGTGTGCACATTCAGAATTTGCCAGTGGTTTCACATAAACATTTCCATTTTCTATTTTTCCCCTTATATCTATTTTTAAAGGGATCTGTGATTAATGCTTCAAAACAGTTAAAAAGTGTTGGCTTTACAATGCTCAGCATAGCAGTTCAGGAAAGCATCTATCTGCATTAACTGCCTTACAAAGAAGGTTAACAGGTAAGCACATACAAACCAGACTCCAAGTAAAGCACTTTCAGTTGCAAAGAAAGTTCACTCAAGTACATATTTATGACATCAAATCTGCTTCTATGCAGTGCTGTTTTCTCGACAATATTCCTTTGCAATGAGAAGAAAGCTACTTTAACTTGCTCTGCTAGTTGAGAAAGATGTGCTGAAATCACAGGATCGCCACATTTCCAAATAAAATCATTTAAATCAAAAGGAAACTCCCCTGCAATACTTCACTAAAAACTAAACATTCTTTGCTGGAATATCACCTGTAACTATGTTAAGGTAACCCCAGCTATACAACAATGTAACACAAAGTGAAGAGACTGAACTTATCATATGTCATGTATTCCGACTTGAATAAAATATAAACCTTCATCACAGCTGCCATTTTTCACTGATAAAACCGTATTTCCAGAGCTTGTAAATGGCCTTAGGAGCCCTTTAAACATCAAAGTGTTTGTATAAAACCTTGAGATCACTTCTGCTAAAGATCGTGATTTGTATTAATTTGATCCTCATTTGTATCTGTCAAACTGTCTGGTCCATGATGACACTCCAACATTATATTGACTGCAGGAAACCAAACACGTACCTACTGTTAAACTCCAACTTTATTAATTTCTTTGTATTTGGTCTAACAATGTTTGGGTTTGTATCTCAGAAAGCGACTAGCACAAAGATTTATTTATTCTCTCGTGTCCTGTTTGTGAGAGAAGTGTTTTTTCTGTAAAGAAGAATGAAAAACTAAAGAGCTTTCTGAACTCAGGAGTAGGTCACTGTGGGCACTAAAGTGGAGCATGGGGGAGAAGTCAGAGTTTTTAGCATTCTCTCGTGTCTTTTACAGAAAAAACACCTCTCATACACAGGCCTGATATTGCCAGTTGGTTCCTGAGTCATATAGATCTGGCTGTAAAATATCTTAGTCAATTTGTTACACATAATGGTTATAGACTTAGGAAACAACAAACTAGATCACTTTTTGGGTGTTTCCAGTATAATTTTAAAATGTGCTCAAAGCTGTTTTCCACACTAGAAATCTCAGCCATAGGAAGCAAGTCTTAGTTATTAATCACCTTTAGCGTATGAATTCTGCCATCTATATTGAGTATAGATCTTCTGCTCCTTGCAGAGACAGACCTAGAGCTCTTCTTGCCTGAATTTGAGTGGCAGAGGTAGAAAGTACTTCATTACAGCACAGAACCAAATGAGGAGGAAGCGAAACTAAGCTCCACACTTTGATGAGATAAGGATTGAGACTTGGGTGTAGGGGTGGGTTCTGGGGTGTTTATTTTAAGCAATATTTCCTCACTGCTTTCTCTCTGGTAGTTGTTCTTCAACCTCCCTGTATTTCGTCAAATTCGTCAGTACAGCTTTGGTAATAAAGTGGCAAGAGATGAATGCTACAGCATACAGAGCCTGTGCCAGCACAGTGCAAGGACAGACAAATACTCTTCTGTTATATAAGGGTACACCAACATAGTTAGAAATTGCCTTTGCCCGTTCCATTATCATCACATTACATTTCTAACCATTTTCTTTCCATTCTCCCAGCATTTTTCATTCTCAATTTATTTTTTCTTTAGATATTTCAACTTAGAGTTACTTCAATCAGTTTGTTATCAGGAATTTTTCCCTAAAGCTATGTTTCAGTTTACTTTCCGCTCTCCCTAGGGACTTTGTGATTTATCCTCTATTAATGGTAACAGCAAAACTTTGTTCTACACATCATCTGCAAAGAAGCTGACTTTCTATTTTGACCTTCCTTTTTCATCCATGAATGGAAGTATTATATACATTTAACTGTGTTAATATATGAATATCAGCGAAGAGTACAAATGCCAGTGGAACAGCAAATTCCCTTCTCCACAGAACTCCCTGAACACTGCCCTTGTGTAAGTGCTTGAACATGTACTTTGTCTCAAGTGACTTTCCTCACAGCAGCGATTTTCTCCTTTTCATCTATTAACAAAACTTCTCTGAACGCTAACCTTACACACTAGCAGAACTGCAATGAATGGTTTTCGCCTTTGATAGCCTTTTTAATCTGTTTTTTACTCAGTAACTGAGCATCTTTACAAGAACAAAGGCAACTTCCCTTGACTGACTCAGCCACTTCCCGTTGTCAGGAACATGAATCAATTTGCTATCCAACTCTCACCAGCCAAAATACATTCTGAAATGTGTACTTAAGTGGTACAAGTTTTACCACTTTCTTGTAAAAACAAGTATACAATAGCTTCTAATGTATCAACTCACTGTAAAACCAGAACCAGTTACGGTTTTATTTTCAACTGATATGGGTACTAGAGGTGAACCTAACATGTGTACCTAAGGAATCATAATTTTGAGCACTAGAAGGAAAATAAAATCCATGAAAAGCCTCAAACAAATTTTTACTAAGATGTTAATCTAGCAAATCTACGGCTTGCTTTATTTACCTAGTGTGTTTTCTTGGTTGTTTCTGAGGATGACAGCACAGCCCTGCTGCAACACTCACCCATCATTTTTACGGCCACCATAACCTCACAACATGGAAAAAGGAAGAGAATAAACTATTCTTTGTGCTCATAGTATTCCATGATTTTAAACTGAATCACAGAAAATAAACTAGAAAATAGGCTCTCTAAAGTGCATAATAGTGAAGCACAGGAACAGGTTGCCTGGGAAAGCTGTGAACCTTCCATTAATGGAGATCTTTTAGAAAAAGTCAGAAAAGCAACGGTAAGGATTTGCCTAAATAGAGCTGAACCTGCACTAACACATGAAGATGGATTAGCAAATGTTGTTAAGCCTCACTCTTCCATGACCTTGTAGGCACAACTCAAGTACAGGTTAATGTGGACCCTGTGGCACACCTACACGTGACTCTTGAGCACTCTAAAAGCCCATCTATTTAATTTTGCACTGAACTCATGCATTTAAAGATGAATAAGCATATATTTTCAACAGAGTTTCTACTAAGGCTGAAGAGATCAGAATTCTGTTCACTTTATAGCTCTTTTCCTCCCAAACCCATTATCTGGTAATATGTGATGACAATAGCATGATTGGATCTTTTTTGGTTTCACTGCTGTGAGCCTTATTTACTCCTAATCTTCACTACCATCTGCTAAACCTGTCATTCACCACGCAGATCAGAACTGATAATGTGCCACCTCTCAATGACCCTCGTTTCTAGATACATTAATACAGACACTGTCAAGAGCTGGGAAACAAAGTGACAAGTGCTGGATCCTACTCTCTGGTTAAAATCACTAGCATTTGTAGCTCCTACTGAATGATTTATGAAATAAACAGAAACATTTGTTTGTTAACATCTCTTGCTTGCACATCAGAAGTAAAAAGTAGTAGAGATCCAAAAGAAAAATAAATGGCCAGTTCAGGTGGAAACAAACAAGAGGAGCAAACATTTTCCCCAAAGTACAAATGCAATGCAAATTCACACTGACACACTGAAAATTAACGAAATGTTTGTGGTATTATGGGGGAAATGGACTAACAGTACTGCTTGGAGCCCAGCATCTCATTGGCATAATGTAGATAAACCACAAAGCCACATAATGAGTGGTACAGAAAGAAATCTTATTTGAATGGTAGTGACAAATAGCAATACAAAACCATGAATCTACTCTGCGAGAGCAAGGTAGTAAGTGTCTCTAAATGAAAGACAATGTTTTCCTAATAAAGACAGAAGACACAAGCTTGGATGAGTGACAGCAAAAGTCTTATAAGTCAAAGACATAAAACAAAGATTATAGGTGAAGCAGTTTGCCCAACGTCTTAACAATTTATTGTTGATTTTTATCTTTCTGTATTTACCAAACACTCTTTCTCTGCGATGTCAGAGCCAAGATATTTCCTCCCCATCCTATTCTCACACAGAGATGGAAATGCTAATATTTACAAGAAACACAGAGCTTTCATGTTACTTCCACCATGGTTCGGTAGCTATGTAAGAAGTCTAGCAATAAACAAAAAGTGGTTGTGTGTCTTGTGTTATTGTTACAGTACAAGGGGTCAGGAATCATGCATGTGTGTTTTGGCATACAGTCAAATCTACAGGACTGTTACAGAAAGTTTATTTTCACTGGCTGCTTACACAAGTCACTACAGGTGGCAGAAACCAACACGCTTGGATCAGCATTTCTGTGCTACACAAAAAAGTGACCTGTAAGAGTAGGAAAGTAGTGCTAAAATAAGAACAAAAAAAAAGAACAAAAAGACTGCCTTTCACTGAAGTGTAGTTGACTAAAGTGAGCACTATCAGAATGCTTTAAATGTGAAGTGGCCATTTCTTTCAAGAGATTTGCAAGAAGTGCTTTAGCCAGGAAGACCAGTAAGAGTAACTCAACAAGAATGTTTGGCTAAAAAGTGACTTCCATTATAAAATTCTGGGGATGATATAATTATTTTTGAATATAGTCAGTCTCCCTTCCTTCCTCCTCCAAGGTCAGGGGGAAATAAACCTTAATGAACCAGAAGTCTACTTCCTTCATAAGACTTCTGTATTAATAGTAAAGCAACTCATGAAGCTGTCAGGAAATAAAAATGGGTAGATGAGCTGTGTACTACTGTGTGCTGGTTGTTACACTAAATTGATACGGAGGTTTTAATAATAAAACTTTATTTACCCCCAGTAAATTAAATAATTTAATTCTTCAGAAATTTTCTTGATATAGAAAAAGAGAAGGGGCATCACACAACCTGGACTCCATCCTCAGCTTTAGAGTTCTGCCCTACAAGCAGCCACTTGTGGGTATCGGAGCTAACTGTGCTACCAAAACAAGCAGCACAGGCTGCAATTTCTTTCAGAACAAATGACCTTACTCTGCCCACAATCCTGAGTCTCATGGAAAGTTTGAACAGTTCCAGAAGGAGAATCATTCCCTAGAACACCAGGTGTTGGGCTTCTCATTTTCCTTTGTTTGAGAGTCTGCTCAAACTTCCCCTCTCTTCCCACTTGCTCTCCTTTGCACAGTGCTCCCTCAGATCTTGCCTTCTTACCCCACACCTCTGAGCTGTCAGCAGCTACCCACCTTCCTGCTTGTCTAGCACCTCACTCACTCTCATCTAACAATATCTATCACTCATCCTCAGCCTGTAATTTCTAGTCCACTATTCCATAAAAAAAACATAACCTTCAATCTTGTTACCCTCCTCATACTAATTTTATTTTCTTTCCACTCATTAAAGCTCCCACTCATTACAAAACAGCCAGTCCCACAACCCAGTGCCCCTTAACCCTTTAACAACCACTTCACTCTCTGTACCTAACTCTTCGTGCAACTGCTCTGCCCTCTTGGCTTCTGTGACTCACCTGAAAAGGCCCCCCACTGCTCTTCAGACTCATGCATGCTCCAGCCTCTTCTCTGAACTATTTTGTCTCTACTTTCCATAATAAGATACATACCATCATTCCCATTATGGATCTCCGATATGCCTCAACATCACTGAATCCATTGAGGAAATATTCATAGCAAAATTTCACCATGGTTTTCTCTGCTATACTTGTCTTGTTTTTCCCTTCACCTCAAGAAGGCTGCCTCCTTCAACTCCATGGTACTAGCAGTCACAAATCCACTCTCTGCTTCCCACCTGTTACCTTAAGCCTCCTTTTCTTCTACAAAATGGATATTCCGGACTTTGTCAAGGAGAAATCAAAAAAGATTTGATAGAACTTCGTTCTTCGATATTCTAAGCAAGCCACTGGATCTTCCACTGTCTCCTGCATACCAACCTTTCCCAAACTCAAAAAAATTTCAGGCTACCCATTTCTCCTTTTACAGTTAACATTACAGTTTGGTGCAGACATACTGACTCTATGTTTATAACCAGACTTTGGCCTTATATTCTCTTTTGATCAGAAGTGTTATAATGCTGCCAGGTGCCTTTACAGAATTCCTAATTTCCTGTAGGAACCAATGCCAGAAGATGGGCAATTATTTGCATAAAGTCCCACCTATCACAACTAAGAATGTTACATTAGGCTGATTCAGACTGATACTAAAACCAGCCTTTATGCAGAGAAAACTTACAGGATCTCCAAGCTTCATTCTCCACTGCATTTGATAATTAACCACACACTGGTTAATCATCAAAACTAGTGCAGAGAAGGCACAAAGTTCTCATGGAAGAACACTCAATCTTGTGCAGCCACATGTGACAACTAATTTTCCACTGATGAATTTCTTATGCATCCACATGGGTCCCCTTCTGCATTTTGGATGGAGCTAATTCAGGGCTGCTTTATTTTGCTTATTGCACAAATACTAGATTCAACTGTGAGGATGTATGCATGTAGTCTCTGTCACAGAGGCAAGGAAACAATGTCTAACTCTAGAAGCCTGAAACCAAAGCCCTCAAGAGTGAGAAAATAAGTATAATTATTTCTGATTTACAGATGAGGAATGCAAACATGCAGAGATGAGGACTTCCAAAGAATCTGTAGGCTGAAACAATCTGTGCATACTAACTTCCTTACTCTGCTTATGACTTGTAAAACTACTTCCATACTCCACAGTCTCACTAGTTCTAATTTTGAAGGCTACAGAGAAAAGAGCAAAGCCTAGTAGCAAGTTGGATCTGTACACAGAATATCTCCCAGCTCACTCTACAGAAAAGCACCTGCACTTCTTCAGCTGTTTCCAAGCCAGCAGGTATAACACAGGAAAGACAGATCAAAGTGACTGTGCTGACAGCCATCCAAAACAAGGCATCCTGCAAGCCAGGGTAATGAGCCAGAAAGGGAAAGTAAACAGAGGCCTTCAAAGAGCAACATGGGGCTCGACCAAGAAAACATGTAGGCTGAATGGTAGTGGCTCCACCACGCAGGGTTTTGATGGCATGACTCATTTGGCCATAAATTTCTAAGTTCCCACATTAAGAGTTTTTTCCCCAACCTGAAATAGTCTGTGGTCTAGGGATGGGACAGAGACCCAAGGACTCGTCAGTTCTCATTCCCTCTGACACAGGCTACTCCACTGCCCTCAACTCCTGTGCCTCAATATCCCAATATCTATTTTACAGAAATACTGTGAAAGTTACTGGAATTCTGTGGAAATTCAGAATGACGGAAGATAGACATATAAGAACTATGACTGATAATTTTGTTCATTTGTTATCAAGAGTTAATCTTTAGCGATGTGTAACATGCAAATTTTTTCCCCATGAATTAACTTAACCCAAGATAATTCGAGCAATAAGGAAAAGCTCATGATTATTTATATACTACATCTCCGCTCCAAAATACAAGTCATTTTGCGAAAGTATACTTTTCCATCCTTGAAAAGAGCTAAAAGGAAATAGTAAAAATATGCACTTTTAAAAGTAAATCACTGCCCACTCTGTATTTCAGATAACGATTACAAATGACTCTTTACAATAAAAACAGTTTTAAGTTACATTTTTGGAGACACTGCTTACAGTTAGCCACATTCCCCACCTGATACAGCTTTAAACCACTATTCAATATTCCTGAGGACTGGCTACTGGAGAGGCTGTTCAGCAGTTGCAAGGCATGCTCATGATCTTTCAGGATGGAGTAAACTGAAAGTAGATGATCTCTTAACAATGAAAAACCATTAACAAACACATTACAGTAAGCGTCTCTTACCTATTAGTATCCGATCCTTTGCAATGCCGTTTTTAATCTCATCATTGATCAAGTCTGTAAGCCTCCAGCACATAGAATCAATACTTTCAATGTGTTCTGGACAGTCATTGGAGATCTTATATCTGTCAAACCAAACAGTGGAAAAGGCTCCTTTCATAGGTGTGTATGGCCTGGAGTGGTGGAAGAAAGCAAACAAATGATTAACCAAGCATAAGATCGAAAGCCTTCAGCATATGTGATAAATAAAACAATTCAGTATCTCTCCAGCAAAGGAGAGAAGGAACCTCTTTGGGGTCTAACTTAATTTACACCCAGTCACATTGCATTTCCTTGCATTCAAAACATGGGTCCTTCAAGAACGATGACAGCATTTGGAAGCTATGTAAAATGCAAGTTTCAGTCTGTTAAATGTCAAGGTTGATTGGGTCAACTATGCATTTTAAATCTTAACCCTTTTGAGAGGTTCTTAATCCTAAACAAAGTTAGGACTGAAATACATCTTGGAACAGGACAAACTGAAGTAACTGCTAAACAAGACAGCTTTGCAGGAGCTAACTTTATGGGATTCAGTTGTCTTATTCTTGTCAAAGTCAACAGAAGATAGGTATCTAGAATCTCTAGGTATTTACAAACACTTTCTCCTTCTGTCAATTTTCTTTTAAATAGAGCCATCCTCACCTTAATGGGGCAGGTATCATAAAAATAACTGAAAGAAATGTGATGTGCTTACTGAACTGGTGCACAGCCACAAATTAGAGACATGATACTCCCACCCCACCATAATACTGTGTTGTCATAATACTGTGTTGTTCAGTATCTGAACTGCTTTAACATGGTGCTCAAACCTCAGATAATCAAGGAAACTACAATTCAAAGCAGCCTTTACTTTGTTTTTTAAAAAAGAACATTAATATAGCCCTGAAATCCCAAGAAAGGTGATCTAATTGCCTTGCAATGGCTTTAAAATTTAATACCAAACATACTGCTATGAGATCGATGCTTCATCTCAAAACCAAGCCCCCTGAAATCCTTAATTGCAATGTTTAATCGGGGGCACATTTTTCATTTTTACTTAAGCTGAGATCAGATTACAATCATTGCCTACAAACAGACAGCCTTTGATAAATTTGTCTGGATGGGAACCCACTGAAAATGCTAACCTTGACTTCTGTGCTCTCTCTGGATATTTTTCAGTACTTGGATTGAACAGAAACACAACTAACCTAAAATGAGAAAGCCATTATTTCAGTTTTCTTAATGAAGGAACAAATTCTGCCTTTACTAATACCAGAGAGGCTTCACATATGTAATTGGCTATTTCTAAACCAGAAATACTGCCACCAGTACGAGCGTAGAAGAGGCAGTATACTATTCGCATTACCCATTCATGCAAGTCAAAAATTAAACAGATTTTCTTCTTCCCACTGCTATGAACATGAAATGAAACCCATTACTTCAAAGTTTGTAAGCCATATATAAAGAAATAGGCAACAAACAGCAACAGATAGGTACAGACTACACTGCTTCATCTTTTCAAGCACAGCTTCAGGAATGAGCACCTAAAATCTACTGTTATTCAAAATGGCATACAAATGCAGCTTTAGTACAATGTGTGCCTTAAGTAGCCCCTCATTTGCTTAATTCTAAACAAGCCACATACTTAAGCACCAGAATTAACAAATTTGTTTTTTCCTAGTTAGCCTTTTCCTGTCTATCAAAAATGGTAACTCCTAAATTAAAGGAAATCCACTGGAAATATATTGTACACCCAACAAGCTAAAGCTAAGTTTAAAAACATTATTAAAACGCTTTCACTTTTCTTGTTTGTTTGTTTTAACTTCTCTTTAGCGTTACCACTGTATCCAGGATCTTTCCCAAACGAATCGGTCAACACCTAAGAAACAAGGTTATAAAATCTCTAATTCACTAAAGTCAGTTTCTAAGAGGAGACATTTCAATCAAAAATATCAACAACAGCGGAGTCAGTGGAGTTTCTGGAAGTCACTTGGATAACCTGGTGTACAACAGACTAAGTGGCTGGGCAAACAGCATTTAATTCACAGTTTTATCTTCTTTCTAAAACTTTTACACCAATCCTCATTGAAATGCTTAGCAGTCAGAGTGCTTCATTTTCTAGTAAAACCTGAGTACCTTATGTTTGTGTGAGAAAAGATGTGTAAGGTTTTAGTAATATTACAACAAGCTGACATAGGATTTCCATGGAATGAAGATGCATATTTGTAATACATTACAGAAATTTACATTTACACTACAGAAATATTAAAACAGGTTTCCCCACAACTGAAAGACAGAATCACATAATTTCTAAACAGGACAAAAATCCATGATGAGATTATAATATTTGATCAGATGTTGAAACTTAGGACTTTTACCTACTGTCTTTGCAAATTCTTCAGTAAGATAGATGCAAGACTAACGCGTCTTAAGCCCAAAAGAAAAGACCCCCAATCAAACAGACAAGACGCTTTCAGCTCTCTCAACAACATCCCTGCAACCACTCTTGATTTCTCAGAAACGCATTAAAAATAAGCTTTACATAAAGCTGAGAAGTAAGATTCTTTTAATGGTTCACCCAACTGGCACATCTGTTTTAGTCATTCACCTTGTTCCTTAAATAAATCCCTTTATTAGTTGGCACACTACAACTCAGACATTACCACGGTAAACAAATATGTTTGGCATGGAACCATCTGTACAGCTCCAAGAACACAGCACAAAATTTTTTCATACAATTAAACCACAAAAGAAAAAATAAAAAAAAATCCCTATGTTACAATGACATGAGAGGCTGGACTGAAATGCACAAAGGCAAGAAAGACAGAGTGGGGTGAAAACACCATCCGGTACAATCAGCATGGTCGGTTAAGGACAGCGTCAGACCAAATGGTCAGCTCCAAGTCTGGAGTTTTTCCTTTCCTAAGTTTAATTAAAACTCATAACATTAGTCCCAATGATTGTTCCTTCTGTGCCTCACTTGCTTTATTCTCGCCTTTAAATGATACTAAAAATGAAGCACCGTGTCTCTAAAAAGTGTGCTTTCGATACTTGAAAATATATAGCCCCCGGAAGTTGTGCGGGTTTTTTGTTGCTGCTGTTGTTTGTTTAGTTTTAAAGGGTGTGCGTGTTTGTTTTACTTGCTCTGGAGCACACGAAAAATTCAAATCCATATAAGAAAACAAGAATCAAGAACCACCTCTCTGGGTATATCCAATTTCCAAAGTTGTACCCGTTTTTAAGAGACATTTGAAACACAATTTCCTACAAATTGAACTAACCCTTAACATTTAAAAGTAAAGAGAAAAGATGTAAGGGAGACACAGCTAATATCAAACCGCATTTAAGAAACTGCAAGCACCCTGAGGAAAAGAATCTTTAAAATGCTTCCCAACCTCCTCAAATCACTCTAGACCATGTTTTCCAATGACTTTATAGGTCTTGTTTTTTAAGGGTGTGCATTGATCTGTAGTTGTTTTCTCACACATACACTCCTTGCATGAGACTGCAGTTTCAAGGAGATCCTATGCACCTAATATTTGAATGTCTTATAAGGAAAATATATCCTGTAATATCTCTGCAAGTATTTGTCATCCTATCAATCTTTTAAACCTGTATTAACACAGAAGGAATTTTCACTGTTAATTTCACTGCAAAGTTTCAAAGTCATACAGATCATTCAAGTTTTCACAACCTGAAGATAGATTAGCTTCTGCTAATGTGAGTTATGTACTAATGATGGAAATATAACGAAAGCAGGAAGCAATAACACCATCTTTTTCCACCTTCCTGGAGCATGGATAACATACTCTAGACCTTCTTATTCATGTCTAGAATTGTGCTAAACAGTTCAAAATTATCTTAACAGAAGTGGAGAGCAATCAAATGATGCTACACAAGGTTCAAAGGCAGGTCTAAAACCAGGCCAAATTCTGTCTCCGAAATGATGCTATTAGCACAGAGATTCACATAAAACTACAGGTGCCTTTGTTCGTTATCCAATAAATCACTGTCCCTGTCCAACATTTTAAGTTAAAAGACAAGCCAGCACTGTTAGCTGCTTTAAATAAGAAACATAAGAGTAGCAGACAGCATATTGATAAACAGTAAATATTCTTCCCCCAACTCTTTCTCCTGATGCACAGTCATATCACTGCCTTCACACTCAGCACTATGATCACCCTGCTAATGCAGTCACATAAAACCCAGACCACTGGTGCTAGCTTACAGCCTTCTTGAAGTTCCAGACAGAACTTCCTGAGATGTCAGACAGAATCGGGAATTTATAGTGCTTAGGCTTCGAGATTCAAATAAAGATCAAACTTTTTGAAATCCTCACTTTTGCTTCCTTCCCAAACTCATCTCCTCTCAGTCAGGAGACACAGAGTTGCATCAGAAACAGTAATGTTGTCTTTTGAAGACCGTGCCACCCTTTGAGAATATCTAGAGCACACTGCCATACTGCTTAAGTCCACTTTACTCTGCTCTGGTGAGAGCCCACCTGGAGTCCTGCGTCCAGCTCTGGAGCCCTCAGCACAGGAAAGACATGGACCTGTTGGAACAGGTCCAGAGGACAGGCACAAAAATGATCAGAGGGCTGCTGGGCAGGGTCTGTTGAGATAGGACAAAGGGTAATGGCTTTAAACTAAAAGAGGGTAGATTTAAACTGGATATAAGGGAGAAATTTTTTACTATGATGGTGGTGAAACACTGGCATGGGTTGCCCAGAGAGGTGGTAGACACCCCATCCCTGGAAACATTCAAGGTCAGATTGGATGGGGCTTTGAGCAACCTGATCTAGTGGAAGATGTCCTTGCTCATTGCAGGG
>Ga0065711_1040514_pt1 | contig 16884 bp, 14 predicted proteins | sample Hoacrofraction12_FD_59098 | JGI IMG/M metagenome (GOLD analysis project Ga0065711, IMG submission 59098) | Hoatzin crop microbial communities from Cojedes, Venezuela - Epithelial fraction 12 v2 (version 2) | ecosystem: Host-associated > Birds > Digestive system > Esophagus > Crop | place... | reverse complement strand
CCGCCTGGACAAGGTCCTGTGCAGCCTGCTGTAGGTGACCCTGCTTTGGCAGGAGGATTGGACTAGATGACCCACAGAGGTCCCTTCCAACCCCTACTATTCTGTGATTCTGTGATTCTGTGATTTTTCTGCCAGGCAGCTTTCCAGCCACTCTTTCCCAAGCCTGCAGGGTTGCTGCTGAGCAGAGAGCTACCTACGATAGCAAACAGAAAATCTAATGGAAGGACAGGGCTTTGTCTTCAGGCTTTGAAGAGGACCAGTCCACTGAGTGGTGGACTCAAGATACATCAGCTTTCTTCTTGTGCTACCCAAATCCTTTCTCACACGATATGTTGAAGGAGTAAAGCTTCTCCCCTTTAATTCAAGATGTCGTGAAAGCATTCATGGAAGACATGATGTGATGGATCCAATTCCCTCCTTTCCCTGATGTGACTTGAAGACAAAGCTTCTTCCCCAGAATAAGAGTGCCCTTGTAGCAAGCCCAAGGACATCCCAGCATCACATCACCCTTGCTGTATTTTTGTGGGGCAGGGCAACATCAGGGTATCTTTACCAGACCAGACCCTTAAGAGGAGTCAGAGAAACATCTGGCTTATGAGCTCCATTGGATTTTAGGAGTAAGCTGGATATTGAAAGGCTGATGCCAAGATCTAGGCAGCCCTCTTCATGCCACCAGAAGACTATCGTAGGCCATGATGGAGTGCTGCTACTGGGAACAAAGACAGACAGGATTTTAGGGATCTTTAGGGTTCATGAGCATTTGAATGTTTTCGGCATTATGCTGGTGCCAGACGTAAAAAATCGATACTTAGTCTTGTTGTGGAATTTAGCATTTAAACTTTGAAAGCTTCCTTTTCCAATTTATTGAGACCTAACAGGGTAACGACCTTCTAGCATGTTAAAAGAAAATTCCCAGTGAATTAAGAAAATTTCGAAACAAAAGCAAAACTGAAACAAGAGCAGGATGTGATACTAGCAATAAATACAACAGTGGTTTTTTATGCTTTCACAGCAATAGTCCCCTGCTGGGAACTTTGCCTTCAAAATGCCCGCTGGGAGGTTCCCTGGCAGAGACAGAGCAGGTGAAGGTCTTTCAAGCTAATGATCTCCAAGTTATAAGAGCAGAAGCTCATCTGGTGAAAAGACGACTTTCTTTTTTCTTCCAAAGAGGCTTTCGGAGTAGCGTTGTTGGGTAACCGCAATTCACATAAAATATTTACTCTTTGGGAAATGAAGCTGAGTCTGGCAGAAAATCCCAATAATCCCCAGAGAATATGGAATGTGAAGGGGAAATACCGTTGGCTCTGTAGTTCAAAGCAGAGACAAAAAACTCCCCCAACTATGGTATTTCTTTTCAACAGTATTTGTAGGCTTTAACGTAAACTCTTCGCGTGCAGTCTCAGTGCTCTGTATTTCTCCCCCACACATGTCGTTCCTGAATTTTTTCAGTCTTTAAATGGCAGAGAGGACAGAAGTTCACGTTCCCTTTGATGTGTGCATGTGTGTGCATGCAACCTGCTGGCAGAGCTGCAATAGCGTTGGCCACCGCGTTGTATAGAGATGTACCAAAACTGGATCCTGCTACTCCATGTGCTGGAGGAAGATGTAAGCGGTGGCAGTCTTTCTCTCAACAAGATTAGAAATGATATAACAGGCCAATGAGACAAATAAATAAGTATATTATGGACTGAGAGGAGATACAATGATCAGCAAATATAGTAGTGTATGTTATATCATCTGCAGAAATGCCATTCAAGGCTAAATATAGTTCTTGGTGATCTGTAAGAGAGCTGTCCCTTAGACCGAATACTGGAAACGAGACTCCAAGTCCTGAACTCAGGTCTTGCTGGAAAGCCATGGGTAGAGTGCTTGTTATGCACCGCAAGCACTGAAGTGCGAAAACGAACATTATCAATAATTTTGGCAGACTATGACAGATAGTTTCAGTGGGAAGCCTTGGGGCAGGGGATGAAGGGAATGACGAGGAGGCAGTCAGTACCACAACAGACCTGCCCGGGACTGTTGAGTGGCTTAGTCTGGATCTGAAAATGGAGACTCAGTCTTTGCTTCGACCAAGGGCATCAGACCCTCTCAGGCTCTTCTGACACAGAAATGCAGCAGCATTGCCTGCCAACACTGTCCCTGGGTGCTCCAGCCTTTTGAGGGAGTATCCTCCCCCTGCTCTGTGAACTTCATTGTGACAGATTTATTAATTTTTTACCCTTTCATGGCAGTTAGAATTATAGCATATTCTCCTCTAGATTAAATACACGATATAAAGTACTAAGGAAATATTTGAAGCTAACAAAAACAGCACAAACCCCTCTGAATTCTTCTATCCTGCTGACTTCAAAATACACTAGTGAGCTCACATTGACCTGAGAATGACTGCTAGGATGGACAAATGTATGGGATATGCGACATTTCCATGAATAGCTGCTAAGATGCAAGCCAAGCATCATATGCTGGGAATCATGTTCATAAATCAGGAAAGGGGAGTTGCGAACCCGTTCTGATCCTTGCTCTCAGTCCTGGAGGAAGGTCACCACAAACTCAGGCATGACGTGAACCAATGTGTCCTTGTTTCTGAAATTCTTGTATTCTCTGGTGTTTTGAACAAGATAAACATTTTGGCCCAGATCATGAACTAGCAACATGTTTTTCCCCAGAAGGAACAAGCTGTAAGTTGTAATCTTAAATCTGAACATTCCTTATTAACCCCTTTTTTTTTTTTAATCAGTGATAGCATTAATTAAAGTACACATTATTAACAGCATGCAGGAAAAAACAAATCTATTTTAACATGTTCCATCAGGGCCATGTTGAAGTCAAAACTGAATGTTTTTCTTACAAATACTCTTCTGTGCAAACAGAAACTTGTCCGAAGGAGCCTGTTCCCTGCATTATACAGGTGATCAGCCTGAAAAGTCAGACTGATCCACTCTGGTCTTATAACGTGTGAATCAGACTTGATTTCACTAGTGTGACCAAGAAAGAAGTCATATCTGGATAGCAGGCACCACCAGACCATAAGCAAGTATCTGTCCTTTTCTGCAGCCTGTTAGACTAGTCCTCTTGGACGACTAGGCAGAGACATGCTCTTTCAAGCAAAGTAGAGGTGGCCTGGTTGTTTTCAACCATTGTTTGACATAGCTAATAAAACACTCGTAAAAAAGCAGGATGATGATTCAAACGTGAAATTCTGTAGAAACTTCAATTCCTGGCATTGCCAGGGAAGTCCATGATCCAACAGTGAGTATTTTCCAGCTATAACTTACACAGGAACCCGCTGTCCTATAAGGAACAGAGGACAACAAGCTGTGATAGCAAAGACAAGTAGATCTGAGGAAGAGCACTACACAATGGGCTTCCTCTTGGCATTAGGCACAGTGTCTGGGGTTTCAAGGAGCTGAAGAGGCGGATGAGTCAGATGGGTCTGGGCTGGAAGGGTCAGTTATGCTCCACACCCCCATTCCTGGCAAGCCCATGGAGGAGTTTCTAGAGCATCCTGCTGACCTCTTTGGGGTTGAACTGGTATAAATGAGAGAAAAATTTGACCTGCATGTTTCTGTGTTCCTCCTTGTAATGAGGAAAATTAGGAATTAAAGCCAAGAATAATTAAATATTCTCAATCACATTTTACAGCCGTCTGGTTTCCAAATGCAAAAACACTGCCTCCACTTTGGCTCACAGAAGCAATTCACGTAGTAGACCTTCAGGGCCAGCACTCAAGCTCCCTGCAATTTTTTTTGCAGCTGGGAATTGCCTTTAAGTTTTTATCAGAACTCAGATGTCTGCCTGCATTATTTATATGCCTACACATGTGTACCAGATTCCCAGGTAACTAATTAATAGCCACTGAAAAATTCAAAGAGTAGCATGCCACTCTTTGCACTTGGAGCTCATTTTTTTTTACAAAGTTTGTCCTTTTTTGAGAGCTGTGATGTTATTCTCAAATTAAGCTTTGTGTGTGTGTGTATTTCAGAGGGGCTGGTAATTTGGGTTCTGTTCTGCTTCGTTGCTGGGTCAGACCTCAACCTTGGAGTATGAAAGTCTTTGTTTTGGGACATTCCCACGTGATTGTCTACTTGAAGGGGCTGATGTTAGTTGTCTCTTCAATGACCAAACCAGTGGGTTGTTTTTGAGGCCAAACCTATGTGTGTGCAAGAGGGCTTTGTGGTAAGCCAACTCATATCAAAATCTCTAGTGGTTGGAGATCAAAGAAAACGGTGGTGTTTGTAATAACTTGGAGAAAGATCTGTGGACATTTGCTGGAAATGAGCTTGTGAGGAATATGAAGCTCCTGTATTTCACATACTCCTTATTTTTGCTTGCTTCTAATTAATGCTGTAAGTAAGTGTTAATGGCTTGCTTTGTGCCAGCTGAACTTGATAAACTCGTTGAAGAAGGCTGTGGTGTGATAAAGCCTTATGTCTGGAATAGCTGAGTCAGGTCCCATAGCAGGAGGAGAGGTCCCTGTTTAGCTTTGGGTGGAGCTAACGGCTGCTGGTGTGGCTGATAGTTGAAAGGGGACTGAAGTGGGTCTGGAACGTTGGTAATCATCTAAATGCTTCAGGGACCTGGAGAAGGCCTGGCTTCTGCTACCGAGAGGCCAAGACCCCAGAGGAGAGGATTATGCACCAAAAAGGCTGCTTCCTCCCACCGCTGATGGGGTGCTAAAGTTGTGGACCAAGTTTATCAGTGGGGCTGTAGGGTCTGTGGCCTGATGACTTAGCCTTGCAGTAGAATCCCACAATGCCTGTGCCCCTGGGAACACACAGGTGAATAGCCTCTTCCACTTTCCAGAAGACAAGTCTGGTTTAAGCAACCTCAGGCTCATGCCCAGCTTCAGATCAGCTCATAAACTCCTGTGCAGCTCAGGAGAGATCCAGAATCAGCAGGGAATGAAAGGGCAGAACTGTGTTATCTCCATCCCCGCTGCACCAGCCAGCAGAAGAGCTGAAATGAGTGCCTTCTCTGGGGGCAAGAAAACCCACAGGGACGATCCTTATGCAAAGAGGGAACTGTGAACAAACTATTGGGCTTTTGCCCAGAGAAGAAAATACATCATGTTTCAAGTGGTGATCTATCCAGGACTGAAATAAGGTACTCTTGGTGCAAACCTGATGTGAAAAGGTAATGACACCAGAGAGCACTTATGTTCCATGTGACACAAAAATACCCCAAAGAACCTCTATCTGCACTGGAAAACTAGCGTCGATTTCCAGAGAGAATATTCATAAATAAGCCAGATTAATCAAAGCAAGCCTTTCTATATTCTGCTACTTCTGTTCTCATTCTATACTCAAATCCTTATTGAAGACCAGGTCTTGGGGAGAGACGTTTTTGACCACATGCAGTTTGATAATCCTATCAAAGCCCTGGTGTCACTAAAAATCATAATCAGTTATATAGAGATGACACAAACACTGGGAAAAAAGGCAAAGAATGAAGGGGAAAATTTATCATACAACAAAAACTAAAATCGTACATACAGGACCACACTTACAAGATGAGGAAGGTTATGGAAAGCAGCAAGGCTGGAAGAGACTTGACAGAGCACTGGAACAGGTTGCGCAGAGAGGTTGTGGAGTCTCCTTCTCTGGAGATATTCAAGACCCGCCTGGACAAGGTCCTGTGCAGCCTGCTCTAGTTGACCCTGCTTCGGCAGGGGGGTTGGACTGGATGATCCACAGAGGTCCCTTCCAACCCCTACCATTCTGTGATTCTGTGATTCTGTGATTCTGTGATTCTGTGATTCTGTGATTCTGTGATTCTGTGACTTGGGAGGCTGCTGCTCAGATGAACGTAATCATCTCACGGCATCTCAGAGTGATGAAGTGGGGGAACTGTGAGCTTTGTTCCATTTCTATTCAACAATGACTGTCTCCAGAATGAAGTACTCATTTTCAATGTCTATGTAAAAAAAAAATCGAACAAACTAAACAACCAAGCTTAGGAGAATTTTCAATCTTAGAGACAAAAGTAGATTGGGACCTAAAAGCTGGAGGTTGGAGTTAGACAAACTGAGATTTAAAGTAAAGGCATGTAACAAGTCATTGGAACAGCTTGGAACAGGGAATGTGGTTGAATTTCCATTGCTAGCAATTCTCCAAATCACCACAGTACATTTTTCTCCATATCAAGCATGAATTAACTGCCAGAAGCCTAATGGCCTCTTACGCAAGAAGTCAGACAAGACGATCACCATGGTCTCCTCTGATCTTACAGCCTATGACTAATGTATCATGTGTTTGTTCTCTCATTCTCTCTGGGGGAGAAGAAGATGCAGTGGGCTGTTTTGTTTTTGGAAGAATTATTCCGATTTTTTTAGTGTACTGTACTTACTTTAGAGGAGGGAGGTCAGAAGTGTGTGTTGTAGTTGGAATAGAGAGTTGCAATGTTTGTAGGGGTTCTTTGTCCCTGTGGGAGCTTGTCCCATCCTGGCCCCTGAGAACGCTCTGTATTTTGTCCCTCTTCTAGTAGCAAGTGTTGCAGTGCCAGAGGATTGAGATGTTTTCCGTCCTGGAGCTGTGGATAATCTTTTGCCAAAACCACTGAACCTTGAAGGAGCGGGGTTATGAGACTGAGCTGTAGGACACTACTGTGCACAGGAGAGGCATTGCATGCTTCCATGTCTGATGCAACTTGCTGTGGTGCTTTAGGGCCTGTATACAGATTACCCATTGCTGATTCGGAAGACCTGTGTTGCTTCTGTGCTCATCCACAGCCTTCTTTCACAGAAAATGAGTGATGTACAGCCCAGCGATGCTTGCCGAGGGGATAGCGTTGGCCCTCTGAACCATGTCAAAGGTTCAAAGATGAGCGTCAGGGCTTCTGAGTCACTTTTCAAATATTAAGATAGCTCATAATATCACTTGCAGTCAGCCAAAGATAACTATCTTGCTCTTGTATATCCAAGCTGTGACTAATTAAAATTAATTTGAAGGGAAAAAATATTTATCTGGGACAACAGCTTTTATTCCGATTAAGAAATGTCGTTGCTTTACAGTTTTTAATGAAACATGGAATGTCAGCCTTGCTGTTAATTTCTTCTGCGAGGTGAAGCCATACTATATATTTAGAATATACTATATGCAATTCAGGAAACACTGAAAAAAGGCAGGGGGGAGTGAAGTTTTGTAAATATACAACCAGTGTTTCCTATAGTATTGAGCAAAATGTTGCCATCACTCCATATGACAACACAACAAATTACTGAATTAAGGAGAGAGTTGTTATTTTACACATAGAGAGAAGAAGGACTGTGGACCACGAGCACTAAAGGACTCAGGTGCCTCAGTCCTCTGAAGCAATACGGACTTGAGTTTGTAAGAACCTTTTTAGGTCTGACCACAACTAACTAACTGGTCTGAAGTCACAGACAAAGGAATATAATCCCCGTTCATTCACCTCATGCTGTAAACAATAACTGCTAGACTATTTTGGTTAATAAGACCTCAGCTTTCTGTTATGGAGGCTCTGCATTTTATCCAAACCAGAGCACAAGCACTAACAAGCCTGAACCTGAAGTAAGTTTGAATTCTTATTTTAGATATGAGCTTCTTATTTTGGTGGCCAACAGTAAAAATAGATAGGCAGTGAGCATCCTTGGCAGCATTTGCAGTTCAAGGCATAGGGTTTCATCCAACCTCTTGCTGAACAATCCAACCCTCAAGGCTTTGATGAGCAGCCAGAAGTTACTCACCAGGTTGAGCACTGCTTCACTATTTCTATAGCAAAACCACCATTTGCCTCCAGGCATTATTCATACATACAACAAGACTTTCTCTGAAAATCTCACACCCTATGCTAGTAACACATAAGGAGGTTGAGAAAATAGACAGGGTGAAGTGAACTGTCAGTAAGAGGAGCAGAAATCAGACTTGGAACCCAGATCTTTTGACCTTTATTGCAGTGAAATGGTTCAAGGAAGAGGAAAACCTGTTCCTTTCAATTCCATGGGAAAGTACCATCCTCTTCCTGGAGGTTACACACTGTGATGAACTCATCTTGATAGGTACTTTTACCCTCCCCACCAGAACTCTTCCGCTCTTGAAGCAAAGGTTTTGCTAAGAACGATCAATGAAGAAGTGCAGGTTCCCAAGTATATTTGGCAATTTCATAAGATGTTGGTTTGGGGCTGAACTCTGTGGGATCTCTGACATGTCCCAATCCTGCTACAGCCAACTGCAGTTGGGGTGCTGAGCAATATTCTGTGGGGTTTTGAGGGTGCTCAGCCATTCATCATTTTGCAGCTCCGAGGTGGGAAGTCAGATCAGAGAATTGATTCTGGCAAGTCTGAGTGAAGATCTGAATCAAGAGACCAGAACCAAACTCAGAGCATCACATCCAATCGAACAAGAGGATATGATGCTCTTGTGCAGTTCAGACCAAAGTAAGTCCTTCCCAAGTTCCATTGTGAGTGTTTTTGAGCAATATTTCTTTTGAATCTCCTTTGCAATGCTCTTTTGCAGACATGTTGTGAGATTGATCCTGGCACGGACTGGTGTGCGCTCCCTGACGGTGCCAAGAACGGTAAGTCGTTTTCATTTCCTTTCTCCCAGCGCACTCCTGTGTTTCTGACGAATGAGCTGTTGTAATTTACATGACTCAGGTTTATTCAGCACGCTGTCAGACCTGGAGTGCTGTCAGACTTGTTTATTAGTTTTATGTCCTTCCAGGCCTTTTATAGGAAATCACAGAAAGCCGCTGTTTTACCACGTACACCTCTTGTATCAACAAACTGCTGAGCAACACAGTCCTCTTTCCTCTGTATGATAGCTTGTCACATAAAAATTCACATGACTTACTCTCATTTTTGAAGCTAACTGGTTTTACCCACACAGATGAAATAGACCCAGACAAGCTGACATGTTTTTGTAACACATCCTACACTCAAATTTGGTAGTTTGCATGCCATTTCTCAATTTTGGGACAGCAGAAAGGCAACAAAAAAGTGATTTATAAAGAAAAAGTTCTTAAAATGTCTCTTTTAGGTTTTTCTGCTAGTCAAGAATCACTGCGTTTTTGGTAGATGCTTCTAAGCGATGTCAGTAATCACTGACGGTGCAAGTCTTCTGAGTGTTGCTCCTTCTTGAAAGAGACCATGTTGAGATAAAGTAAAAATTTACCTTTTAAAGGGGTTACAGGACCTTTCCCCAAACTTAAAGATTTGTGCAGCTCCCGGAGCTAAAATGGAAACACGCTTCTCATGCCCAGCCTGACCCTGCCTATCACTTGCAGGAATGACCTTTGAAAAGTGGCTTTGAGGAAGGGTGGCTCAGAGGTTTGGCAGCACACCTCTGCCGACCTTTACCAAAATGCTGATCTCTGCCAAGCTGCCGTCAATGTGCATGTTCCTGCTCTCAGTCTACCTCGGCTGCACAGTGAAATGCTTGTGCTTAAATCTCTCCTCCACCACTCATGTCCACGAGGAGTTGTGCTCTTGCACATGAAGAATGTGCACAAGCCAAGTAACAGAGCTGATCTGACAAGCCACAACTTCTTAACCACCCACTTGATTATATATAACTGTTTGCCTAAGGGCTTTCTTTTAGTTTTCGACCCCCTGTGTTGATAGTATTTATACACATATTTAACTTTATGTACACAAGTGTCTGATGTCAATTAGCCCACTCTGATAAATGAAACGTAGCACATATGTAAATGTTTGCAAGAAGGAAGCTTTGATCTTGTTTATGTCTTTCATATCTCCAACGGAAGATAAGCTATGGTCTTTAAATCACTGCATTTTTCACTCTATGAAAGTCTCGTCACTGGAGGACACCATCTGAGGGCTTGAGCCAGCCAGTCCTGAGTAAAGATCCTTTGACGGCCTTTAAATCTGGATCAAAAATGTCCAGAGTGAGGGAGAAGAGTTCAGGGTTCAGATACTGGGGGAAACTTGCTACATTCAAATCAAAACCCTTGCCCTTACTGATGCCAGAATTTTACCACTGGCATTTGGCTTTGAGGTTGTTAGAAAAAATACATGTCAAGTTGCCAGCTTCTAGTCTAGAGTAAAGGTAACATGGCACCATACTTCAAAAAGAGGTGGAATAAAGGCTGTATTTCTGTTGAACTATGTTGAAGTGGGGGTGTTGTCCCCAGAAATGGCAGAGATTGGTAGCTCAGGAAGTACCATTCACCTGAAACTGTGCAAATGGTCACTCATTTTTTGAAGAGACTGATCTATCCCATCCCTGCTCCTGTTGGAGAGGCCCATTTAGCATAACACTGCAGAGGATAGAGAGAGAATAGGATCTCCATATTAATCTCTGATTTGGTATTTTGATGAATGGGTAGTCAGGTGTTTAACTCCTTTTCCATACACACACACAGAGTTTGCCTTCTCCAAAGACTAGTTCTGTGAATTGCTTTGACTGTTATGTGCTGCAGTCATTTATCCATTCAACTTCATTGTAATGAGGTGATCTTCAGTTAATTTTTTAAATTCACGCTATCTTGAAATGCAAGTACATTTGCTTTCATCCCATTAGTTGATTAATTCCTGCTTGTTCAAAGCCAGACCATAACTATTCCCACTGCTATAAATTTTCATTTTAATGGAGGATGTGCATGGAAATTGGCTCCTGCTGCAGTCTGAAGGAGCCCACCGTGATTTATAGTCACATAAGATTCTGGAGAATGTGTAATTTTCAATTCTATATTATCATCCTCTCCTCAAACCTTCCGCCTTCTCAGTGCTCATCATCTTCTTGCTGAAACATCTGGTCTTTAGACAACCAAAAAGTGTACTGAGTTATAAACTGTGAGGCTGCTCTTCAACCTCGCACATTATCACTCAATAGTAGATATCAGAGACGCTTCACTTCTAATAAACATCATATGCATTGCAATGGCTTTGGAGATATTTCTCCTTGTCTAGTAAGTAGGAGATACCCAGCTGCACTATCAAAACTGCAAATATTTGAGACTAAATTGCACAAGATGTGCTTTCTATTTGAACCATGTTGGTAGGATTTGCCAGATTAAATATAGGTGTATGTAATGTAGATGTTTGTGTCTGAGCTCCCTGTTTTGCCAGTGGAGAGAAAGAGGCACTGTTAGAGGCTGATTGTAGAAGAGTCTGATACAGCAACTGATCTTCATTCCATACAATCTCACAGAGATACAGGTTGGGAAGGTCCTGAAGAGGTCACTTGTGTCCCCACTCAGTCTCCTAGGGTGGATGAAGTACTTCTGGACCTTCCTTAGCAAGTGTTTGTCTGAGGTTTTTCTAATAAAAGGGAAAGACCAGGTGCCGTGTTGACTTCAGTAGAAAAGACACGCACAGGTGGCTTAATCCTACACTGTCTGATGAAGCATTAATGGTTGGATCTGATGCTTTTTATTTCAGCTTCTGATAAGTTATATACCTTCTTCAAGTTACTCTTCTACTATTGGCAGCAGAGAGAGAAAAGAATCTCTGAAGAACATTCTTCCTGCCCCAAAATACTCTGGTTTCTCTTCAGATCGTATAAATCTTACGTCTTTTACTAAAGATTTATGTGGAGAGGAATAGGCATGAGTGTCAAATTTTTTGAGGCTCCATCTCAGTGGAGTTGTTAAAAAACTCACAGAGACAACAAAGGGAACCTGGTTGTGGGTGTCTACTACAGGCCGCCTGATCAAGGTAAGCCTACTGACAAAGCCTTCTTCCTCCAGCTCCAGGAGGCTTTGTGCTCGCAGTCTCTTGTCCTGCTGGGGGACTTCAGCCACCCCAACATCTGCTGGAAAAGTAGCAAGGTGAGTGGTGGGCAATCCAGGAGATTCCTAGAATGCACTGAGGATAACTTTTTTAGCCAGGTAGTCGACACCCCTACCCGAGGAGATGCAATACTGGACCTGATGCTCACCAGTGCAAGTGAGCTCATCAGTGGCATCAAGACTGGAGGCAGCCTGGGCTGCAGTGATCATGCAATGGTGGAATTCACAGTCCTGGGGGATATGGGAAAGACGAGGAGTATAGTCAGGAACCTAAATTTTAGGAAAGCCAACTTTCAGCTCTTCAACGAGTTAGTCAGAAGGACTCCCTGGGAAATGGTCCTCAGGGACAAGGGGGCAGAACAGAGCTGGCAGATCTTTGAAGACGCTTTCCGTAGAGTGCAGGAGCTCTCAGTCCCCAGGTGTAGGAAGTCAGGCAAGAAAGGGAAGAGACCGGCAAGGCTGAGTTGAGACCTGCTGGTCAGATGAAAGAGCATGAGGGAACTGCACAGGCAGTGGAAGCAGAAACAGGTATCTTGGGAAAAGTATAGGGATGCTTCTTGGTTGTGTAGGGATGAGGTCAGGAGGGCCAAGGTGCAGCTGGAGCTGAACTTGGCAAAGGATGCTAAGAATAATAAGAAGGGCTTCTACAGGTATGCCAGCCAGAAAAGGAAGGTTAAAGAAAGCGTTCTCCCCCCATGAACAAGAATGGCAACCTCGTATCAACAGGTGAGGAGAAGGCTGAGGTACTCAACAACTTTTTTGCCTCAGTTTTCACTGGCAACCTCTCTCCTTGCCCATCCCGAGTTGATGGACTGCAAGACGGGGTCCAGAGGGGAAAGGCCTTCCCGCTGTAAGGGAAGATGAGGTTTTGGACCACCTGAGGAACATGAACATACATAAGTCTATGGGACCTGACGAGATGCATCCCAGAGTCCTGAGCGAATTGGCTGATATTATTGCCAAGTCACTCTCCATCATATTTGAAAGGTCATGGCAGTCAGGCAAAGTCCCTGGTGACTGGAAAAGCATTGTGCCCATTTTCAAAAAGGGTAGGAAGGAGGACCCTGGAAACTACCACCCTGTCAGCCTCACTTCTGTGCCTGGGAAGATCATGGAGCAGATCCTCCTAGAAGCTATGCTAAGGCACATGGAGGACAGGGAGGTCCAGCATGGCTTCACCAAGGGCAAGTCCTGCCTGACCAACCTAGTGGCTTTCTATGATGGCATGACTACATCAGTGGACAAGGGAAGAGCTATGAATGTGATCTATCTGGACTTCTGTAAAGCCTCTGACACAGTCCCTCACAACATCCTGTTCTCTAAGTTGGAGAAACATGGATTTGATGGGTGGACTGTTCAGTGGCTAAGGGATTGGTTGGAAGGTTGCAGCCACAGGGTAGTGGTCAACGGCTCGATGTCCAAATGGGTGCCGGTGACAAGTGGTGTCCCTCAGGGATCTGTACTGGAACCGGTGCTGTTCAACATTTTCATCAATTACATAGACAGTGAGATCGAGCGCACCCTCAGCAAGTTTGCAGATGAGACCAAGCTGAGTGGTGCAGCTGACACACCAGAAGGACAGGATGCCATCCAGAGGGACCTGCATAAGCTTGAGAACTAGGCCCCTGTGAACTTCATAAGGTTCAACAAGGCCAAGTGAAAGGTCCTGCATCTGGGTTGGGGCTATCAGTACAGGCTGGGGGATGAGCTGATTGAGAGCAGCCCTGCCAAGAAGGACTTGGGAGTGCTGGTGAATGAAAAGCTTGACATGAACCACCAATGTGTGCTTCCAGCCCAGAAGGCCAACCATATCCTGGGCTGCATCAGGAGAAGTGTGGCCAGCAGGTCGAGGGAGGTGATTCTGCTCCTCTACTCTGCTCTGATGAGTCCCCCCCGGGAGTCCTGCATCCAGCTCTGGAGCCCCCAGCACAAGGCCAACATGGATCTGTTGGAGCGGGTCCAGAGGAGGGCCGCAAAGGCAATCCGAGGGCCGGAGATGGGGAAAATATTTTCAGTAGGGCTTGTTGCAGTAGGACAAGGAGTAATGGCTTTAAACTAAGAAAGGGTAGGTTTAGACTAGATATAAGGAAGAAATCTTTTACAATAAGGGTTGTGAAACACTGGAACAGATTGCCTAGAGAAGTAGTGGAGGCCCCATCCCTGGAATCATTCAAGGCCAGGTTGAATGGTGCTCTGAGCAACCTGGTTTAGTTGAAGATATCCCTGTTCACTGCAGGGGGTTTGGGCTAGATGACCTCTAAAGGTTCCCTTCAACCCAAAGCGTTCTATGATTCTAGGACTCTATGATAAAATATGCAAAATCACTTCTTGGTGATATGACTCCTCTGGAGGTGTCTCTGTCTCTCTTTTGGCTATAGACCAACACCTCAAATTATCTGCCCAGCTTTAAATGTGGTGGAGTGAGATGAATCTGACCATCATCAGGCCAGGACTTAGGGCCCGGACCTGAAAAAAAGGTTTTCATGAGATGACCTTGCAGGTGTTCAGATTCCAGATCAAACTGGTGTCAGGCTAAAAAAAAAAAAAAAGAGAAAAAAGAGAAAAAAAGAAAAAAAAAAAGAGAAAGTAGTATCTACTAAAATGAAGGCTTAATAGGCCTTTAAAACATGTTTTTGAAAAATGTGAGCCCATAGAGCTTAGCTGGAAGAGATTAGCTATATAGAACAAATGTATCTGCCAGTGACAATCTGACCTCCTCAAATGCTTAATTTGATTCAAAGGTGACATGAAAATTATTGCAAGGCTGAAACCAAATAGGAAGAGCTAAATGACCAGAAGACCATCAATCTTCTCTCCAACCTGCTGTTATTATCCTTCCATCAGGGCCTGATGGATAAAGTACATCTTAAAAACTCAGCACTCCGCTCCTATGGCAATGGGAAGAGTGTTTCTGTCATTTGCAGTTAACACCAGGGTATTTTCTAGATGCTCAAGATCAGAAGTGCTTCTACTGTCATATCACAAGCTTTAACGGGAATTTGAAGGGACTACTAGAGTAGGTTGAATTCTCTACATTCAAAAAGCATTTTTGAGTTCTGGTAACAAATGAAATTGGGAAAAAATACCCAACATAAAAAACAATTTTCTACATAGTGAAATGAAAGTCACTTCCTAGAAATTGTTGTACTTCTTTTCTCAGTCCTGGTGCCATAAACAGCCCATTCTGATTCTTTCGGAGCTCCTGGTCAAACCACACCTCTTTTTTTTGCAGGATTTTTCAATAACACAGCCCAAAACCTCAAAGTTATGTCACTAACTTTGCAAAGCGCATAAGAAAGTCGGAAAGTAAATATTGTGGAAAGCAGTAAGAGGACAACCATTGCGTAAATAAGGGAATTACTCAAGTGTCTAAGACAGGACTTCAGATGACTGCTTGTTAATCATTACATTATTATGCAATTTCTATATGTCATTAAGAGTTTACCTTTGTAATATGTGTATTTTTCTAATATAAGTTTCGTTTGATGACAGTCCATTTTATTACGTTTGGTGATGTTTCTAATTACTAGTGTCAGTGCATCGTTACTTTTGCTGTTATTGCACTCATTAATGATCTATGAAGTTTCTTCCTTTTTGATGTTTTTTCCAGCTCCACATATCGTGAAACAGGCAACATTTTGCTGTAATGGGAAGTATAATTTGAGAATCAAACTAATTTTCCCAATAACTTTTTTCTGATACTTTCCCATTTTCTGTTAAAGCCCAAACACATGTTTGTAATCTCCCTTGGTGTCAGAACACCGTCTACACGTTCTGGAAACTCTGAGACCTAAACAGCACATTTTCCAATAGCGATGGTGCAATGATTTATAATGGATCCTTTGAAGACTGACTCTTGGTGCTTTTGATGTGCTCAACCAGTTGTACTTGAGCTTTACCCAAACTTCTGTGGGTCCCCGATTTTGCAGTCCCAACTAATGCCACAGAAGCAAATGAAATATTTCAAGTGTAAAATGGCACATCTTGAGGCTGGAATCCCCACACTAGAAAGTAATAAATCTGAAGTCATTCAGCAAAATATCAAGGACATATCTGCTAGGAGTCAAAACTGGGAACAAATTTTTCTAAACACAGACAACACACCAAATACAGGGAAGAGTTTATAAGGAACAATGAGTAGGTTTTTTTACATTGTTTATAAGAAAACAAATGCCAAATGCAATGTTTTGGATAACTCCATTAAGAAAGAAGCAGAAACCAAGTTTGGAAATGCAGATCCAGTCTCAGTTTAGTCTTTGAAATGCGGATCAAAGTTGTTTGCACTATGGAGGCGTCAGTCGGGTCTGCTCTGTTTCTGCTTCTTGAAGGCATCTGCTTTGTATTTCATCAGGACTACTGCAAAATTGTTTTCAGCTATAAATTTACAGTGACTTTTTTTCAGAAAATGAAAGACAGAAGTGGCAGCTTGCTCGCAAAGGAACAGTTCCTGGGCCTGGTTAAGGCTGTGTGTGCTGCTCTGAAGGGTGACTGCCTCTGTCTAGAAGAGAGCTGGTAGAGCTATGGTTGGTGAAGATTAAACCCATCGTACATATTGCTGGTTCAGTTATTAAACAAGAAAGAGATAGGTTGGATCAACTTGAAATGAAATTTTCACGCTGTTTTCTGTTGAGACGGCTAAATAAATAGTTGGGTTGGGCTATACAATTTGATGTATTTGGACCAAAAATCAGCAGAAACCAAGGATGGGTTTATGTGCCATTCATGAAATGGGAGATTAGGAACACCTCAATATCAGTCCCAAGGAAAAAGAATGTCCCTGGAATAGAGAACAAAGATTCAAATCCCTTGAAGTCTCTTCTAAGGAAGAGAGCCCCAGTCCAAAGTTTTAGGGGTGTCCTCAGTGGTAAATGCCATTCACTGTGCTGAGCTGGGCGGAGGACCCAGGCACCACCTCAACCCTTTGCCCATTGGACAACCGATGTTAAGAGGTTCATAAGTTAGGTAGCTCTGGAATGCAAGTACAGTTCCAAGTTTTGCATTAATTTTTTTAAATATTCATTGGGACAGGGAAGCCTGTTTCTCCTTCAGAAATCCTCCTTCAGAGAGGTCTCCTTCCTTCTTCTCCTTCTCCTTCTCCTTCTCCTTCTCCTTCTCCTTCTCCTTCTCCTTCTCCTTCTCCTTCTCCTTCTCCTTCTCCTTCTCCTTCTCCTT
>Ga0065711_1012180_pt1 | contig 16884 bp, 10 predicted proteins | sample Hoacrofraction12_FD_59098 | JGI IMG/M metagenome (GOLD analysis project Ga0065711, IMG submission 59098) | Hoatzin crop microbial communities from Cojedes, Venezuela - Epithelial fraction 12 v2 (version 2) | ecosystem: Host-associated > Birds > Digestive system > Esophagus > Crop | place... | reverse complement strand
GGAGGTTGTGGAGTCTCCTTCTCTGGAGATATTCAAGACCCGCCTGGACAAGATCCTGTGCGGCCTACTGTAGGTGACCCTGCTTCGGCAGGAGGGTTGGACTAGATGACCCACAGAGGTCCCTTCCAAACCCTACTATTCTGTGATTCTGTACAGATTCCTGGAAATGCAACATAGGCAATGGAAACATGCGGAAACTGTAGTCTGGCTGGCTGCACAGTTGTGTTTTTGGTGCTATTTTTGTTTTTTTTTAGTATAAGCTATTTTGTGTAAATAAGCTTTTGTTTTTTTATGTTCTGATTTAATGTCTCTTATTTTGCAGATGAGTTCAGTGAAAAAGTTGCAGTCGCGTCTCAATGGGATCCTTTTCAGGCTTATGTTTGAAGAGCACGTAAACAACATCAAACCTGACATTATGGCGGTTACGCTGGCTTGTGAAGAGCTGAAGAAGAGTGAGGGCTTTAGTAAGCTTTTAGAGTTAGTGCTCTTCCTTGGAAACTACATGAACTCTGGCTCCAGAAATGCACAGTCTCTTGGTTTTAACGTCAGTTTTCTTTGCAAGGTAAGATGAAGCTATAAAACTTGTAAGTGCAGATTCATGAAACTTGGGACACGTGGGAAAGTACCCTAAACAGGCAAAACGTTCAGTCACCGTAGTTTACTGACTGTACCTCCATTTTTAATAATGGATGGACAAATATGGAGTAAACGTTTCTAGGATGGTCCCCTGCTATAGCTGTCTTAGTGCAATGGCTATTTAAGGCAGTTTAATTGTAAGTCTGTCCTGAGTCTTTCTGGAGTATACAAGTGAAACAGGTTTTTTGATCTGAATTTGTTCAGCTGTCATCTAGTCAACAGGATAAACAAAGATCTCTGAATATGGTAAATAGGTCTAGCTACTCGCCTTTCTTCCTATCTTCTATACAGCTATCCCTCAAGCAGTGTCACTGAAACAAGTGTTTGGGGTTAAAGATGGACATTGTTATCCCAGGTTTAACTTCAGTTGTGGTGGCAAAACAAGGGAAGCAATGAGAACATTAGGATGCATAGCAGGCAGAATTTAATATACAGTGCTTGTTTATTTGTATGGTAAAATATGTGTAAGGTATTGATCTGAACTTGACCACCTCGGTTTGTAAAGTACCTTTGAAAGTATCTTTAAAATGAAGGGATGCAACATCTATGAACAGATTTTTTTTTTTTTCTAAAAAGTTAGCATAAATCTTGCGGAGGAATTTTTCAGTTATTTTTTGTTTGGTCTAAACAGAGGTCCAGGTTTCAAGTCCTTGTTTTGGCCACCATGAGGAAATCTGATGTGTAGGAGATTTAACCTTGTGGGGGGGGAATATTTTAGATACACAGCAAGTCTGATCTGACATATTTCAGTAGAGAAAAACTCTACATACTGTAGTTTCATACAAAGCTGTTGCTGACTTCTGGTAAAATACAAACCATCCCCTGAAATATTTTCCTTCTTTAATAGCTTTTTTGAAGAGTGGCCAAGTTGAAGGATTTTTTTCGTAGATCTAGTGCTGCATTTTTGGTAGTAGTGGAATCTAAAGGGCAATTAATATTTTAAATGGGAAACTGCTTGTTAATGAGGGGGAGGGGAAGTGATGGCTGTGCATGAAGAGTACCCTAGCATAGCACGGACTTGAGAAGGTTCCTGCACTCCAGGTGATAGATGTCTGAATTGCTGTCAATGCAAATCCCCCAGATGTTGACACAGCTCATGTAGATTGACTAATCTTGCAAATTGTTCTCTACTGAACTGAGTAATTGCTGAAGCACAGCAATCTGTGCTTACAGCTAAATTCCATTTAAAATAACTGAGACAAAAATCTATGACTATTTAATTCAGCCTTGCCCTCAGAAACAAATTATATTTGTTAACTTTTTGTTTTCGAGATAGGTATTTCTGAGAGAAGTCTTTTTTTCTTCCTCCTGTGACATTGGAGAAAATACTTAAATGTTCTCCCTGATAAAGTGTTGATTGTGCTGTTGCATTTAGGTACCAGCAGTATTTTGTTACAAGGCAATGTCTAAAATTAAAATAATCACTAAGACAGTGATGTTTGTTGGAGGGGGGGAAGAAAAAGTATTCACCAACATGTAGACGTGGAATTGTGTCATTAGTAGCTCTACATATTGATTAAACCTTGTGAATTATGAATCATATGTTCCAAGCTCAGAACAAGTCAGTTAAGTTAATGGAAATGTAGATAAGTTTCTCTGGACAGTGACATGTGCCTGGTCTGCAATTCAGATTTAGTTGTTTATTACTTGAGATAAAAGATATTTTCTGCTATTTCAAGCTCCAGTTTTCATTTTTTAATGTATTTGCCATTCTAATTTGAATTAGATTATTATAATAATAGGCTTTTGAAAGAGTTATTTTTTTTCTCAAATGATGTTGTACCTGGACTTAAGCTTTAGTATCGTATTTAGAGAAGTAATCTTCTACTCCATTGAAGTTTAATTTTATAAGCAAGAGATGTTTACACAGTATTTGTGATGAATATTTTTTTTTTAATTCACTGCTAAGAATCCAAACTTATATTTGGGTAATGACTCTTTTTATGCATTGGTTATTTTCAGCTGATAATTGCGTTTCAATCCTGTTTTCAATAGCTTTAAAATTCTGCCCTCCCATTTTCCACTCAAAGTAGTAAGACGGCTTTATTGGCTTTGTGCTCTTAACTAAGAGTACACTCTGACAGGCCTTTGCTAACTGTTGTGGATAGTAAAAAATGTTAAACTACACCAGCCTTTATAAGAAGCAGGTTTAGTATCTGTGTACAGCCACTTACCAGCTTGATTACATTATTCAAACAGTCTCAAAATTAGTGATTGTTGATCAATAATTGCTATTCACTGTGAAAATGGCAACTTCTGTCTGTGTAAGCATGATGGGTGAATGTATTGTCCTGTTTACTGAAGTCTTGCTGTGAATGCAGATTTCTAATTTACATTCCTTGGCTGAAGAAAACAATAAGAGAAGTGACATCTAACAGCAAGAGCAAGGCAGCAGTCTGTTTGCCAGTGTCAGCTGGCTGCCATGTTTTTTCCTCTGTGGGGCATCTGGTTGCTACTCAATTTTAAAGGCTGTGTGAACACTGGAAGACTTTTCTTATGTTTTTTATTTTTTGTGTGGTGGCAATTTCAGAACACACTGTTACCCCATTAGAGGTCTTCCTTCAATTTCAAGTGTCTGTATTTCTGCTCCCAGGCATTGTATTTCAGTCGTCAAGCTTTTTAAGAGGAATTTGTGAGCGTTTATTTTGCATTTTGATAGAATAGCTGTAAAGCACAAAAATTACTAACTTATTTTAATATTTTGTGCACTAGTGGTTTTTATGTATGGAACCACGATGAGCAATAGGATGTTACAATTCAGAAGTCGCCCTTCCATAACCTCAGGTACATTGTTAGATTAGAAGTCAGATATAATGTGCCAATGAAACTTTGTCCTAATTTTTTATTTGCCACAAAACCTGCTACTTTTTTTTTAAAGCAACTTTAGAACGAGGAGAAGGAGTTCTTACCAGTTTTAAACATTACTTGCCTGAAGTAAGAACTGCTTCAACAGGAGATTCAAAATCAAACAAGACCATCTGGCTTAATGTTTGGAGGTGTCATTTCTTTGTCTGATTTTTTGACTTATTTTGGTGACTCTCTGTTATGGTTCTTGATGGGACAAAGTAAAGTGTAGGTTAAATAACAGTATTATCCTATGAATATTGTTACTCTGGAAGGACTTCAGCTCTTCTGTGAATAGAATCTATAATAAATCTAGCTGACTTGAGTCATATGTTAGCTTTTAGCTGTTCTTTACCACATGCTGATCTTTTGCCCGAAGCCAAGGATTTAAGTCTCAGAAAAAATAACCAGAAAACATATTAGGGTAAGGGGAGTCAAGCCAGTGGATGTTTGATCAATGATTTTTAAAGGCTTGATGTTTGTAAGTTTTTAGTTTGTGGGGGTTTTTTTGGTTTTTTTTGCTTTTTCAGCCAGGGACTTAAACTATGTTGGTTGTTGGACTTTCTGCCCATGATAAAAGTTCTTTTAATTTTGTTTTTTGAGTCAGACAGCAATGTAGAACATACATCTGTGTACACATTTCTGTGTGCAGAACACACAGAAAACAGAGTTGTTTTAATGATGAGGTATCCTAATGTGATGAATTCACTTTTCAATAGAACCTGATTTTTTTTTTTTTGTCATCCTTGAACAATCTTAAATGTATTTCAGGTATTAAATGCTTAAATGTATTGCAGGTATTGATCTGGGATGACTTTTTTTTGTGAAATAAAAGTTCTATAAACAACTGGTCATTTTGTACACAGAAATCTGTTATTTGGTAACAGCTTTTAATAAAACGTGATAAAGAAAAGAAAGTATGAATTCAAACCTGTCTGGTCATAGCTAAAAAGCTAATGCCTGCATAGTAATTGCAAATCCTTAAAAACAGATTATCTTTGTGGATGTTATATTGCAGTGCATGATGTTATTGAAGAAAGAAATGATTTGTAAACAACCTTTGGCAGTAGACAGAGAACTTAATTTTGTTCAAACGAGAGAGATCAACATTAAAATTCATGTGCTGTATCAAGACTGGCAAGCAGTAGCAGCAACTCTGACGTATGCACTAGAGCATTCATGATTGCCTAAGTGTTAAGTGCTCTGTGAAAAATATAAATATGGCAGAAAAAGTAATAAAGTTTGGGGAGGCTGCTGTAGTAATTCACTAAAGGTAAATCTTTTTACCAGTTGTTGCGTTTGATTAATATGTACGAATGATCCAACTGCTGTTCTGAACCCCTACTGCAGCAGTTACTGTCTCTTATCAAGGACCAGAGAACGCCTGTAGTTCTGTAAAGTTGCACTAGACAGAAATTAAATTTACCAGAAGGAGGTTTGCTTTAGGCATATGTAGGGTACAACTTCTTTTTGTAGTGAATTAAAGACTAACAGCAAGTGTCCCTTTAATTTAACAAAGGTTGTGTAGTACTCTAGATGGATCAATGTGTATTTTATATAATAAGTAATATTATGTTACTTCTTATTCATAGTGTAAATAGTACAAGACAAGCTATTTATCTAATTTGAGTATTACTGACTAGTGTACACTGATTAGTTGTCTACCAGCCCCTTTTCTGTTAAGGTGGGAAAGATTTCAAGGATATGAAAAGTTATGTAATCTCATAAAAAAACCAAACAATAAAAAGCTTTTTTTAATAGCTATAATAATCGAATGTCACTCTAGTGATAGTTAAAACGTACATTTTTCCTTACATTGTCTGTCATTTTTAACCCCCACACCTGAAAACTGAATCCAAGAGTACCTGGTAAAAAAAATAATTGCTGGAAGTGGGTTGTGGTGTGATTTAAATGTTTTAAATGCTTTACCAAGATACTACATGTAAAGGAGATTTTCATTATAGTGATGTTATTTCTGAGCTACAGACCTAAGCGTTGTACTTTGTGTATTACTCGATCTGAATGGGTGTGCTGTGAGTATTACGTTCTCTGTATATGAGTCTGTAATCCTTTCCCAAGCAGTGAATCTGAGAGTATTGAGCACTCAGCTGGAAGCTGCTTTCTGAAGCCTACACCGAGCAATTTATTTCTTTATTAATTTTACTACCAGGTGTTATTCCCAAATTCTCTCGCTCAGATGAAGAAAGGCCATAGAATCAAAACCTGTATTTGAAAATTTTAATACCACAGTGTTAGTGGGTTTTTTGTAAGTAAATAAATTTGGAAAACCTTGAGTCAGTGACATGTATTGTTAGTGTTTTGCAAATGCCAAATATACAGACACTGCTCTGTAAAAGCATTTATGTTCCGGTGTGTTAACACTACTAAAGGTGTAGAAGTAAAGCAGTAATTTGTATTCTAAATAGTGTATTCCGTTACTGTTGGTGAGTTTTGTTGGTTTACCAAGTCTCAGGGAACTACTGTTATGACTTCTCCAATATGGTAGTGCTTTGAGAACTAGAAGGATAAAAATACAGAGGGCATAATACAAAAACATTTGAAAGGCAGGGATTTTTAGGATTCACAGACTTCTCTTCTAGGACCTATATTTATTAGACAGGAAGAGAAATCCTTTTTATAACCTATTTTGTTTGATTTTTTTGTTGTTTGTTTAACATACCTAGGTCAGTATGAAAGAAATGCTGGCTGCTTCTAAAGATGTAACCCTTTGTACAGTCCACCTTCTCCTTTGCAAGGGGCTTGCTTTTGCACTGGCCTATGTCCATACGTACCTACAGTCATGAGGCTGGAACTCTTAATAAGACTGTGAAATGGATGTCATTTTTCCTTTTTTACTCCTATACGAACCCATAATATCACTGGGAATTTAGAACCCATAGAATATTGCGTTGAAGTATGTGTTTCTGATTCAATTGTCTGTTAAGATGCATTTAAGATCCACCATATTTAAAAAAAGGAGTTCTAATCACTGTTTGCTGTAAGTCTCAGCTGTGATTGTTTGTGAAAATAGTGAAGAAAAGGGTGTGGAATGAAAACAAGAAGGAAAAAATGTTGATTTCCGCCCCCCCCCCATGTTTTGTCCTTAGTGTGCTAACCCAAGTAAGACCTGTAGCAACCTTCCAGTACCAAAGAGGCTACTGTAAAGGTGGAGCCAAGCTTTTTAGGAAAGTGTACAGCAAAAGAATGAGAGACAGGGATCATAAATTCAAGCAAGAAACACTTTAACTGGATATGAGGAAAACAAAATTCGCATTCTTAAAAGATGACTTTTTAATTCAGAATACCCAGAGTTGTCTTTTCCGTAAAGTAGAAAATGTTAAGTTCTACCCAAGAATAAAAAGAGAGAGGAGACAAATAATTTACCCTTAATACAAATATAGTCTGTGAATACAGAGAATGTAAAGGCAGAGCCATCATGTTATTGGTATTCCAATTGTTACCTTTCGTTTCTGTTTTTATATTTAAGTAATATCTGCTAAACTACACTCAAGAAACACCTATCTGTCTTACCTTCTCATTGTATTAGTAGGCTTAGAACTTGGTTTTTAAAGTATGTATATTGATTCTAAAGATCAAGCAGAGCTAAATGTTACTCATTGTGTCTCAGATGGATTTCTCAATGGGGCCCAAGAAGCGAATTTGCCACAGGTGTTTAAGATCTGGATGGCTGTTTACTGCAGGTTTTAAACAACTCAGCAGGTGCTAATATAAACTCTTGTTAATATGATGTTACTGTTGGTGGCAAAACATGTTTCAGGTGTAATCTGAAGGCAAAATAATTTTGTCCATTTAGAAAAAGAAAGTGCTTTATCCACTTGACGATGTCAGAGAGATCAGACTGCTAATCCCACAGTTCTTGTTCACAGACAAATTGAAATGCCATTTCTTTTTACCATGCAGATGTTTAGCCACTAAATCTATGGTTTTTTTCTAGTTGGAAAAACTTCTATGTATGTGACACATTAAAACCTTTTAACTGCATACCATTACTGAGCATTGTTTAGTCTTTAATCACCAAATCGGTATGAATTAAATTGCTTTCTTAATTGCCTAAATACCTTATATTTTTAAAAGCCTGTTTTTCAGCTGCACCCATTTATTCTTAACAGGGTAATCCTTAAAGCTGAAAGGGCTGTATTAAATTGAACATCGATGGCAAGCCTGTCATGAGGATTATAGAATTAGAACTTCTAGTGATTTAGAGAATGAGAAAACAAATAGGAGATTTTACGCACACATTTATGCATTCTTCTTAAATAAATCCTTGATTTCATTTGTTGTGTGTGTTGTAGCTTACTTGTAAGAACTGTACTAGATGAATTAGTAAAATTCTGTTAAAAAAATCTTTACAGATGTGCAACTGATTCTCTATAGAAAGCAAAGTACACTCATCTCAAACTCTTACCTACACCTACTGTCTCTATTGCCTTTGTTAATGAAGGGTAACCTCTACTTCCACTAAATCTGCAGTCAACTCGTGCCTTCGTTCTTTATGTCTGTGTAAAAATGGAGAAACTAAATTTGGACTCATTTTCTCATTCGCTTAAGTTCATGACGTTCCTTTGCATATATACATGTTCTCTGCCATGGAATTTAGCCACAGGTATCTATGTTTACTTGGAAATTTGCCACTAGACCTGTATTTTACCTATTATTTCAGAAGTAATTTTTAAAAATAATAAACTGATTCTAGCTGTTGATGCACTTAGGTTAATGCAGAACAGAGGGTCTTACCACCTTCAAGTCTAGGTTATTTCAGACCACTAAAAATTGCCGCTGCAGTTGAGCAGATAGTGAAAATATGCTACTACCTCTTTCTTTGCACAATGCACAATTTTTATGTATATCATCAATAAATCTGGATGTACTAAATTTCCTTTACTGGCAGTTAGGATTACCTTTGCTTCTATGGTCATTTTGTGTTCCAGTGGGGGTTGGGGTGAGACATTTATTTCATGTGTCTGTGTAAGAATTTGTCAGAAAGTCTTCAGGATAAAGCAGTATGCTTTAGGTTTTGCTTCAATAAAGAATTGTGGGTTTGCAACAAGGATTTTCTTTAACTTGATGGGTAAAAGAACAAATTCTGACTTTTAACATGGTGTCCAGCTATGCAGCATTTCAAAGGGATTCGTTTAGATATCTGGCCATGGGGAGCTTTGGAGGAATGAACTAAATTTAATTCTGTTCTGTTTAATCTCGGGTTGTTTTTTTTTTAATTTCAGCAAGCATTCTGAACTGGTGTTGCTAAAAATCTTAAAACTTTATGGACTGTCTTCAGATTTTCTTCTCGGCATAATTATTCGTTAAAAAAATACAGCATAGGGATAGATTCCCTTTGCAGTTCTTTAGAATTTCAGACTACAGAAATTTCATTGTGTAGATTTGTTTAATTTGCAGGCAACCAGTTTAGGTAACTTTTTTCCAGTGGGTTTACATCTGCAATATTCACTTTATTTAAACATTTTACTAAAAAAAGTAACATTTTTTCTTTCTGTGGTGTCCCGTATTCACTGTTTAGATTCGAGATACTAAATCATCAGATCAGAAAACAACCCTATTACATTTTGTGGCAGAAATCTGTGAGGAGAATTACCGGGACATCTTAAAATTTCCAGATGAATTGCAGCATGTGGAGAGTGCAAGCAAAGGTAAGCAAATAGATAAACTCCTAAAGGTAATAGCTGTTGCTTTGACATTAAATACTTCCAACATTTCACTTGTAGGTCATAGGATTATGTAACCTGTCAGCATTGATGATCCAGTGGATTTGGCTTTTCTGGTATTTATTGACCTGAGAAAAAGTGAGGAGGGGAAAGACAGTGATAAAGTAACTTTTTTCTGAAGTAGATTGTGGAAATAATACAGCATGTTTCAGTTAAGTACTTAGACCACTTATGATACGTGATTTTTATGAGTGGTGATGATGGCTAGCTTATCATTAAGCCTTGGAAGTCTGGTTGCTTGAGAGTGAAGACCTATGTGTGTGCATGCGTACACACACAGCACGTGTCTCATTTTAACACTTAAATGAACCTTTGAATAGAGAATCACAAATACGCTTTCTTAGGATCCCAGATGGTATATAAAATGTACAGTTTAATTATACTATACAGTCAATGATTAATACTGATTTTATTCTTGGTCAGTCAGCAGTATGGCCTGGTGAATGTGATAGAAAACTTCATTCATATTTTGGATGTCTTTTTATGAAAAATACACTGTCCTACTTGGTGTACTTGTTGCTTAGATATCAAAAGTGAAGGCTATGTGATAGTGGCTGTTGAACACATCGCAGACTGTTTTATTTTGAGTGAGCCTTGCTGGTTCATGAGAAGATAAATACTTTGGGAACACGAGAGTCTGAAGGGAAAGAGGGGAGGAAAGAAGTTGGATAAGCATTTCCGCTAACTCTGTCCAGATTTTCTCTTGCAGTTTTTTGTCATCTTTTTTTTCAGTGTCAGTTGGTGTCTCTCTTCAGTGCAGTGGTCAGCTGTTGGGTATTTTTTTTTAATTAGACTATTTTTTTTTTTTCAGTTTGTCATCTTCTATTTTAAACTTGGGTCTAGTGAGAGCAGAACTCTTGTTTCCCCAAGGACTTAGGTTGGCTGATGAACCATTCTCTAACTTGCTGTTGTTTCATCTCTAACTTATTCACAGATTTATGTGATTGTCTTTGTCATACTTTTTTTTTTTTTGCTGTTTCTAAAATGCCAGGTACCTTTTGATGAATATTTTTCTGCATATAAACTAAATTTTATTTGTATTGATTAAATGGATCCATGCTTCACTTTCCTCTTTGCTGATGAATACTTGATTGGCATGAATGCCAACTGGCAAAACGGAACTGATCTATCTGTACAGAGTTGAGGATAGTATTGTGTTTTAAGGCAGTATAGAGACTGAAGAGATAACTTGTACATTACCATCCTGAATATACCATATATATATAAACATATATAGAAATAGAAGTGCATGCTTAAACAGCGTACAGCTGGCTACTTATATCTGAGGAAAGCTATGGATGTTACACAACGAATTTTTACAGTTAATATGAATTTTGCTATTTGCTCTCAATGTTGTTTGTTCCCAGCCTCTGATATGGACTCAGATAATGTCCTCAAGCTGATCCCCCCCACCCCTCAACCTTACCCTGTAAGTGTCACTGGTCTGGCCAGCATGGTCACAAGGACCTATGATAGAGTAACATAGTGATTAATTTTATTTATGCAGATAGCAGTTTGTCATCTTATTTAAATTCCGGAATTGTTTTTTACCACTTGATATTTTTATTCTGGAGGTGATTTTTTTAAGTTTAATCTTTTTGTTCCTACATCTCTTGTTAAATTCTTTACAAAGGTTTATGGTTTACTAACCACGTTTGATGATCTTTTATTAATTTTATTCTGTGGCTAACACTTTACCTTGCAGCTGTGAGATTTTTGTAGTTTAATTCAAAGCCTCTGATGTTCTGCAAGTTGACTTGAGGAATTAAACCAAAAGAGTTAGTCAAGTTTAGTTAAGCTATAGCATCCAAAAGAGAGAAAGCACATTAATGGGAGCAAAGTCACGAATAATCCTGATGCTTAGAATATTCATGAAAAAGGTTTTATTGCAGCTATAATTTAATTCTGTAAGATAAAAGTTCATTACATTTCCTAAAAATAGCACTGGCTTCTTATCAGAAGCCCAAACTACTGTTCCTTTTTAATGACCAAAACTTCCCTTTCAGCCCTTCTTTTTTTTCCGTAACAAAGCAGATTTTTGGCAGAATAAACGTGTTTTGTACAACTTGCTTCAACAGTTCCCCATGGTATTTCTTGGTTTCTGTTTAATTGTAATGTTCATCTGCTCTGCCACGTGCGGTCATTTTTTGTGTGTGGGAAGTTAACATGCGTTGGGTGGAAGAGAAGACTTTTACTTCTTATTGATTGTTTGGTGTTTTATAAACCAGTGGTTTCAGAGATGGACAGTTAGGTTTATTTTTCCTGTGGGAGGCTACTTTTCAAATAAATTTGCTGACAAATATGAGGACATTGGCATCAGTTAGTTATACATAAAATAAGGAGATCTACCAGCAAATATTATCTCTGTATGAATTTTAAGTAAGCAAATATGAGCTAAATGCGTGACAGTGATTACTTCAGATGTGTGCTTCATAATTTTTAGGTGGAAGGCAGCCTCGTAGTTTGAACTATACATAAAATGCAAATACAAGACTCATCACATTCAACTTTTATTTAAATCTTGGGTGCATTTTCTCAGTTCTGCGTCAATAAAAAGGAAGTCTTGTTTTGCTTTAATTTTCATAAAAGAATAAAGAAACAGCTTTTGAGCAACAGATGATTTTTTTTTTTAACAGCTATCAGATAAAGCATAAAACTGGATTTTAATATGGAAAGGTCAATGGGATTAGATGAGCTGCCCATGCGTGTACTAAAATCTTCAATAATCTGTTATTAGGTATAATAAAGTATTTGATCTTTTTAAAGATGGAAAATCAACCTAGAGGTTTATGAAAAGTAAAAATAAATTAGGAAACAGTTTTATTCTAGAAAGTATAACCAAAGGTCAAACTGATTACCTATCGAGAGATTACTGGAAAAGCATTCCTTCTTACTTGAAGCAGATTATGTGAAAGGAAGACCAATAAAAAAATCACAAGGTTGTGACAAACTGGATTCTTTGACAGAAGTGATATTCACTTACCTTCCCCCAGTCTGCAGTGTTTTCCTCTTGGTCCTCTACTGCTGAAACTATGCAAAGCCTTTTTTTCCCTATTTCTGCCTCGTTCACTGTACTTATTATTCCAGTTGCTGGTTTTCATGGTATTTGCTCTTACCATCTTATAATCTGTGATTTTATTGAATACTTGACAAAATCCACTCTCTTTCTGCAGGTTCAGTCAAACACAACTTCAAAACAAAACCAAACATGAAGTACCTTACTGAAGTCAGATAAGTTGTAAAAAGTGTAATTTGGAATTACTTAGAAAAGATACATAGTTTTTAACTCGAAACTCTTCTGAGTGTCAAGCCTTCCAGAAATCATAAAAAAGAAATATGTAACACACAAAATTTAGAGGAGGAACATTAGCCAAGTATTTTATAATAACAACTTAATTACAGATTTCAGAAGAGCAACAGTTATAAATCACAATTCATGGATTAAACGTTGTGACGGTATTTAAAAAAAAAACCCAACCATTTATCACTTAACATTGTGTCCAGCTCCTCAGAAGTTTTACAACGCTTGGTATAGAGGTTACCTGCTTGCTTTGTCTGCCCAAGAGTAGGAGTTACTAGGCTGTGCAGAGTCATAGGAAGTTTTGTGAGCTCGTGTTGTCCCGCTGGTGTTTACTTAAGAATCAAGTGGATATAGAAAGCTGTTATCTGTAGTTGGCCATTGGCCAGTCTGTATGTTCTCCTGGCATGTTGGAGAAGTTAAAGTTATACCTCATATGTATAGACAGAGTATGGATTTTGGGTTTAGTTGAGCAGTTAGGACTCCCAAGAACAGCTGAACTACAAGCGAGGGGCTGGGCTTGACTGTGAATGCAGTATGGATAATAAAGTCTCTTTCAGAAATAATGAGGGGTTTTTCCAGTGCTTAACATACAGAACTGTGTGCCTGGTATAAAGGTACACCACTTAATAATTCTTTTAAAGTATTGTTAAAAGAAACACATAGCATTCTGAGTAAAATCAAGTGAAAATGCCTTTGGGGGAAGAGAATTATGTCTGTGTAGTGGACTAGAAAGTACTAATAACAGGAGCACAGATTTCTCACGTTGACAGAAAATTTATTTCTTTAATTTGCAAGCATATGGTTCTGACAGTTGAGGCATCTCTCTAGAAAGGACATTAACAATCAGAAGCACTGCAGAATGCAAATATATATACTTAATATATTATTACAAAAACTATAAGAAAAAGTTATTTTTTGAATTCTGAACAGGTACTTCAGTGTGATTTAATACCATAATTTTAGTGTAGGGAAAAGATTTTAAAACTTTCTGTGCCATTGTTGCTTTAAAGTATAACAATATGAAACATACTCATAAGTAGTAGTCGTTTTTCTGTCAAACAAAAGTTTTATAGTTTGTTGCAGTAGAAGAAACTGCTTCTAGAAAGAGATCTGCAGTATTTTCCACCTTGTGCAGTTTCAAGTGCTGAAACAGATTTTGCCCAATCTGGCACATTAGTGGATGTAAAATAGACAATGCCTTCTGGCGTGAGAAGTTTAATGCCTGCATCTGTGACTTTTCTCTGCATAATAGAATCTGAAGTTGGTATTTTGCATTATAATCAAAAGTCAGTCTTGCTCTGTGTAGCGACTTCTATAATTCTTCTCATTCACATCAACTGCAATATTGAAATGTCAGAAGCTTTCTCCATGTGTTTTTCCTAGTGTAGTAAATACACAGTTAGGTACCTCAAATACTGGGAGACTTTTTTCTCTAGTAACACTCCTGTATTTGCATATAGCATCACCATATTGATGGCAGCTTATGCATTGCCTCATTAAAAGTTTCTTGACAGATGTGTTCTCCTTCAATGACAAGCGTCAGTGAGGAAGACGGGGAAGTGGAAACTTCACAGATAGCTTTTGTGTTCTAGTTCCAAGGCTCAATTTCTGAAAAAGATCTGTCGGAGACTCAGTAGGATTCTAGATTGGCTTACAGTCTGCAAAATTGCTTGCTAAATTTTCCAGTCAGAAGATTTTGAGGATTTATTTAGTTGCTGTCTTCTAATGTGTAATAAATGGCATGCAAAACCGTGGTAGTTCTGTGTTCTGAAGCTACATTTTGAAGCTACCATTTGGATTGTACATTAGACAAAGTTATTTTGTATGGCATGCATTTTAAGGATCCACTTTTCTCCCTGAAGTGTAAATATTAAGGGCAAAATTGAAGAATAGTCCAAGAGACTCTCAGGGGCTGTTGCTTATTAAAGAAATTAAAGCGTTTAAGAATTTCTGGCTGTAGTTAAACCAATTCAGATTTGAAGACTGCTTTAAATGACTTCTCAAATTGTGTACTCCATTTAGAATTCCTTAATACAAGCCACTAGAGAGAGGCAAAAGCTACAAAACGGCACTTCTTTTCTCTTTAGCTGTTCTTGAATTTGCACGTTCTTTGATGTGAGAGAGGTTGTTATACCTCTGGAAGCATGGCTTGCACTCCATTTAATTGGAAAGCCCAAACTCCTGTTATAAGTTGAGAGCCTGAATGGAGGTCTGTTGGATGAAGTTGCTCCACACCTTCTCTAGTGAGTATTTAGTAACAACAGATAGGATGTATTACAAAAGCTTTGCTCCTTCTCTTTCTTTGTATTCCTTACTTTCTGCGATTTTTGCACACATGCACCGCTGAATACAGCGTGCCGTAGCTGCTTCACAGTGAATTGCCACGTGTGTGTATCAGTTTGATACACCAACCAAGCAAAGTTGGACTATGGAGAAATAGTGACAGTGCAAAATATGGGCTTTTGAAATAAACACAGCAGAACTTAGCATTTACAGTTAACACTTCCAAATCTGGATGCAATGAATAGAACGTAAAACTCCAGTTGCTTTTTTTCTCTTGCCTCACTTGCAGTTTGCCTTATACTTTTGCCAGGAAGTTTTTCTTCAGTATGATCATTTAATAGATACTGATTTTGTAATTATAAACTCTGTTTTCAAAATTATCTCAGCTTTTGATGTCTTCCAAGACTTTTGTAATTGAATTAACATCCAAGTAAGGTGAGTTTCTGTAGTGCTCTGTAGGAGATATCGGTGGTATTGCCAGGAGAGTGCTACTGGAGACAATACTCTTCTCACTGGTCAGCACTGATACTTCTGGTTATGTTTCTGAAATTGGAACGCCTGTGTTCTAAAAGATTTTTATTTATTAAATGAAAAATCAGTTTATATTTAACTGATAAAGATTTTATTCTACATTGTACTGTTGTTTACAACTTAGTCAGTGAGGTGAACCTGAAGAGTTAGGTGCAAAGGCTGGTAATGACAAGAGAGTTGAGAGAATGTAGGAGGTTGGCACACACAGAATTTATGCAGGTCAGAAAAATAAGTGTAACACTTATCAGGACTCAGCCAAAAGGAATGTTACGGGCACAGAGAGTCTTTTCTTTTTCAGAAAACTGGTCTTTTGCTGCCAATTAATTTGACTTTAAGAAGTAAACAATTCTGAGCCAGTAATGAGTCGGATAATGTGAACAGTCCAATAAAAGGAAGAGATTTCATGTTCCGATATATCACTTTAGAGATCAATGGCTTTGTGCTGTGCTTTGGAAAGGATTTTGAACAACTGGCTTATGTCGATAGTGATAGTGGTAACGCATTTTGGGCTCCTAAGGCACTGTTTGTCACTTACAATTGATTCTTAATGTCTTAATAAGTTGTGTTATGTGCATCAGAATTACTCTTTTATTCTTAAAACATGTACATAGGCACATAATTGCCGGAGCAGAAAAGCAGATTCATTTCCTAAACCAGAGTACAGTTCTGTACATAAGCTGATATTAAACATAAGCTACCCACAGAAATTTCTCCTCTTCTTCTGTGGATATATTGAGTGTTTCAGGATTATGAGCAGTTCCCTAGCTCCAGACAGAAGGAAGACATGCTGCTTATGAAGTGTCTGATTTTAGGCCTAACAGGCAATGGGTTGAGGTTTTTTCCCCACTATCTCACTTGTTAAGGCAAGCTTGTTAATGGCATTTGCACTTTGGTGTGTGTAATATTTAAATTAAATTTCCTCACTTTAGATAGCTGGTATTGTTGTTCTGAGAAGCTGAAAATCTGTTCATAGTTTGTACCCAGAATCTGTTTTTTGTAACTTTTTAGCTTGTGTGGTATCATTTTTTCCAGATGTGTGCTTAAAATCTGTCATCCTTTTCTTAAATTGTGTCAGATGTATCTGTTTTCTTTCTGTGATGAGACATACGAAAATGTCATATATGTTTGTAAATATTTATATTGTGATGATTTTGGGTCTTGATTCCAGTTGAGATATTTTTGGATAAGGATTGATAAGTCTCCTCCCTTTGTCTCTATAGATGGAGAAAAATATAGCAGTCTAGATCTTCTGCACATGCGTGCCTCATTAAACATAATCTTGGACTGAAAGATAATTAATGTTTTAGACTGAATCTCATTAAACTGTAAAGTCAAGAGGTACTTGGGGCTGGACTGGTTGCAAGGTGCTCTTACTTCAGAGTTGTGGTTCACGTCTGCTTGCAAATGGATAGAGCGATAGAATCAATGCACAATTGCTTTATAGTTGGCTAAGATAATGGTTTTACTGTAGAAGTCTGATATGATAAGGCATAGCTGTGTCATTGCCTTCCTTCACCATCAGTGTTGTGATAAGGCAACATAGAT
>Ga0065711_1006596_pt1 | contig 16884 bp, 13 predicted proteins | sample Hoacrofraction12_FD_59098 | JGI IMG/M metagenome (GOLD analysis project Ga0065711, IMG submission 59098) | Hoatzin crop microbial communities from Cojedes, Venezuela - Epithelial fraction 12 v2 (version 2) | ecosystem: Host-associated > Birds > Digestive system > Esophagus > Crop | place... | reverse complement strand
CACTGGAACAGGCTGCCCAGGGAGGTTGTGGAGTCTCCTTCTCTGGAGATATTCAAGACCCGCCTGGACAAGGTCCTGTGCAGCTTGCTGTAGGTGACCCTGCTTCAGCAGGGGGCCTGGACTAGATGACCCACAGAGGTCCCTTCCAACCCCTACTATTCTGTGATTCTGTGATTCTGTGATTCTGATGGAGGAGGTAGTAGCTAGTTTTATGAAGAATAAAGACTTTTTGTAGCAAAAAATATCGTCCCCCCCCAGCAGAAAAGACTGGACTCCTGTTGTTTAGGTGGCATTATATATCCTTGTTATATTCATTCCTCATTATAGTGAACTCCTTTTACCTCATCACTACTTTTTCCTTCTCTGAGGTTATGTCTCATACTATGAAATAGCAAAAATGGGGTTGGAATAGATGACCTCTAAAGGCCTTTTCCCACCCAAACTATTCTATGAAATTGAAGTAGTCCAAGCTGACTAAGCAAGTAAATGAGTCATTTTTAAATCATTGCAGCAAACGTTAGATCTTTTTACATTTTAATCCATGATGGTAACTGTTAATCCCAACTTGAATACCACTGCCTAACTAGTTGGATTTCATCTGTTTCCAAAGCAAATTTTAAGGATGTAAAATCTCTGTTAGACAGTTACAGAGAAAAGGAAATTCTGGCAGTGTTCTTAGCAAGATGTAAATCTTTTGCTAGATGAAGCTTTCAACATAAGAAAGATGTCTAGATTTAAAAGAAAAATGTCATTAGCACATGATGAGTATGTTTTAAAGGCCATTTATCAGATTTGCAAATATCACACAAAAGCTTATTCTGCCCGTCTAACTGCTGCTGAAAGCACATTACTCCTTTCTAACACATGCCAAACACAGATATTAGTGATATGTATGTGCTGATACATGCAAGACAAAGAAAATTACTCTATGCTTCTGAAAACAGTTATGTATACAGAAGAACATGCTGTAAGTGCATGCTATGCTATGCTATGCTATGCTATGGTATGCTACGCATTGTGTTGCATCCAGATTCTGATTCTGTTGACAGATAATTATACTTCTTCTTCTAAAGAAAAACTTACACAATTCCTAATTAATTTGCCACCCCTTTAGTTCAAATTAAAAACTTTTATATAGGCTATGTGCGATCATTCTCTTATGTGTAAGTAATTTGTGCCCTTGCCTTTCTCCACTGCTCCAGTAAGATCATCTATATGAAGTGATGTAGGCATTTGTGATGGAAGTGCTTGGCAATCATGCTGTAAGCTCTTTATGAATTTTAGAATATTAATAGTAACAATTCAGTTAATAGCAACAACTGTACCACATGAACTGAAGGCCTTAGTACAAACAGCAAGAATGAAGTGCCTATTATAAAAATGCAAACATGAGTGCAGACCAAAAAGGGGGAAACTTTAGGTAGGATTTCTGAAGATTCTGTAAGTACTGGTAAAGGATCTTTTTATGTAATGTGAAATAATTCTAGGCCATATTTTTTAATGAAAAAGCATTATTCTGGCTAATCACAAAATGGGTGAAACCCACGGCATGTCAAACTATTGGAGTTACTTTGCCTGAAAGTGATTAACAGTCTTCAGATCAGACCTATTATCTGAGTTGCTACACTGGCATTTATTCTAATCTAACCATCTGCAGAGCAGCAGGAATGAATATTTTATGACTCGTAACTTCCAATACACATTTTGTAGACAGATTTCTTTTGTATTTCTGGTTGGAGGCAAGACTGATGTACTTATTGTGTTACTCAGCAAGGTTCTGCAGAAGTGGTAACAATATACATCTTAGCACATGACCAGGCCATTCTAGCACACTTCACAGAAATGTCTTTGTTAGTATCTAGGAGTGTCATAATTTCAGTAGGTCATGTCTAGTTATTAGATGCTTCATTTCTTTCCTTTATCTGTTAATAGATTACATCATCTGTTTGATGATACATGAAGTTCCCTTTCCATACTGGCGACTAGGATTTTCACAGGGTGGGAAAAAAAAGACTAGCTACACTTTCGCATGTTGCAGGATCATAAGTTATTAATTGATTTCTAACCCAATGACAGTACCAGTTTTCTGGTGAAAATTGTTCTAACTTCTATTTTAAACAGTTGCTTCCGAAACATAGTTTTGCACTGTCATGTCCCATTGGGAAGAAGGTGTAAGTATATGATATTTGAGAAAAAGCAGTTNCAAAGGGGACAAAAAATCTACAACGTGCAGGAGATTTCCCAGGCAACACACGGAGGAGGAAATGTACTGTATATGGGATTCCATAAAGGAAAATATATTCTTAACATTTTAGAGGATACGTCAATCCTCATTCTTTCCAAATAAAATTGAGTGTTGAAACATATGACTTTAGAATGGCTTTAATCAAGGAATACCGTAGATGAGAGGAGCCTGAGGGACACACAAGAACGTTAGAAAAAGAATAATTAAATGCTAGGTCTACAATATCATGGCAGACTGTCTCTTGAAGGATGAATGCCTAATGACTTCTAGTTCTTCTTATTAAGGTAGTGAGTTAAACCACTCTTTTTAAAAAAATGAAATTTATTTCAGGGCTCAAAGACAATAATGACTTGTGTGATTGTAGGGCAAATCAAGTCCAAACTTTAAACAGCCTGCATTAATTGGATTTTTTCTGTGTTCATTCTTGGAAACAGATTCCAGCAATGTATATTACTTGACTGTTCAGAGTAAAACTTGCAGCTTTTTTTCTAATCGGATAGCTAGTTCCTTATGTCATGGACCTGGGGTTCTAGTGGATGCCAATCTGAATGTGATCGAACAGCATGCTCTCAGTGCACATAAGGCAAACTGTGCACTTGTGCTGTGTTAGAGAAGTGTGTCAAGTGTGAGTTTTCATCCCACTCTGTTCATCACTAGTAGTGCTGCCTCTGAAGTACTGGATTCAGGTTTGGGCTGTCCAAGAAGGATGAGGAGAAACTGGTGAGCATCCAGAGGAAAGCTGCTAAGCTATAGAGTGGCCTAGGGCATATGTCTGAAGAGGCGAGTTTGAGACCGCAGGGCTTGTTTAATCTTTTGAAAAGAAGTCTAAGGAGTAATCTAGTACCTGTCTACAAGTCTCTGCAAGTGTGTTAAAAAAGTGTTAGAGCCATACTCTTCTTGCTAGGGTCAGGCCCTATGAAAGGAAAATGGCCACAAACAGCAGTTTGGGGGCTTCAGATCAGACATTGATGGTGGGATGTGGAAAGTTTCCAAACATTTTGCTGGAGCCCATACAGATGGTTGAACATCCATTATTTGAGGTTTTTGGACACGGCTGAACAAAACTAGGGGCTAGCTTATTGACAACAGCCCACCTTGACTCCACTGAGGACTCGGACTGAGGACCTTCAGAGGTCTGTTCCAGCCCATATGAAACCTATAATTCCACAAATAGCTGTGAGCCCTCTTGCATTCAAAGTAGTGATTCAGAGTTTAGTATTACAAGCACTTCCAGAAGCAGTGTATCAGAAATCAGCAAACTGGCAGCAACGAATTATGTCAGCCTGACATACTACAGAACCTTGCATGCCAATAAACAGTATAAGCATAGCATCATAGCTGGAGACACATCTGCAGTCCGCTTACTGAATCTCTAATGAATCACGCCTTTTGAGCTGGGAGATTTTATTGGGTTTAAAATCTCTGTGCATTTGTCATGAACATTTTCTGCTCATTAATACAATATTTTGGAATAGGATGAATTGAAATTGTTTTAACTCCACATTTCAAAGCAAATATTTTTACAGGAGCCTTCAAATTATGTGTGCAATGTTCCACGAAGAAACCATGTGAGAGATGGTCACAAAGATATTCTTCCTTCCTTCCAAGAGCATGCATTAAGGTGATCTCCCTGCCTCTAAATCACTGCAAAAAGTCCAGGACTCAATGTCTGTGTGAACAGGAAACCAGAAACATTTCTAATCAGATCACCTTTTGTATTTCCTTCTGATCTTGAAACAGTTTTAGAAAGTTCAACTTATTTTCAACACTTTGTACTACAAAATGAGGCACTTTGAAACTTCATGAGTTTGAGACAATTTGCGGCTTACTGTGAGAGATGGTCGCTGGGCTGTGTTAAAACAGTCTTCACTAGTGAAAATAAGGCAGACCTGCCCTGAGCATTGAAGCATCAAACTGATCTCTAGCTAAATACACAGCTGAGTGTCTTGAACCTGCAGACTCAGACTGACCCACAAATGCAAATGTAGCCTCTGCTTGTCTGGAAAGCATTTTTTAATTCCTGAATATTTCCTGTGGACAAAATAAGAGCTATGGAAGTGGTAAAAGCTAAAAAGTTAGAGTGGAAGTAGAGTATTCAATGAAGTCTGTTCTCTAGTGTCCATAGGGGTCATAAAGCAAGCTTTTTATTTGTATTATTTAATAGCACACTCATTCAGGAAATTAGATACTGCTGAATGACTGAGAGTGATGCCATATTAGGAACAAATGCAGCTGAGTCTTTAAGTTATCTGGTATACTTAACAACCTGATTTAATCTTAAATCTTATCAAAGAGACTGCCACTGTCCTAATCTATTTGAAGGGAATACCATTTTCTGTGTCTTCAAGAGGTGAGCACAAGCTTGAAGTTTCCCTTTGTGAATAGTGTGTGTGATCCCAAACATCCAGGATAGCTATCACTGCACTGTAGAAAGATATAGTTGAAGCGAAGGAAAGTAAATAAGAAATGACAAGCCTAGAATGTACAAGCCAGGCAGGATTAAAAATAAGAATAAAATCTGCTTTCAGCACTATTGTCCAGAGACAGGCTGTGAAATAAGAAGTTCGCAACTGTTCATTAGTTCCTAAGTCTGCTCTGTTTTCTAACCCTCTGGTCTTTTGTTTGGCGATTACCTAAAAATTGTACCTTTTTCTGACTCTCCAGCAAACAAAACTCTGATGCTGTCAGTGTTTTTCCCCACTCCACTTGCTTACTACTGGAAAATAATAAGTTAAGGACACACATGCATGGCTGCACACACCCCTGTTTGGATGAAGATCCCTGTGCAGCAATGTCCCTGCACACACAGGGCTGAGGATCTCCATTGCTCTGCTAGGAACGAGGGTAAGGAAAGGTATCACAAAGCAGCCATCTGTTTGGCTGACCCAACAGGGAAGGTGGCCCTTCTCTCATCCATATGGTCACCATTCTATAAACTAGAGGCTGGGCAGGACTCAGTCACCTTCTTCTAATACAAAGGGAAACAAAACATGGCAGAAACATTCTAGATGTCACTGGACCAAGACGTACAAATCTTACCAGCAGCCTTCCTCCTTAACTGTGCTCTTACATTTCTATTTTGAAGAAATGTTGTGAGACCCAAGTGTTTTTTTGTTTACCAGAGAGAAATATTTGGGACAGAGTGGTTAAATGACCGAGAGACTCTGTCACAGAGAAAAGGGAAGACAAAAGGAAGAAAGGGGCAGCTGGGGGGTGGGGGAGTTGCAGAGAGAAACCAGAGAAGAGAAGTCTTTCATTTTTTGTAGGTGTTTTAAGAGGTCAGGCAAGCATCTGGAGGTTCATTCATCAGTTACTTTTCAACAGATAAACCTCTTGTCCAAAACTGAAGTAAGTTAAATCTCTCCAAAGAGATTTATTTTTTAACATAAAGATTTCCCCAACACAATGCTCTGCTGTAAACTGTAAAAGGCCACATTTCTCTTCTAAATGTCCTCAAAATAATTATTATTTATGGCACAGTTTTCTACAATTTGATTACATCATATACACCATTTTCAAATGTGAATTTTTGTTGCTAGTCAACCTAGGATTAGATCATACTGTCTCCACCTGCTGAGGAAACACATAGGCATGCACACACCACTGAGGATGCACACACGTTTGTGCATACCTACCCACTGCTTTCTGAGAAAATGCAATACACACTCTGACATCATCAAAAAAATAAGCCTGTAGTGTGTGTAGTCCATGCAGTGGTGTTGAAAGGTATAAGTAACACTCCATTTTAATTTAAGCAGACTATACTCATCACACAGAAAGCTTTATCAAGCATGACCAACATGCTAGTTTATGTCCACCTCTTTGGGCCTGCCTGTAATCTATTATCTTCTAATGTCTGAAAGTCTAAATGTGTTTCTGAGTCTCATTCCATTTTCAAGTGCTTATATCACAAAAGCTATCACCTTTCCTGGCCTCAAAATTGCATGTTTACAGAGAGTTATCAGCAGAAAGGCTGTGCATATTATCACTTTTGAAAAATTAATTCTATTTTCATTCCTAAAGGTAGATTATGCAGGTACAAGACTGAGGTTTGTGAGACAAAAAAAATTCCTGCCTGGCTAACATCCAAAGGAAGATTTCTTCCCTATGTATGGCCTAGGTACAATTTGTAGAGCTGATCCTTTTTTCTTTTGATAGTGCTAAGTTTCTGAAACCTAAATAATTGTCAACAGCAGCAAAAAAAAAAAAATCCATAATATCTAGAAAGAAATTAGCTCCCCAGCTAAATTAAGTATCTGTACGCTATAGAAATAATAATACTAATATTGAGATATCATATTTTATTTTATCCAAGCAGAATTGCTTACTTAGGTGACTATTTACTTTTCATTTTATACAGGAAAGTAGTACATGATTATAGAAGAAAAAAAATTATAGCTTTGAGAGAAAAACTGGGGCTTCAGTCTGATCACGATGTAGAATGTATGATCACGATTGTAAAACATGAGGTGAAAGGACCATCTAACCTCACATTCTGCCTTGGCTGTGGCTTATGACAGCTGCCTAGGAAAAACTAACAAACATAGCGCAAACATACAGTACCATTTCTGTGGGATAGTCTCTCTGCCTCTATGTATCAATGGCTCTGGGACTGCTTGAGTTGTCCAGTAATCTCTCCTGCAACCATGCAGGATTACCTCTATACACCTCATTTATCTCTCTTCCAACATGAAAAGTCTTTATCACAAAAAGCTCCCCCTCACTTTTTGCCACCCTTCTCTCCTCCTTCACTAATTCCACTGTATTTCTTACTAAACAAAGGTGACCAGAACTGCATACAGTTTTAAGAAGATGAGGGTACCAAAGACCTAAGTTAAACCTCAAGAGCCTTGACACATATTGTTTGAAACTGATCAGAAGCAAATTCAGCTATTTGTGCTGTACTTCTACCTACAGTACTCTAAAATAAAATTTTATTATCTTTATTCACCATTATTTGCTTTTTTTAGCTCATGCTCATCATTTTAGACAGTATAACTGTTCCCCAAAATATACAGACCTTATTGCCTATTTAAACTCAGTGTCTTTGATATAACTGCAATTACAAAACAATAAAAGCAAAATATTACTCACGTGTATTTATCTTTTGAAGTGAAATGTGCTTTTCCAGCTGTCTACGAAGTTTCACCTCTGCTCCATATTTACCAGTAGTGCCATTGTCAGCCAAAATAAAATGAGAATGCATACTGTTGAGCACTGTCAACTTACTCATGGGATTGGACATCGTCTGGTATGGTCGGACCACCTGCATTTTAGAGATAGAGGAAAAAAGAAGTACTAAACAGAAAAGACTCTCTGAACTCAATCAATTATAAGATAGCAGCTGACAAGATGATATAAAAGAAAAAATCAAAATTCTTTGAAGTATTCCACTCAAGCACTGCTGTTTTGTATGCATACAGTAGAAAATAACCTTAGCGCTTAAACTAGCGTGGCCATTTCTTGTAAACACTGACCTTTTAGATGCAGACACTGCTTAATGGATTTTCGATGGTAATCTGTTTCAACAGCATCAATGGCCACTGTTCCACTGTTAAATCCAGCTAATGGTCGGTCCTCCAAAGGTCTGTGTGACTACACACACACACTGCACACCCTGTCTGCTGCTGTCTTTCAACAGCATAGCTATGAAACCTCACCTTATCTGAACGACATCTTTAATTCTTCCTTCACACACCTCACCCAGCACCATGCCCCCTGTTTTACCTCCTGGAGAGACATCAGCACAGGATGTCCTCTGCATATACACCAACGCAGGTGAGTTCCACTCTTGGAGAGGTGTACACATGACACTACACCACATCTCCCGTTTCCTTGGAAAAAGCTATTGGCCCATTCTTAGCATAGTACCAAGGCAGTTGCTTGTATTCACAACAGCTTTAGAAAGTTTTCATTCATTGGGGAGTTTGCTATGCTTCCTTCGTTGTCATCATGAGAAACTCTTCTGCAGACAAATAGAGTACATTTTTGAAGAGCTGTCCCACTCATAGCCTCCAGACAGAACAAATAATAGCACTGGGCCACATTTGGCAGTCAGCTGCTCTGGTGGGTCTCTAGTGACATGAGTAAGACTGCACTGATGTGGCAAAAGAATTGGTGTTGTGTCAAGGGATCCTGGCTGATCATTCAAAGACATTTGTTAGAAGTAATGTTCCCTGCATTGTTTATGTATGTCTTATCTTTTTGGAAAGACAAAACTTCTGAAAATTTGTAAAATGAAATCGTAGCTGAAGAAATGCTGAAGTGACTTGTTACAAAAATCTGATACTTCATCTGCAAGGAGTTTTCTTCACAGCTCTGGTATTGTTTGTTTTGCAAATCTAACAATATTTTGTGCTTTTTAATGCACAAAAATGTACACTCATGTTTTGACAAAAATGCCTGCAGACAGACATATATATATATATAATTTTTAATTTCTTCCTAAGCTTCTCTCCCTTTTTACTATTCTAAAGAGCTGTCTAATTGAGACATAATTCTTTAAATATAATATGTGTTAGTAATTCTTTGGCCAGAGATATCTCTCTCTCTACTATTTTCACTTGCCAATGCTTGCAGCAATTTTGGTCAACTCTTGGATGGCAAGGGGAAACCCACAGACTTCTTTAGCTGTTGTAAACTGTCGCACAAAGGGTACTTGGTAAGCTGTTCATCCTGCAAAAGGGAGCAAATAGGTCTGAGAAGACCAAGAAGGCAGCTGGCCAACAGGAAGACAGTGCACTTGACTGTGAGAACAGGTGACAGCTTTGGCTCATGCTTCTTTTATACTGTTTCTTTTGGTTCCCCATTCATAAGACATTTCTTCTACAGGTGCATATAACTGAACAAATATCAATACACTGCTGGAACGTGTTCACTAAGAGACACAGAAACCACGCGTCCCATGTCACAGTCAGAAAGAAAACAAAGCTTCTTTCTCACACACCCAGGAATCAAATAAAATCAAATCAAAACAGTTACAGGTTTTTTAAACTGATACATGCCCAATCTCTCAATAACTGAAGGGCACAGGCCAGCACAATCTGAAAAAAGAGGAACGACTTGCGTTGCCTGTTCATTATACGATTATAAGCCCCTGCGCACGCAATTCTACTGACAGCTTCTGTTTCGTCCCTGAGAGCCACAGCTCAAACCTTCTAAGGGTGACAGCTTGATCTGTAGTTCTAATGAGCTGCAGCACCAAAGGCTCCACACATTCACTTAGTAATGCTGCTGCAGGGCAGATTAGAAGGCTACATTTTAGTTCTGCATCTACTGTTTAGCTACTAGCTGAATCTTATTATTAAATTTTACAGTTGTGAAAATGAGACTGCAATTATTTTTACTTGAACTGTTCATAGCATGCACAGTTCAACAGCTGAAATACTTTTCTTTTTCAATAATAAATTTCGCAAACCACATTGTCAGAGTCTTTTCCTGATTAAAGGATCAGCAAAATCTTCAGGAAGGCAAGAAAATCCTAGGTTTTGAGGCTATTTCCTTGAGGTAAGGTGCTTTTCCACAGCACTCAGCAGATTTTCAGTTACTCACTCTTGCAGTTCCCATTTCTTTGTTCTTTTCAATCCCTTACATTTTACAGACAAGCTAAAAGGTTGGGAAAACTGTGACTTTAATGTCTTTTCACCTTCTTTCTGCATTGAGAAGAGGGAACTATGTCCCCCGGCACCTTCCTCTGCGGAGCTGTAAGGAAGCATTTATGCTCAAGACGACCCCTCTAAATATAGGTTAATGAATGTGACAGCAGCTATGCTGCAAAGCAGTACTCACGCTGCACAGGCTGAGGGCATTCTGTCAGTAGGTGAGGAGCTGGGCTAACTCCAGCAGCTGTCTTTGCACCCTGAGCTGGCAGCAAGCTTGAATTAAAAGCACTGTTATACTCTGTTTACATTCCTCAAGGGCACATGACACTTAGCATAGAGTCAGCACTTGAAAAATCACTCAGGGTAACTCCCCATGGACAGCGACCATGCATGTGTCATGTGGTCCAAAGCATGAATCTGAGCAAACCAGGTGAAGGTAAAGAATTTACCACAAACTTTGCGTGTTCAGAGTCGTGGTGGAAAGAGATGCTTGCTTTGCTTCTCAAAAAGTAGTAACTGTTCTTCAAATTAAGCTGCCTCCGCAGCCTCACTTTTCTGGGGTACACCAGGGAATACAGTAGTTCCTGGTTTAATTTAGAGGATTCTGGAAGCATCATGGTCCAAATTCTCCGTATATGCTACAAATATGACAGTCCCCAGCTTTGCCCAAGGCATGCTTCCCACCTTGTAGTTTGTAATGAGAGTGCTGAATCTGTTTTCCCTACACCTTTCCTTAGAGTAATTATTTTCTGACCTGGACTGCAAGGAGGTTCTGATACTTTGACACTAGCTAAAAGTTACAGTGAAACAGACTTGTGAACTAACTATTTAAGGTTATTGCTAATTTTTTTCTCAGCAACTCAATTTATTCTCAAAGAATAACATCTTTCTGGAAGGATAATTGCAAAATATCTACCAAAACCAAGTCAAAATTGGTAACAACAAATTCAACGACAACAGAGTAATACACATTTCCTAATTAGTTGCCAAGGATTTGCAACTTTAATCAGTATTCTGAAACCTGCACAAAATAATTGAAGCAAAACATAATCTCTCTCACACTATAAAAACAAAGAAGTATGAGAGATAGAAGGAAGCAGTCTTATGCTATAAGCTAAGGTTTTCATTCATATTACTCTGAAAGAATGAAAAGGAAACGTGTAGCCCATCTTTACAGTCTGATGTACGTGTTATCTGGGACACACATACAGAGCAGGTAATGTGAATGCTGGTCTTTCTGACAAGACTCACCAGAATGCATTTTAAAGACTGCAGTTTACAGTGATGTGTTCTGGCTGCACACCTACCAAGCCTGAAAGCGATAGGAGGAGACACTAATTTTAACACGATGCTAATTCTTGAATGTACACTACTCCTGGTTTGGATAACCTTTGGTAATCTTAGGGAGGTAGGTGGTATTCTGAAAATGAAAGGAATTTGGTACTGGCAGAGGGAGGTCCTTTATAATGATGCATTTCCTGATGGGATCAGGGAGTAGGGAGTGGGCGGGACTTGGTATGTCAATAAAAATAAGCCTTTCTTGGTTAATTCAACTGTAATATATAGTAAACAATTCTAGTTCCTCAAGTTTTAAGATTACCTCATTGGTTATGTTTTCTGCACCTCCTGTTTGCTCTTATTTGCTTGACTTCTCTTATAACTAGACTTTGGCCTTATGTGTGCCCAGTGCCATAAAAATGATTCCCAAGGTCGTGTATCAGTCCTGTTATTAAATTCCGGCATAATACTCCTCTTTCTAAACAGCATTGAGTTATAGAATCATAGAGTCATGGAATGCTTTGAGTTGGACCCTGACCTTTAGAGGTCGTGTAGTCCAACCTCCCTGAAGTGAGCAGGGACATCTTCAACTAGACCAGGTTGCTCAGAGCCCTGTCCAACATGCCCTTGAATGTTTCCAGGGATTTGGCCTCCACTACCTCTCTGGGCAACCTGTTCCAGTCGTTCACCACCCTTACCGTAAAAAATTCCTTCCTTATATCTAGCCTGAATCTACCCTCCCTTAGTTAAAGCCGTTGCTCCTTGTCCTGTTGCAACAAGCCCTGCTGAAAATATTTTCCCCATCTTTCCTATAGGCCCCCTGCAGGTACTGGAAGGCTTCTGTAAGGTCTTCCTGCAGCCTTCTCTTCTCCAGGCTGAACAGCACCAAATCTCTCAGCCTGTCCTCATAACAGAGGTGCTCCAGCCCCCTGATCATCTTTGTGGCCTCCTCTGGACCCTGTGCAACAGCTCCATGTTCTTCTTGTGCTGGGGACTCCAGAGTTGGACGCAGGACTCCAGGTGGGGTCTGAAGCGGAGTAGGGGGGCAGAATCCCCTCCCCCGACCTGCTGGCCACGCTACTTTTGATGCAGCCCAGGATATGGTTGACCTCTGGGCTGCGAGTGCACATTAGTGGCTCATGTCCAGCTTTTCATCCATCAGTACAACAAGTCCCTCTCAGCATGGCTACTCTCATTCCCTTCATCCCCCAGCCTGTACTGATACTGTGGGTTGCCCCAACCCGAGTGCAGGACCTTGCACTTGGCCTTGTTGAACCTCATGAGGTTTACACAGGCTCATTTCTCAAGCTTGTCCAGGTCCCTCTGGATGGCAACCTGAACTTCTGATGTCATCTGCAGACTTGCTGAGTGTGCACTCGATCTCGCTGTCAAAGTCATTGATGAAAATGTTAAACAGCACTAGTCCCGGTACCAATCCCCGAGGGGCATTACTTGTCACCGGCATCCATTTGGACATCGAACCGTTGACCACTACCCTCTGGCTGCGACCTTCCAGCCAGCTCCTTAGCCACCGAACAGTCCATGCATCAAATTAATCTCTCTCCAATTTAGACAGCAGGATGTTGTGAGGGACTGTGTTGAAGGCTTTACAGAAATCCAGAGAGATGACATCCACAGCTCCTCCCTTGTCCACTGATGCAGTCACGCCATCATAGAAAGCCACTAGGGTGGTCAGGCAGGACTTGCCCTTGGTGAAGCCATGCTGGCTGTCTCGAATCACCTCCCTGTCCTCCATGTGCCTCATGATGTAATTGAATTGTTAACTATTAATAATCACCTGGTGACCCACTACAATATGGAAGGTCCCCATCTTTCCTGAAGAAGTTGTCTAGACTGTTATTGTCCAGGGATTCTGAGAAGTTCACGGTAGCACTTGCTACATGACAGGCTGACTTCTCATTTCTCCTTTGGTACCCTGCCCTCCAAAGTGCATACAATGTTCCAGCTTCCAAATTTCCTCCCCATTCCACCATCCAAATCAACACTGAAAAAAGCTGAAAATACAACTGAGCAAGTAGAGCAAGACTGCAGAGTTCTGCCGTGAGTATCATTTGAGCATCCCAGAGAAAATTTTGCTCATGACATGTTCTTAGCTTCAGTTATAGTCATAAAATTCAGCCACTGCACTCATATAAAACTTGATTACTCTGAAACTGCAGTCTCTAATAAATCAGAAGCATTATCTAGAAACACACTGAGAAAGCCAGACTTTACTTTTTAACAGAAGAAATATCTCAGGATGTTTGGATTCAACTTATGTTTAGTCCAAAATAAGTTTAGCTTTTATATAAAAAGGGACAATATTTGCTCCTTATTTTTACAATTTCAGCTGTATAGGAGAGCAAGTTTCAAGTAGCAGTATACTCATTGCTTGAGTTTTATTAAATATATTTTTTCTGAATATTCTATACAGTACAAAAGAACAGTCATCTGTTCTTACTGAAGTCCATAAAGAACATCTACAACTGGCAATGATCTTGCTTCCAGCATTTAAGTTCAAAATACAATTTTTCTGGAACACAAAGTGCATGAAAGGGGTTTATATATATATATATATATATATATATGTATCTATTATATACTATTATATATTGTAATGTATATATTATATAATATATATTTGTATAATAAATATATATTTGTTATATTGATATAAATTTGCTGTGAGAAAGTAGGTTTCTTTCTGATAACACTTTTTGCTTTTATGTAGCACTTTTATCTGTTTATGTACAAGTCTACAATTTAGGCTTATGTTTTGAGTTGTACAGTCTGCTGTACCAAATGATAAAAGCCAACCACTATTGTTTTCTTTTTACTGGATAAATCCTTTGTTAAAAATAACAAGTATTTTATTTTTCTAAAATATCTGCAGAGCCTCATGTTTGCCATACTGTAGTTTTTAAGCACAAACAAAAGATCAATGAAATAATCCAGGGAGAGAAACATGCTATGATCCATGATTATAACAGTACTCTTAGGGACACAAATAAAACCCAAGAAATTTGAAGAGAATTTAGGAATTTCTCCTTATGTTAACCTGATGGGTCCATGTATGGAAGGATTTTTACGGCAGGCGTGGAAGAGTGAGTGTCATGGGTTTTGTAGTGATTCAGCATAGCAGTACAGAAGCTCAATTTTAGTTTCAATTAATTCAGTAAGAAAAAGGGTTTGTTTTTTTCTTTTCTCAAAATATTAATGACTAAGAAAATGCAGTCTGTTTAAGTTCGCAGGTTATATACTACAGGATCTTTATTGATCAATGACATATCACAGTAAGCTAGAAATGTCCTCTTCACTAACACAACAAAAGCATATTTTGATTTAGGTCTCAAATACTAGCTTCAGTAGACTAAAAATGAAACTTTTTTGAGTTATTTCATTGAGAAAGGAAAGTACTAAAATCAGTGTGCTTTTTGTGATGCAGGCACTGTTCATATTGAGGTGACTAGGAAATAAACCCACATGAGTACTGAACAGACACTGAAAGACATGCATGTGACAATAACTCACAAAGTGCACTCTTTTAAAAGGAAGAATGGCTCTGTATGTAGGGAGACACTTGTTTATAATCCACGTTTTCTACAAGACTGAGCAAGCCACCTTATTTTCTCAGTTCTTCTATCAGAAAATGGGAAATAAAATAACTAACTACCTTTCCTTTGCCTCCTTTGCTTTTAAATTTGAATTTAAGTGTGTTAAGAGGTGTACTATTTTCAGCTATACTGCTTTTACAGTATGGGAGTCAGACAAGTCTCTTTCAGGATCTTTATCCATGACAGTATAACAAATAGCAAACAACAGTAGTATTTTGTTTAACTTGGCCAGTTCTCTTTATGGCTCTGGGGAATGCCTTCGGGATTCCCAAGAGTTGACTGATTTGGATGGACTGGTAAATGTAGTAAAACTCATCAGCTATGCATTCAGAATCCATACAGGCGAGGCAAGGGCTGGAGTATTAGCAGAGGTTCAGCTCTGCTGAGCGCGCCTGACTTGACACGAGGCACAGGGAGGTGACATGCACTGGAGCATGTGCAATGGCAATAACTCCCCATCCCCACCCTCCTCCCTAAATCCCATGACTAAGACAATTTTCTGTATCCATCTGATGCTGGAAGGGTATGTTTTGACAACTCTTCAGTTCTGACCATAATTTAACTAGACATAGTGCATATAGGCATAATGCTGCATTGATGCTGGAGTTCAACGGACCTTTTACTATTGGTTGACTTCCCCCCACCACCACCCCGGGTAATCCTTTGTGGCCTTTGTTTCTTGCTTAATGATGATTCATTTTACATGCTTATAGTACTATTTATATTTCCCCTTCTTGGTTCGTTTCACAGCATTCGCGTCTAATGAGCCAGTCAATATAGTACACTTTGATTTTCAAACAGCTTTCAAAAACCATCCTCACCAAATACTTCTAAAGAAACAGCACACATTGGATAAGAGTAAAGTCCTTTGAGGGATTAGTAACTGGGGAAAGATGAGGGGAAAGAAAGGAAAACAGTAAGCAGGAGAAGTTAACTTTTGCAAAGATCAAGTGTTACTAAGAAGATTTAATGACAGAAGTGGCCTGCCTCAAGCTGGGTCATGTTCTGTTCAACAGAGTTGTAAGGGATTTGGGGGTCAATAAGAGTGTGTAAAGCTTACAAATATATAAGTGGACTATGAAGTCCACTTAAAAAAAGTATTCATAAAGCAGCCTGACTTGGCAATAAAATGGAAGACGAAATTACATAGTGGCAAGCATAAAGCAGTATGATCGCATGTGCATTAGAGATAGATAAACCCAGAAGTGTTTCACCATTGCATCATGCCATTGATCAATCCTTTTATGAAAATATTAGGGGTCAGGAGTTTTGGAAGAAAAATTTCCATTTTGTCTATCACAGATACATTTTAAAACTATTTTTGTCCTTAGTGACGACCCTGTAATTGTAATCCTACTGATTTAATTGTGGCTGCATTAATGGAAGTCTTTACCCAAATTTATTTCTTTTACTGTCTTCTAAACTTTTGTCACTTTCTGTCTGGTGATCAGACTAAGCATGAACCTTTTTTGATTTACCAGAAAGCTTTTTTTTTTTTTAAAAAAAGCATACAACTTCTTGGTTTCCTGTTAAATTGGAAGGAAAATGTCTCTTAAAGAAATCACAAGTTGGAGGGGCTGTTCCAGTTGGCTGAAACGTCTGGGAAACCAGTTTCTTTCTTCAGCTCTTGCTGTAAAAGCAGGCTCCAGAGTCTCTGTAACAGGTAGTGACTAGCTGAGAACAGAGGTAGGTAGCTTTCCAACAGGTGGAAAGAACTACTGGAGGAATAACAATGCCCCAAAATTCAGAACTGATTTGATGGCCTTTCTTCACAGAATCACAGAATGTTAGGGGTTGGAAGGGACCTCTGTGGATCATCTAGTCCAGGCCCCCTGCTGAAGCAGGGGCACCTAGAACAGGCTGCAGAGGACCTTGTCCAGGCAGGTCTTGAATATCTCCAGAGAAGGAGAATCCACAACCTCCCTGAGCAGCCTGTTTCAGTGCTCCGTCACCCTCGGAGGGAAGAAGTTCTTCCTCATGTTCAGACGGAACTTCCCACGCTTCAGTTTGTGCCCGTTACCCTTTGTCCTGTCACTGGGCACCACTGAAAAGAGCTTGGCCCCATCCTTCTGACACCCACCCTTCAGATATTTATAAGCATTTATAAGGTCCCCTCGCAGCCTTCTCTTCTTCAGGCTAAACAAGC
>Ga0065711_1006595_pt1 | contig 16884 bp, 11 predicted proteins | sample Hoacrofraction12_FD_59098 | JGI IMG/M metagenome (GOLD analysis project Ga0065711, IMG submission 59098) | Hoatzin crop microbial communities from Cojedes, Venezuela - Epithelial fraction 12 v2 (version 2) | ecosystem: Host-associated > Birds > Digestive system > Esophagus > Crop | place... | reverse complement strand
GTTTTTTTTTTTTTTTTTTTTTTTTTTTTTTTTTTAATAATAGACCCTTTTGTATTTGAGATCCTGGAGTTTGGAAGTGGGCAGTTTCCCAAAAATGTTAATAGAACACATTTTGTAGCAGCAAATGAACAATATAAATATCTAGAACTACGAAGCCTCTTGCACTCACACTTGACCTTGTGCAGAAGCTTACAGAAGAGAGGAAAACCTGAAAGTGTGTGTGGAGCCTGCTGTGGGTGCATTTTGAAGCATTTTCTTAATACAAGATGTTTATCCCAGGAGGACTGTACTTGTGACCTTACCTGACCTCAGCTGGAGTTCATTAAATACTCCTTTAGTAAAGAACAGTTGCAGCAAGCTGTTTTCTACTGTACTACTAGCCTACAATCAGGTAGTAGCACAGCGAGAACAGCAACTTTGCGTGTAACAGATTGCTCTGCAGTGTTTCGGTGGAGGCGGTAGTGACCGGAGGGCATCCCGAAAGTCAGAGGGGAGCCTTTTTTCGGAGATTGACCAGTGTCCTAGATGAAAAGGGATTCTCATTCTGGATTATACTTTTGGAAGTGAATAGTAAAGATCCCACTTGGCTTTTAATACTGGAAAATAAAAGTGAGTTCCAGATATTACACTTACAACTTGAAAAGTAATAGATGACTAGTAATCATTCTTCATCCTCCTTTTCCACCACCCACTGTCCGTTTGTTTGCGGTCTCTTTCACTGCCATTATTTCTTTTCATTCCTTGCTAAATATAAATACAACTAGAATACAGAGTCTCCTCAGTGTACTGCCTCTAGCGTGGTTGTCTCTTTACAGATGAGGGTAGCAAGTTACAAAATGCAGTGAAGGGCTCATTTGAGGGGGGAACGGAGCACACACAAATTACTTCAGCTCTGTAAAGCATGAGGGCACAGAAAAATTATTTGGATTCTCCTACAAATCTTAAATGTGTTTTCCTTATTTTAAACCTTTTAATAACGTTTGAACAGTTCTGTTGCTTGCAAATATGTAGCATCACGGTGAACCTTCATTTATTTGCTATGTGTGTTTTCTCCTGAAAAACTTTCTCTACCTTTGAACATGCCTCTGTTGTCACTGCGCTAAACTTCTATCGCTCTGTTCTCAAAGGCATCTGATTATGACACACAGCCTAACTTGAAAAGAATGCAAAAGAGGAGAAAATGAGGCGGAGAGCTGGAGCTATGAAGCAGCATCCACTTGGAATGATTACATACATCAGGACACTTCAAACTGGAAGATAGGTTGAGGGAGGTCTGTAAAAGCAATCACAAATCATAATGGCATAGGAAAAAGTAAACAGAGGTGATACAAAGGAGCAAGTTTCTTATCTGCTTGCTTGTGTTTTTTCCAGCAAGAACCTGGCAGCTCAAAACAAATGCACGAAGGTTGTTCAGACAAAGCTGTTAAGCTGTGGAATGTCCTTCCACAGGATGTTGTGGATACGAAACTGTAAATGGCTTCAAAAGGTAACTGGATAAATTTGTGAAGGAAAATTCCATGCGAGACTATCAAATACAAAGACGCCATTTCTATCTCGGGAAGTCTCTAAGCTGCAGGTCGCTGGAGATGGGGAGAGGGGTTGGAGAGGGTGTTGCTGTTGATGCCTTAATGCTGTGAGCCGCTGCCAGAAGCAGAGTAATGGACAAGCTGAGCTTTTTGTCTGATCTGCTAGGCTGCTGTCATCTTGTAAACCCCCTGTGTCCTCTCTGGGGATTTCCTTGGGGTATGTATCATCCTTCTGATCTTCTTTTCATCAGCTTTGATATTTGGCAACTCTACTTAATCTGTAGTTTGTTACCTCTGTTACTTCAAATGTCATCAGCTGAATCGCATCATCCCTTCTGAGATGAAGTCTATTACAGTCAGTTAATACTTACTGTAAGTTAATAATTTATCCTGCACAGATAGATTGCTCTTACTTTTCCATGACAATTGACTCCTTGGTCCCTAACCTCGCATTTAGGAGTAAAATGTTTGAAAAAGTAACTTGTTACTTCAGCTTTTCCAATTTGGAGTCTTATTCTGAACTAAAGTATAATAAAATCATTTTCTGGAGGAGCATTTAACAGATTTTTATGTAGCTTTGGTAACAATTTTATTGAAGCATAACAGTCATTGAAGTCATTTCACTCTGGACAATTTCTTTAGCTAATTGAGCCATGTCACCTTGGCCTTGTGGTCTGCCCCAACCTGTCAAACTGCTCCTGTCCAGCAGCAGTTCTGAGTTTTGATCCAGGAGTCCCCTCTTATTGCTGTTGCCTATTTCTGTGTATTCCAAATGAACCCTTTCTCAGGCCTGGGTTTTCAGCTCTGCATGTTACCAAGGGACTCCATTCACATTGCTGTTTAGATAGTGCTTCACTACCCTGTTTTTAACTTTGTCTTGTTTTTCTTTAACTGAAGGTTTCAAATAAACATTTTTTTCTCTGGCAAGACAGTTTAGAATGAAAGCATCCAAGGTTCTCCCTTTTAATACTAGTTTCTATATCAACACAAGCGTATAGATGCTATATTAAGCTTGATGCTAAACTTGAGCTTTATCCTTCTAATACTTTTTTTGAGAAAATGCGCTGTCTTATTTAGAAGCATGAAGTGATGCTGCAGCTAAACTGTATTGGTAGTCTAATGACAAGCCAGAACTAGAGTAATACACGCTGGGTACTGTACTGTCCTTGCCTGATTCCATATTGCACAGTACCAGTTGTTTCCAGCTTGCAGCTGTTCTGTACAACTCGATCTGTGTAGCTGCCAAAAGCACTTAATGCCCAACCTGTCTCTAGTAAGAGTTCAGAAAATTATCTTCCTTTATCTTCAGTGCTTTGAAAGATGAAGATGCTTTGGATTATGATTCAAAATTTCTCCGGGGTGTTCAATTCGTATGCTGTGACGAAGTGGTGAAACAGTTAGTTTGAAACAGTGCAGTGCTATGTTGCGCACGCTGAAGAAAGGAGGACAGCACAGCGCAGGTCACGCACAAAAGAATTTCTGGTAGCTTTGGGGAAAAAACTTGAACCATTGAACATTTGCTGAATTTTGTGTTGTTGAAGCGCCTAGTATGTATTTGAACATACTGTTTCAGAAATATTAAGTGCTTATTGCAGTTCTCTATTACGTGGTTGATTTCCATCAGTATTTTGAAACTGCAGTCAGAATAAGAAAAAGTGCCCTAAAATACTTGAGGGGAGAGAAATAACTTAGTGAGCAATTGCAAAGCCTCTTTCTCATGCCCTCAGACCTTTGCTGCGGGCTGTCAGTCTGACTGCTGTTTTACCTTAAGGTGGCTTTTCAGCAAATACTACTAGTTTTGTTAAATATATCAGTGTTCAGTTTGATTTTTATATTCAGAGCACTGTAAATTTGGACTTGTCTTCAAGCTCTGCTTACGCTGTTGACTGACCCTGCAGTTCTGGTTCTTTTAACTGAGCTGATGCTCATTTTTTGAGATTCTCATTAGTTCAGTGCCAGGAGTATTGGTTGCACTTTCTTTGTCTTCTGGCTGTTCCAAGCAGTTCAGTTTGCTGTCTGCTGTAGTTTCTTGCTTTAGACTTACATATTACATTAGTGCTTTTCTTATGCGCAGTCAAATGGTACTTCTTTGAGAAGTCAGAATGTGTGGATTGGCTCTTGTCACAAACTTAATTTAACCAACATTCATGTTCTTGGAAGTACTCAGTTTCTGATCCATTTCATTTGTCTTAATACCTGCTTTTAAGTAAAACTTTGACAAATGATAGCAATACATGGAAGGCATTTTAGCATAGTCTTTTGAAAATAATTTTCCTAGAGGCAAGTGTGAATTCTTGTCCAGACCAGACTTAAAATAATAGTGTTATGAAATGTCAGAGCTGGAATTTTGACTAATGGCTGTGTATATGGCTGAACATTTAAGTAATGATTGCATTTTTGATTTGAGCGATTAGAAAAATTGAGCCAAAGCATTTGTCTGTAGCTTCCTGCTGAATGAAGTTTTCTTTGTCTGGCCATAGCTGTAGGAAGAGCTCAGGGCGACGCATCTCTGGAATTTTCCAGCTTTGTCCAGGCTGCTGTTTGCACTCCACTTGCAGCCACGAGCCCTCTCTCCTGGGGCATGCTGGATTCTGGGCTCAAGTGATGCTTTGTGTTAAAGCTGAGTCAGTTTTCCGGGCCAAATACTGTTGTGGCAACCCGCGCTGCGAAGGGTAGTCTCAGTGTAAGTGGATCGGGAAGCTGTGTGTTTGACAAGCCAGGGAAATGGCAGGATTGAAAAATGCAGATTCCATTCTGAGAGAGGCATCGAGGTCGTTGCTAAAAACACACAATTTGGAATTGCGCCTTTTTTCCTTTTACTTTCTGGTTTAACAACAAGCCACGTACTATTTGCAATCCAATATCAAGCTCAAATCTTTTTCTTTTTCGCTTTTTATTTTTTTCCACCATATGAATTGTTATTGATCTCTTTTTTTGATTGCCATCCACCAGAATTTTTACAGGAATGTTGTAATTAACTAGTGAATGCTCTGGTAAAGTCTGTGCTAGGGGTCAGCCAGAACATATACCAGCTTCTTGCCACATTACTTCACGTCCTAAATGCTGGTGATGTATTCACTTTTCTGTGATTTGCTTCAAGGGACACACAGGATCAGCAGAGATGGATTCTCTGCCTTAGCAAAGGAAAGAACACAGCATAATGAATCAACCGCACGTATGCGTATGGTATAATTCACAGGCAGTGCCGACAAGTTAAACGGGTTGCAATGTGCCGCATTAGCCTGCTGTCCTTTCCAAAGTGATGTGCCCAAGGAGGAGGTGTTACACTGCGTATTGTCTGTGCTTTGGTACTCGCATTGCAGCTGTGCCGAAGTTCTTTCAAGTTCACTGATGCTGGGGGCTGTCCGTTTGCTTTTGTATGTGGTACTGACCTATTCAGCAGGCTTAAAACAGCCTCTCTTCCTCTGCTGGCAGGAAATTCATTCCGCAGCGTTTTATATGAACAGATTTCATACGGAGAATGCCATGCACGCATTCAATCTGCCAGTTTCTCTTCACATCACAGTTCAGTAGGATTTTCTGGTAACGGTGGTCGTACATCCATGAGCGTGTGGTCCTGTGGGGAGGAGGGTGTTTGAAGCTGAGAGCCCCAGTCTGAGGCAGCGCGTTGTAATGGTAGGCTTCTCTGAGATGCAGCCCTGGAGTTACAGCAGGAAGTACAGGGCCATTTCACATCTATCTCTGTTGACTTGAAACCAGGGAATCAACAGTATGTATTCAAGAGCAAGAAAAATGGTATTTGCAACAGGGCGTAATGTTATTTTTATGGTCCCAAGCATTCTTTTGTTTGCAAGTTTGGCTAAATGTATTCATGATACCTTGAAAAAGGGATATACATAGTAGTGGAGGGGGTTTTAAATTGCCTTTCTTGTTGTTGTTTCTAGCTTAGATAAATGGATATGCTCTGTAAAGATCCAAGGTAACCTGAAAAGAGGGTTTGTAAGAGAGATTTTTTTTATTATTATTATTATTTGCATATGTGGAGAAAGTTATTTCCAGTATTGAGGTAACTCTGGGGAAATTTTAGAAAGTCCAGTTGTTTTCTCAGATTCTTTGAATTTACACACATACAAACATTATTTGACAGCAATTTAATGTCCATATTTGTTACCTTTTAAATAGCAACATGTGGAAAGAGCAAAGTATTTCTTTGTGGGGGGGGGAGAAAGAAAATGTTTATAATATTATAAATTAAAAAGTAGAAGTAGCGTTCCTCAGATATTAAAAACGTCAGTATTTTGTGTTCATAGTTAAAATGCATTTTCTCTATTAAAAGAATGTTTTGAGATGATTGGGAGAAACTTGGAGGAAAAGTCTGTCTCTGTTAATCCCCCAGAAGTTCAGGTTGCGCCATTTTTGTGCAAATAGGCAAATGCTTCTGCAGAAACACTTTGGAGGAAAGAAATATCAGAACAAATTAAAGCCACAAGGATTTTTGCCATTTTTCATCTGCGATGGCATGCCCTGCCATATGCCAGAGGCAGAGGTTACCCGTCAGGATGGAGTGCACGGTGGCAATATGTCTATCCGCACATGTAAGTGAACAAATACGTTTTAGGAGGGTTATATAGAATGATATGAGCTTAAGAAGCAACATGCAGAGGCTACTAAAGCTCGGAGATGATTGCAAAGCCTGTTGTACTTTGTACAATTGCATATGTGTGGACGCGTCTATACACACACACAATGTTCAGGATTTATGGTGAGTACAGGATATTGCAGTGACAACTAGATTCTTAGGTACTTTTAATAAAAAGAAAGTTTAAAGTCCATGACCCTTGTATTCAAAAACTTGTGATAATCGTAGTATGTATAAAGAAAATCGAACTGCTACTATACTTCATCAGCATTTCTCCTTCGCTTAGCACTCCCTTATCTTTTGCCAGTGAGATGCTGTAAGGAATTGCTTCTCTGCATTTCTTTTGCTTCTGTCAAAATATGATAATGATGATCCTGAAACCATTCTGTCATGGCAACTTGCAGTAGTTCAGTAAATTGTGGCTTTTGTCAAATAAATTGCATTGGTAAAAATTTTCTTGATCTCCAAAACCTTCACTGATCTTCCCATTGAAAACACATATATTCTCCAACTTCCATTCTTCCCCTTTAATCTGTAAAGCACAGCATATGATGTGGCTTCTTTGTTGATTTTAGAGATAGTTTTTAGCCTGTCAAAGACCTTCTGTCTCAACAACTTCGAAACAAAGATTTTGAAGTAGATGATAAAGTGCAACTGCCAGATTAGCAGGCTTCAGAAACTGGAAGGGGACGATCTCACAGATGGTTCTAATAAAACTCAGCGAACAGCAAAGGAGTGTGGTGGTGGGTGGGGGAGTGGATTGAAATTCAAATCGTAATCCCAGTGCAAGTTTTGGGTTTAGTTTGTGAAAGAAAGTTGCACAAAGGGCTATTTAAGGGTTTGGGCCTGGGTGTGGTTTTTATCATTGCTTTCAATTTTCACTGTTGCTATAGTACTGCTGTTTTCCTTCTTCCTGTATCCCTGTGTCCATGGTGCTACCTGAGGCTTGTACTGCTGTGCCAAGTGTTCCCCTCAGGAAAGCCCCATTGAGCTATTTGTAAGGTTTTTGTGAGTGTGATATACCAGTAAAAGCCTAAATTTTCAGTAGCTGGTGAGCTACAAAGTTTTGCTGCTTGTAACACAAAGAGCAGTTAAAATGATGCAGTAGGCTCCTGTTGCTTTATTGACAGGTGCTGCTCGTGTTCCTGTCTTCTGTCCCATAGCCTCCCACATGGGACTGTACAGCTCTGTGAATTTATTAAGCTCAGTTTGGCTACGCTTGAAACTCTTCCAAGCTGAAATAAACTGTGTGTTTCTTTAATTTAGAAGAAGTTTGTGCTACGTGATTCATTCATAAGGATGGATGAATAATAGTACCTTCTGTCTTCTTTCTGCTAACTTTCTCCTCATATTAAATAATACTTGGTCTGTAATATGAGGCCAAAAATTAATGAATGAAAATTGCAGTAGGAAAGATGCAGCTGAGGGCCTGGATAATCCCCGGTGGTCTCAGAATTTCATAACTAGTTTCTCTTGACGTGAATGTTTGGGGCGTTTTGATGGGAGGATGAGGGTAGTTGTTTTTCCGTTTTAACCATTTCATTTCAGGCATGCCATGTTCAAAACCTTGATCTTGGCTTTTCATCTTGGTAGTGCATGGCAAGGTTTTTCATTTGGTAAGAGAAAATACATTCCCAATGCGTATACCCAAGAAGATGATGTCACTTCCAGGTACAGTTGGCAGGTTTGTGTTCTAAAAGTCAGTTTGAATACAGTGAATGGTTTCCAACTCTTTAGGATGGCTCCTACAGCTGTAAGATGTCCTGTTGTCTTTTCTGGTTAGGGTCAGCAGGAGGTGGTCACAGGATGGTAGGTAGATGTGTATTCAGAGTTTGGTTTTAAGCTGTGCCTGGATGATCAGACTACCAGAAAGGTAGCTGGTGGTTCTTCTGGGCAGAGAACCTTCTTTTCACTTCATCTCCAGAATGAAAGCAATTAATGTCGTGATTTTTTTTTTTTTTTCTCCTCTTTCTAGTCTTTCCTTTTTCAATGAGAGGAGTAGTGTTCTTAGTGCACAGACTTTCATCCTACACAGTAGCCCTTTGGGATGCGTCTTCATCTTGCGGCATCAAAAGCTTTTCAAATCAGTAGCTCAGGCATAGCAAACCCTTCAAACGCATGAGTAACAGATACGTGGTTTTAAGAGTCCTTAAGTGTGAGCAAGTCATTAAGTACTTCCTTTCTCCCCATGAATCAGTTCTATTTTAAACATGCTATATTAATATCTTTAAAAGTAACAAAAGTTTTTACTTCTAAACTCTCGTTTTCTGAGTTTCTTCTCCTGTACATCTAGGAGTTTGTATGGAAAACAAAAGTGTATCTGGGAAGGCAGGCACATGCCCTGTGCTGGTGCGTTCCCTTTCTGTCTCCTGTAAGAGTGGATGTAGGCTGCCTACTGCATTTCCTCACCCAAGGAGACAATTTTGACGTGAAGAAGTTGTTACTCTCCAGAAGCAGAATGCATCACTCTTGTTACCGGATCAGCGGCTGCATAACACCGCTTTACAGTGCCGTCACCAGAGCAGCCTATGCGTGTCCAGCAGTCACTGACAGCAATATCCCCTCGCTCTTCAGAGGGAGCGCTGGAAATTCTTGTTGTCAGATCAGTGTTTGCTGTGCCAGGTGATTCCTACAGCCTCTGTGGCAAAGCTGTCACGCATGCGTTGTGTGCGGGGAGGCCTGTGAAATTTCAGTAAAGGAATTTCCAGGGTTTAATGAAATGCTTTTGTTGTTGGTATTGACCCTGTGATATTGTGTTATGCTTTGCTTATACAGTCAATTGGGAAATAATCTGTTTCCCCTCTCTTTACTATATTATGCAAAATAATAACCTAACATGCTTATTTATAATTATGTATTTTTACAGTTTGTGTCCAAGATACCAACATGCTGGTACATTAAACAGCATAAACGTTGCCAGAATCCTCCTAGCTTGGTAAATCTGATAGCCATCTGAAAGCAAAGAGCAGTTCTTACGATAAAATTCGGCCAATGTACAGAATGCTAAAGCGTCACCAGTCATTCACAGCCGATGAAGAGTTCACTTGCAGTCCACATTAATAGGAAAAATATTTCCCAGATCAGGGCTTTGTTTCCTTGTGGATTTGCTTCAGTTTTTGCCTCCTTCCACAGTCAGCACTCAGAACTTGTCCGGTGGTTTTCAAACAGAGACTTCCTCTTACTAATCTTGTAACTGGGTGCCCTTTTATTCATGGGCTGTCACTCAGAGTGACAGGACAGATAGCTCCCAGCGTTGGCAGTTGCTACAATGTAAGGGATGTTTTGCAGAAATGGCTTGTGATTCATTTGTTTAGCATTCCTCGCTCTTTGTTTTGGGAGGACAGCTTGTATGGGACTGAGTCACATGACAGCTCTTTTCATACTGAGCTTCTGCTGCCTGCAGCCTCTGCGGAGAGCCAAGGAGAAAAATGGAGAGAGGGATTTATCTCCATCTTCATTTACTCCATCCATGTTAATTGTCTAATAAATATAGAGTAGCAGCTAAAAGGATTTCATGTCATGTTTTCTCAATTAGCTTAAAATGTTGTGAATTAGTCTATAGTACCAAGCACTGAAATGTAAATAAATAGAGTGGTCAGGGTTTGATTCTTCTTTTTGAGTGATAAGTTGCATTTTTTTAAGTCAGCGTGCTGTTTGTGAGTACGATAACTTATGTATAGATTCCATACCACTTGTTGGGTTAGCGACCTTTCATTGTGCAGTGTGTTTGTGTTGGTGATAATGTTTTCTGTGGCACCTACGAAATGTAATGGCAGCTTTAAAAAACACCTAAATGAAGATGGTTTGCCAGCAGTCAGGAGCACCTGAGTAAAGCTGCGCTAGTGAATCTGTGCTGTTTCCAGGTGTGCCAGAGTTGTTGGGGTGCAATTTTGTAAGGAAGGGCAAAGCAAACTCCTTCACGAGGGGAGGAGAAATGGGGCCCATGCTCCTAGCAGCTTCTTTTAAATTGAGCTTGCTGCCTAAATCCAGAAAGTGTCCAGTACCTTGCTCTTCTAGCCAGAAAAAAAAGTCCCCCTCTGGAAGGGGTTAGAATTTTACCAAAAACACATTGCCTTATTGGGAGACATCAAACGGGTGTTCGATGCAGCCCTTCCATGGCATGAAGCCTTTGCTGATTTCTCTGTTCTTCGGGGCGGGTTTTGATTACTTCAAAGAACTCTCTAATATGCAAAGTCTTTTGCTGTGGAGTGCGGTTCCCAAGCAGGTAAGGACTGTGGTATTCTCTCACAACTCTTTCTGGAGGCTTTGCAGGGCTCTGTTCTCCTTGCTTTTCTTCCCTTACATTGTATTTCTGCCTAATCACCATTTGCAAAAGCAGATTGGTTGGTAACTCTTGGACAGGTTGGGAGGAGAACATTAAATCTTCTTCATCCACAGTGAGCTCTTGACTTACCTCTGATATCTCCATTTAGATGATGAGCTACAAGTTGAAGTTCAAGTCTAAATTAGTGGCTATTCCTTTATCTGTCTTCAGTAGGAGGGTATTCACCCTTCTTGTTAATTCCTTTTTTAAGCACGTACTGTGTGTTTTCTGTTATGTTGGCTCTTACTCATCTCACCTGCTGCTGCTCATCTGCAAAGCTATTTCAGTATCTTCCTTTCAAATGTCCTAAAAAATTGTGGGTTTTGCGATACCTATGGCCAAGGCATTTTGCGTATGCCCCTCAGCAGCTGATGATTTTGCTTGTCATGCTGATCAGTGCTGTCTTGCTGTTGTGCAGTCTGGGTATGCTCACCAGGCTAATTTCTTTTCCTAGAAGCTTTAAAGCACTTTGCTCCATATTAGCTGTGACTTTCATAATACAAATCATTTCTCTGGGCATTTTTCCAGCCACTTTGTCATCTGCAAATGTGTTCATGCTTGAAGTCACAGTCACAGAATACCAGGACAGGGTGGGGGGAAGGAGAAAATAAACCAGCCCACAAACAACCACCAAAAAGAACTAGACAGTACTGTCACCTTGAGTAACTTGAAAGACCTCTGGGAACCTTAGCGGCACGACCTGGACACTGTCAGAAAACCAACGCGTACTTCTCTGCTGCTGTATTAGGTGATGAGGGTGCGTATAAATGTCTGTGACTGCTCAGTTGTGCTGGGTTAAGGTGAAGTTATTTATTCGAGTAACTTCTGGAATGAAGTCTGGCCACCACCAACTGCTTATATGCAAACATAAGTGACATAAACCTGTGTGCTTTCATTGTGTTAAAAGATGTAATATATGTAGCTAGTTTTCTTCATTTTTTTTTCCTAGCTCATTCTTGATATTTCAGAAAGTGTAAATAAAAGCAAGAACATTTCAAAGATTGCGTGTTCTTTTCCTAGGAAAAGTCCTTAATTATACTAGCTAGCTTCTCCAGGCTGTTCTTCAGTGTGCACACTCCAACCCATGCTTTTATTGCAGAGCTAGCAGTGGGGCTATAGAGCAGGTGAAATGACAAGGAGACTGCAGCAGTATGCTCCTGGGGTTCGGAAAAGGAATTTGAATGCGGAGGAGGAGGAGAGGTCTGGTGTGCCAGCTATGCAGCCAGAATTCTGAAAAGAATTCAGGTGTCGTCTTATGTGGCTCTTGTAGCGTTTAAGAGATCGGGAGATCGCCAAAGAAGGAAAACTAACAATAAGTCACATTTGAAATTTGTTTGAAATAACATCATTGTCTGTCTTTTACAGAAAATGTTGCTGTCCTGACCAGTAGTCATGAAGAGGAGGGGGTGAAGCGAGTTCGTCTGGAGAAGTAGGAAGGTTTGACATTTTCAGCAGGAGTTATTGCCAGTAGCTGCAGAAGGTTTTGCAAAGCCAACCACTGGCGTTAGAATGGATGAAATGCCTCGGACTTAAACGGTAACTGATTTTTCTGACATGTTTTTATTTCCCTAGTACAGTGTCATAAGATAATTTGTATGGATTATAGAGGATACTGTTTTACTACTACCAGAGTTTAAATAAACCTTACAAGAGCCAAACACTGGATGAATTTGTAATTTTCTGAGTTTCATTTAGCAAGAAGTTGGAATTTTAGTATCTGATTGTTTACTTGGTAGTTGCAGTTTCTTCCTGAGGGTTCATCCTAGCTCTTCATCATTGAAAAACAAAATTAGATTTTAATTAGATTTTGCCATTACTCTGTTAGTAACTGTCTTCCTACCAAATGCCTAGCAAAACTGCAATTCAGAACAAGTAGAAGCATCTCTATACCTGTTTTTAGTTGAATGGTAAGTTATGTGACTTCTGAAACGTATGAAAAGATCCGCTTATGTAGTACACTATAAAGGCTGTTCATTTGTCTAGCAGTCAACATTTCGTTGAAAATCTCTTTTCTTTTTCCATTTTCTTGTATTCTTTGCTGTCCTGACTTGCTTATCCTGTTCTCTGCCCTTCATCCACTCCTAATCAGATCAGGTATGAAATATCCAAAATACTTTTATAATTGAGACCTCTACTGTGTTGTTACCAGGTCCACGTACTAGTTAGGAATACAAAAATGCACTGCTTTTCAAAGTTAGTGGGAGTCAAAAGACCCTGGTTTCTCTGAGCTATCCAATTGTAGGCTCTGTCCCTTTGTAAGAGTGGACAAAGTGTTACCAACCTCTAAAAACAGAAAGGTTCAAGAAGGGGGGGGGGGGATTAACACACCTTGAGTAGTCCAAGATGATGATGATTCAATGTCTTTTGAGAGAAGAGAGTAAAAGATCTTCGTGTGCTTCTCAAAGCCTCACTGAACCTGTGTACGATAGAATTTTCCTTAGTTTGGTCACACTGATGGAAAACAATAATGGAACTGCATATATCAAAAATTACCTGTCTCCATGTGTCTTCCATTTGGTGTGAATAAAAAAGGAAATCTGTATGTGTTATGGTTTTGTTTGCTATGATTTCAAAAATGTTAAGAATTCAGATTTTCAGACATTTATAATGGTTCCTTCTTGTACTACCCTCTGTTCTTGAGAGAGAACAGGTCTGGCAGTATTTTTATGTGACTTTTGGTAGAAAAATGAGTACTGCATTTCTGAATCTTACGAGTATGGCTGTTGTCCTTTACAAGTCCAGGTAAGGTATTTACGCCACCCACATATCATAGGCCATGTTAAAATTTTAGTGGGAGAACTGTTACTGCCCAAGAATAATTCTGTCCTAATTTCTCTGAGGGTTAAAGGCAGGATTTTAGAAAGTGTTCAGCATTAATGTACCTGTTCCTGTTGGAAGGCCCCAGGAAGGCTCCTTACGTCTCTTGTGAGAGCAGAGTCAGGGCAGCACTCAGGAGCCTCCCAGATGAGAGCTGACAGCTTGGCCGATGTGTCGGTTGGTCAGTAGGCCGGTGGGGTTTTTCCCTACCTCGTTTCCCATCTTTACTAGTTGTCTGGTTTGTTGCCAGAGTTGCTTGTATATTGTATTTATTTCTCCTACTGTAATGGCAACAAGGGAGGGCTTGAAGATTCCATTTATCTGCAGTGGTGACCAATGAAGCTCCAAAAGGACTTTGAAGAAAAATGTTTTTCTTCTTCTTTCAAGTTTTCAAAATTATTGTGCTCTCTTTTTAATGTTTTTTTTCTCTGTTCTTCTCCTTACCTTCTTTCTCTTTGAATGTGTGCACATATACTTCTAGACCTCTAATTCATTGACATGTCTAATGAGAACAAGGTAATGAGACAGTTCCAGTTGTCACATCTTTATTTTGCAAAAGCCGTGGAGCTGGGGCACTTTAGTGTGCTTTCGGATTTCTGTAAGACACTTGGAAGCCCAGAAATATTAGCAGCACAAGTTAAAAAGCAATACTAATTACAAGCTCTTACTCATTCTTATGAAAGAAAATATACCACCTTGGCGTGTCTTTATTCAGCAGGTTAGGAGAAGATACAAATAGTTGACAAACATCATTGTTTTACAGGAAAAAAATCTAGAAAACTGAAAGGTGATGTTTTGTTTGTTACCTTGCCCATTGCTGCCTGGCAGAGCAACTTTTTCCTTATGCGTCCGGCCTTTGTCAAAACAGCGCTAACTGTAAATCTACCAGGGATAAAGGCTTCATCTGAGGAAACGGGTTCCCATAATTGTTGCTGTATGCAAACTACTATTATTTAGCTGATAAAAGTGACAGTCGGCAGCTCTGGAACAGGAAGAGCAATGCTGCATGGAAGATTTCTCTGCTGGCACAGGAGGATCTGAACAGGCTGAGCGTCGAGGAAGCGCTGGGTGAGCTGAGCGGGAGGAGGCCTGGGAAGAGCCATGAGCTGCTGTTTTGGGCAGGTCTCCTTCCCGTTGTCAGGCGGCCTAGGTGGGGACTCGCCACGAGAACAGATTCCTGCTGTCTCTGAGAACAGCTGGAGGATGTTGCATGGGAGGTGCTCTTGGCACAGGGATTTCAGATGGGAGGGTTTTCTCTCAGCTTGAGAACACATTTTTTCCACTTGACTCACGGAGTGAAATCTAAATGAGTGATAAAATTTCTAAAAGTGATGTCGAATTGGATAGAATAATAAAAAGTGTGTTTATCATCAGGAAGGAAGAGCAAGATAAGGGGAAAGGTTCAGTGACGAGGAAGTCACCACCTTCTCGGTAACAATGGAAGGCTGCAGGCAGCAGAACACACCTCTGTGCAGCAGCCTGTCTAGCTCTCCAGCCACAGTAACTTACCATTGGAGAGAGTTTTTCTGAAACTGTTATCAAGCCCCTCTCCCACATGCAGTACCTACACACGCTTCTGTGGGATGCTCTCCATTGAGAAGACATTATACTACAAAAGTGTTTGCATAGGTCAACTCGTCACATAGAATGCCAGCCTGTGTGTGCATGAGAGGAAACTGCCCACGAATCCCTGCAGAACCCTTTTGTTATCCCCAGGAACAACACCAGCCGTTGTTTCTTCTCTTTGGCTTGGCACGTAGAGCAAGGAAGGAACATGAAAATACTGGCACTGCAGCGGAGTCTGGTGTGATTGATGCTTACTGTAGATAAAGCTAGGTACCTGCAGAGGACAGGGAGGGGCTATTGGCTTAAAAGTATTTTTAAGATAATCACCATTAAAATATTCCTTTAATGATTTTATGCTTCTGTACTGCATTCCCTTTGTGCATTTGTGAACAGTTTGCCGAACGTCAACTGCCGTACCAATTGCTTTGTACTCGCGGTTTGAAAAAGCGTTGGGAGCGCAGGTGCTGTGTTCTTTCTGCTGCTTGTCCCGAAAGGGCGGCTGCCTTTCCATCAGGGTCGCAGGAATGGGTGAACTGTGTCACTACGCCGGGGGAGAGAGAGAGGAACATTTGAACTTCAGTTATGTATCAACAAAAGAAAGATTTTAAACCCAAGATTTTTAGCTCGATCTCAAAGTAGCGAAAGATACTAAGTTCAGGAGGTGTTCGGGTTAAGGGGGTTAAGAAAGGAGTTTGTTCTTCCCCTGCACTGTAGCTTGCTAGTTTTTCAGATCTAACCAGGCTTTTTCAGTTGAGGTTTATGTGTCTGAAGGTGATGATTCAAACTGGAAACATTGACAGAATAAGCAACAGTAACATAAAAATATTTTTAAATGTCCCTACATGCAATCCTTTCCAAAGGGCAATTCTGATTTTTCACTAGCTCACATGAGTGTCCCTTTTCATGAGTGCTTATCTATGAAGTCTGTCCCATCACAGGTATGTGAAAAATACTGTCCTTGTCAGCTCATCTGATAAAAGGAGACTGAAGCTTGTGTTTGTTAAATTCATGTTGGCGTCATGGCTGTCCCTGGAAACTTCAAATAAGCAGGACAGGCAAAATGGAAAAATCATCTCATAAATTTGGAAAGCTCCAGACCAGCGCTGCTCTTCATTTTGAGCAGGCTGCTGTGTTTTACAGCAGAACAACTCTGCTACTGGGTATCAGACCATCTAGCTCTTTTTGGGGTGGGATGGCAGAGTGCTTTGTGTGGGAGCAGTGAGCTTGCAGTGGCAGGGAGGTCAGAGGCCTTGCTTATGGGGAGGTCTCTGATTTTCATTTGTTCAATATTCGTAACAAATTCACCCTCCCTGAATTTCCATCAGGTGAATCTAGTGTGGTTTACTTTGTCGTTTCGTTTATCAGCTGTTCAGTTGGTGATAATTAGATTGCATTTTTCATGCTGTGTCCTTTCATTCTTCTCCAGCCTGTTATTACGTGGTGTGGTCTTGGCAAGAAACACATTCCCATTCTTTAAAAGAAAAAAAGAACACATCTCGGATCCTGCTAATTAAGAAAACGATCAATTTCTAGGGCTGAAAAAGATAATCAACACACTTGAACCTGCTGCAAGCAAGAATCATTTTGTATGAATAAGAACTTTGTTCTTGAGTTGGAAAAGATTACGTATGTAGTTGCCATAAAAAAGTAGTGAAGTGCTGTCTAACTATTCCAGAGTTCTAGCCCACAGTATTGGTGCTATTTTTTTGCTACAACCTGTAAACCAAAGTTGTTACGTTAGCTCCGTACTCTCCCTATTAGGAAATATGATGACATGGACAGCGACATCGAGTGTACCCTCAGCAAGTTTGAAGATGACGCCAAGCTGAGTGGTACGGTCGAGACACCAGAAGGACGGGATGCCATCCAGAGGGACCTGGACAAGCTGGAGAGGTGGGCCTGTGTGAACCTCATGAGGTTCAGCAAGGGCAAGTGCAAGGTCCTACACCTGGGTCGGGGTAATCCTCGGTATCAATACAGGCTGGGGGATGAAAGGATCGAGAGCAGCTCTGCTGAGAGGGACTTGGGGGTACTGATAGACGAAAGGCTGG
>Ga0065711_1040513_pt1 | contig 16885 bp, 11 predicted proteins | sample Hoacrofraction12_FD_59098 | JGI IMG/M metagenome (GOLD analysis project Ga0065711, IMG submission 59098) | Hoatzin crop microbial communities from Cojedes, Venezuela - Epithelial fraction 12 v2 (version 2) | ecosystem: Host-associated > Birds > Digestive system > Esophagus > Crop | place... | reverse complement strand
AAGTTCAGCTTTTTTTTTTTTTTTTTTTAATTCTGGGACATACCCATACCTTAATCAGAGATACCATAATACAATTAATATAATTCTATAGGCTTTTGACTTGCAAATCACACTATTTCCTTGTATCACATAGATAATTTTGATTTTTAATTTGATTATACTTTTAAAAATGAGCTTGTTGTTTCAGAGTGAGTTCAGACTATTTAGCCCCATTTATGTTTTTATGTCTGTCTCTGCATTTCCTGATTTTGCAAATACACATAACTTCCTTTTCCAGATTCATAGTGGCTTTTCTTCTGGCTTTGAGGCAAATTAAGAATTTATTGTACGATGTTATATAATAATGTCAATTATCCAAAGATTCTTAGAAAGGAGGATGACAGGCAGCCACTCAAAAAATTTTGTGTAGGTTTACCTGGGTGAAAAAAAAAACAGAAAACTTCCGAGTTATTCAGTCTTATGAATTATTTGCTTGCATTTTTTTCAATACAAAATTATATCAGTACGGATCCCTATTGCTTTTATATATTTGGTCTTAAAATTTGATAATATAAATTCAACTCAGCTGTTACAGTTCTTCCATTTGTTTTTGCCTTTCCTATCCTGAAGATTGCCAGCAGGATTAGTTTCACAGAGGATACTTTCTGTGCATAGTGTTATGCAATGTTTATTACAGTAGTTTGCAAAAGGTCTTATCAAGAGCAACCCACAACGTTAGAAGTTGTACAAGGTCAGATTAGATGCTCTGTGTCCCTCAGAGCTTCACAAAAGGCAGAGCAACAAATAATGGGACAAATAGTTGACATTAAGATCAAAAAGGGAAGAAAACTCTGCAGTGAAGGGTGTGAAATGGAAGCATCACTTGGTAGAGAACATATCAAATCAGAAGTTCCTGAAATAACAGGGAAGAGTTCTTCCAGAATGGGAATGGAAATGAGAAGCCAGGTGAAGTTAAACAGTCAGAGAGGCTATCAGCATGGAAAGTGACTTAATCAAAGATGGCAATTTGGCAGCATGTTACCAAAAAAAAGGAAGTTGAAATCACTTGCAAATTTATCAGCTGTGATTTCACTTTGTCAGGACAAAGTCTTTTTCTCCATCATTATACGGAGGACAAAGGACGTTTAACAGCTCACCCTCTGCATCGCATATTCCAGCTGATTTTACAGGCCTTGATAAAGCAGATCTTGTATTTGAAAAAGCTTTTGGCTTCAGTAGGGGGTTAACCATTGGTAACAGCCAGATTCCCACCGAGACGCTCACCCATTCCACCCATCTCAGTAGGATAAGGGGAGAGAAGAAGAAAATCAGGAATAAGAATGCTTGTGGACTGAGGTAAAGACAGTGAGATTGCTTACCAATTACCACCACAGGCAAAATAGATCTGTCTTGGGAAAAATTAATTTATTGCCAGATAAAATGGGTTCGGGTAGTGAGAAACAAGCAAACAAAAATGGCAAACATTGAGGCAATAACTTTCCTCCTCTGTTTCTCTGTTGCAACAGCATTCCTCTACTCCCCTCTCCTTTACCCATGTTATGTGGTGTAGGGGAGATGGAGAATGCGGGCTATGGTCAGTACATAACTGTCTCTGCCATTCCTTCCTCCTCACACTTTTCCCCTTCTCCAGCACAGACACTTCATGGGGCCCCTGTCCTTCACGAAATATCCTCCAGCTCCCGCAAGGAGAACCTTCTCCTTCTGTTCTCACCTCAGTGCTCCCTCTGCTGTTTCTGCCTCGAGTGTGTTTTTTTTTTCTCTCCTCTGCCTCTCCACTGTTTTTGTCATTTCTTAAATATCTTTTCGCACAGGTAACAACAGCTTGGCTGCTGGTCTTAGCTGTGACCTTCTGTGGATCCACTGGAGCTGCCTGGCATGAACTGTGTATGGCACGGGGCAGCCTTTGGTCTCTTCTCACAGCGGCCACCCATGTTGCCCCCCATGGCTACTGCAGCACTAGAGTAGGAAATATTTTGGCTCTCCTTTGAGGAACAGCAAGGTTGACATCTTCCTTAGATGATGAAAGAAGTTACTCTGTAGTACCTAAACCCGATCTAAACCTAATCCCGATTGCCTGCTCTGGGTGACCCTGCTTTGGCAGGGGGGTTGGACTAGATGACCCACAGAGGTCCCTTCCAAACCCTACCATTCTGTGATTCTGTGATCCAGTATAATAATAGAATAACAATACACTATTAGTTATTTTGAGTAAAAATTTTTTCCTCATGATCGTGCACTAGAAAAAAATCGAGTAAGACCTCGGCTCCGTTTTTTTATGGGTAATGAACGTATTAATGTGAGTAAACCCAAACCTCTTTTAATATAATTCCTCAATGTGTGCTCAGCTTGGGCCTTTACTTAAAAAGTTCATAATACACGACATGATATGTCAGGCAGTCACTTTGTAAATGTCAAGCTCTTGATGGAAAATAAGTCTTTCATTATTTATTCAACTTACCTGGTACATACAGCAGCACTCAGGACTAGATTTGTCCTACCTAGTGGCAGGTACATCACAGAAATGTCTAAATTAAGAGCACTGTTGTTTTAAGTTATTTTTTCCAAAAGCAGTGAAGCGGCTAGAAGATGTAAACAATAATCATGCAGCCTGACTAAGAGCTGAGTCACCTTCAGAAGTTATCCTTTTTCTTTCTTTTTCTCTATTTTCTGTCTGTAACAAGAGCTAAGGGCTATGTTTCTAACTTAATCACATAGATGGATGAATATGGGATAGTCTGCATAGCAGTGCTTATTATTTTGTCTATTGTTTCTTCTTCCTGTTTGATAGGGAAGGATACTCTACTTGAGCTCATGAGGATGCTTCTTCCCAGAACTTTCTAGGACTTTGGAAAGTATCTTTGGAAAGACTTTTGGAAAAGTATATCTTTTTCTCAGAAGTCTTTGAGGAAAGGATATCACATAGGCATCTTCCATTGATTTCACCTGATACCTGAAAATAGATTAAACGTAGTGGCATTCTGGGCATTAGCAACAGTGAATGTAAATCCTTGGCTGGCTGAGTTCTCTAAGTTTCTTAGAAGTCAGGATAGCTGAGCACAGACAAGGAGAAACAGCTACTGAACAGTTCAACAAGCAGACATGAATGGAAAGCAAAGCATAGCAGGGTGATGTTTGCTAGTGGCAAAGAGTAATTATGTGTAATATCCTACTCAGAGTGAAACATTCTTGCACAGGAAAACCACAGTGACTCATAAGTCGTTGTGAATGAGTTTCTAATAACGCTCACAAATTCTCTGGAGTTTGCAAAGGAGTTCTGACATTGTTCATTAATAAAAAACCACCACATTCCCTGTACTCCCTTGCCCAGCACAAACAAAAATGGATTCTACCATTATTAACAGAATCCATGATGAATTTACTTATTTGGGGTAGGTAGCAGAAGTAGTAACACAATAAAACACAGGCAAATATAGATGAGCATTGAGCTAGGAGAATAATTTAAAAAAAATAATGAACTGCATTCGTCACAGGGGAAAAAAAAAAAAAAAAGAAACCAACAGTGGAAATGTGTTAATTAGAGCTGGCCAAAAAATCAGGGCTTCCCTGCTTTGCATGGTTTATACATTTGGCTTCTGCATAATTTATATATTTATTTTTAGACCAAACCCTTTAAAACCAGAGCAATTTCTTTGAAGGAAAATTAATGTAGAAACATCAAATATTTGTGGTTTTCAAACAAAGCGTTTGGGATCCCAGAACTCTTCAAGGAGATTGACATTCTTGTCAATCACCAGTTAGTATTTTACACGAATATGAATTTCCCGGGCTGGCAGGTCTCCCAAGCTTCCAGCACCCTTGCTATGTGGACTGTCCCACAGGTACAGATCACTACAAGTGAGACTTCTTTGCCCTAAAACATAGCTTCAGACAGGAAACATGGGAGCCCTGGAAGACTTGACTGAGACGCTGGGAACCAAGCTAGGGTCACAGCCCAGAGTCACAGGGTGTTCAGGCTCTTTCCCACACAGCAGGAAACCTGACTTGAATGTCTGCCCCCATGCTTCCGAGTTTGGGTCTCTGACACTGTTGCTGGATAGACAAGGGGTCTGCCAGAGAAGTGTAGTTGTGGAACCACTCCAGCTGCAAAGCTGCAGGACAGGAATGCAGCTTTTCCAGTTTTCAGGAAGAGCCACGCACTAGCTTCCCAGGTCAAGGACACTGTCCACCTTATCAAAGGGATTTTATTTTGTCATTTTTGCAGTAACAGTCTTTCTCCCTTTTTCCCTTTCATTGCTGTGTTCATAATAAAAAAAGAAAAATCATAAAATCTCAGAATATGGTCTCCCTGGAGCCTTCTCTTCTCCAGGCTGAACAACCCCAACTCCCTCAAGCTTTTCCTCACAGGAGAGTTGTTCCATCTCTTGGATTGTTTTTGTGGCCTCCTCTGGACCCGCTTCAACAGGTCCATGTCCTTCTTGTGCTGAAGGCTCCAGAGCTGGATGCAGGACTCCAGGTGGGGTCACCAGAGCGGAGCAGAGGGGAAGAATCCCCTCCCTCGCCCCATTGGTCATGCTGCTTGTGATGCAGCCCAGGATACGGTTGGCCTTCTGGGCTGTGAGTGCACATTGGTGCCTCATGTCCAGCTTTTCATCCACCGGTACCCCGAAGTCCTTCTTCACAGAGCTGCTCTCAATCCATTCTGTGCCCAGTCTGTACTGATACTGGTGATTACTCCTACCCAGGTGCGGGATGTTGCATTTGGGCTTATTGAGTTTCTTAAGGTTTACATTGGCCCATTTCTCAAGCCTGTCAAGGTCCCTCTATATGGCATCCTTACCCTCAAGCATATCACCTATATATACATTATTATTCACAGTAAGTAAACTTTTTATGTCACAGATAATTGCAATTTGTTTAGTAGACCAGTAAGAATTTCCACAAGAACCTTCCTTGTCCATAGTTTTGTTAAAAGATGATTATCGATTTCCATATATGACCATAGAGGTGCTCTATTCTCCTGTAGCATCCTAGTATTTCTTCAGTTTGATTTTTTCCCCATACTATCACTTAAGACCCATAAGGCTGTGCTTTTTTTGCTGTGACTCAGACCTTTTGCATCACTCAATTCCAAGTACAGTGTTGTTTTCTGAATCTGTGTCTGAACGTGGTGCGACTTCCCTTAAGATAAATTTTTAAAAAACACTGCTGGTCCCGTATTACTACTATGAATTTGATTCCACAAGGTCTGCTCAGTGGTGCTTTCCTTGTCACCATAATGTTTCTAACAGTCTGCGCAACAGTGGTGGCTAATCGCTGGCTATACTTTCACTGGGCATTTCAGTCATGTGAAATGACTGTGCATTGGCTTGGTGGCTTCCACATAACACAAAGAGGATGTAATACTTTCCCACGAATGATGCTTTTATTAAACTGTATTCTGTTATTCCTGGATGTCCCAGACCTGCAGCATCATCTTGAAAATGCTCTGGTTTGATAATGGAAAATCTGACACAGTCAACAGTGTGAAATTAGAAAAAGCACACATGTAAATCTACACAGTTTTTCAGAGGTTTTTAATGATCTCCATTATTAAGACCCCACATATTGTCAAATCTCCTGGACTAGCGACAGGCCAATGGAAAGAGTAGGCTGGCAGTGGAGCTAGTCAGAAGTTTTCCAGCAAAGCAAATGCTGATTTGTTTAACCTAAAGGACTTTATTTAAGGCCCATTTGGAACTAACATATGTCAATAACACAAATTAAGGCATGACCTCACCTTTCCTTCAGTGATGTTCTGTGTAATTTCCCACTGATTTGAGATTAATTTGTTGCCTAATAATTGGCAGTGACGTCTGAGCTTCCTCTAAAATGAGTATTATTGATATGCAGACAAACATGTTAACTTGCCAAAGTTCCTCACGGTTTCATTCACTTATCCTGCAGAAACAAAAAGCATTTATTGGCATCTCTTTCTCTGTATAATGTTTGGGGCAGAAATTCTGTTATACTACTATTGACAAAAAAAAGTTGACAATTATGTTAGACTTTACTTGCTTGTTTATTATGTGCCAAGGAGTGTTTGTGTGTCTAACTGCATTGGAGCTTTTCAAAATTATATGAGATATTTAAAAAGAAGAGAATTATTGTAGCAACAGCTAATAATTAGGCAGTATGAACTGGTTCTGGCCAATTAGGCTGGAAGTGTTTTCATTTTCTAAGCCAATAAAACCTATCTATAGCATTTCATAATAAAACAAATTAATTAATTTGATTAACACATAAATTCTAAATTGAAACGTGATTTTGAGTGGGTAAGTACCCATGCCAAATGGTATTTTATAATAATAAAATCTCATTCAACTTGTTGGCCAGATGATTATTCCTATGGCTTCACGCTTTCCTACTTGCTGGCAGGCAACAGGCATGCTTGGTTACTTTGAAACTTCTGCTATATGAAGAGATTACCATTCAATTATAGAGAAACTCTAGTGTTGTGCCTACATTTCTGTAGAACTTTTAAGCTTTTCATGTAAGACAAAAGCAAGTGCTTTATATTTGTCTGTCTTTGAAGAGAAAATGCCAGAAAGGTGACGATGCTCCTGCTGTTAAAATCTAATACGTCATAGACCCTTCTTTACATGTACTTGGTCCCAGGGGCTTTCAAGCATGAACATGAATGAATTTGCTCAGCCCTTGAGTCGTGGGGTAAATCTATCCAGAGACATCAGACCACTAAAATGAATCTGCAGGAGCAAAAGGTCTACCAGGTCACTGCAGCAGTTCAAAGCGTGCTGGTGCCAGTCCCAGTACACTTAGACCAAACCTAGAAATCACGCAGATATAATAATCTTATTATTTTCACTTGCAAATTCTCAGTGATTTAAATTCATTATCGAACAGACACTCTTCTAAAGCTTTTTCTTGTAAGCTTGTCCCAGGTGCCTGATTGCAGTCATCAAACATACCATACTAAGTATTTATACAAATATATCATAAAATCATCAAATATGATGAGCTATTCCCTTTGTTCCTTTATGTTGATACACTTTTCACAAAATATTTAATATGCTTCTGAAAATGATGATGCCAGTGATAAAGCTAGTTTGCAGTTTCATAGATAATTTATGGAAGTTATAAAAAATGAACCAAATTGTCATAACAACATGACAATGTGAACATTCATGTTTACATAGTGTCCACATACAATACAAATACTGAATATTAATATGAAATGAGAATTTATAAAGTTTGAAATAAACATAATGTAGAAAAAATAACAACTTGATACAATCTCTGCTTATATTGCAACCTATAAACAGATTTTACTTTATGAATGGCTTTGACATTTCCCTTAATGTGTATTTTTTTACATCTTTAACCACAAATCTTGGTATATTTTAAATGCAAATTAGATCATATCTATCCTGTTTCTCCTTTCAGATAAACAGTCACTTTAATTCAAGAGAAGGGAAGAAAGTCCATAGACAGCATTTTAAATGTACTTGGCACATATTCATCCCAAGGGCACAAGTAGCAAAAAATGTCTGGATGCGATTCTGCCACTTCTGTTCTCAGAAGGTAGCGATTTGTTCATTCAGTAATTCTGTTGGCTTGCAGCAAACCGACACTCAGTCATTTGCCTAAATATAGTCATTTATTGCTGTTTTGAGATACTCTGAGACATTCTCCTGGGGCAGGCAGATGGTACGCAGGACCTGTGGGAGACTCACAACTCCTCCTCTAGAGCAGCAGCTATAGCCAGGCTACATACAATAGGGTATCTCAAATGACACTTGGTCGTTACTTCCAGGCAACAAGATCACACCTATATGGATACCCAGTAATATATCTCTTCTGTGGCCAGCCTTTGCACAAGATCATTGCCTCAACGTGATGACAAAGGATGTAGTTCCCGTCTGCTATCTGTTTCTTCTGGTGGCATCTTGTCTGTGGTTCACTGATATCTGGAAAACCTTAATGAATCATGAGGCCTGCGCCTTTGTACCACTCTAATACCCTGAGAGTATTACAGTTCCAATTATAATACTTGAAGTGTGTTGATTTCAGTAGTCTATTAATTACACTGCTAGCAACTGGGAATGAGGCCTGAGGTTTTCATTTTCCTAAAGGCTCAAAAGTCCGCTTCTTGTACCACCTTTTCCTAAGCAGTGCCCCTAGGCATGGTGAACTGCAGGTTTAGGTAGCAAACCAGAGATGACACAGGCCACTGGTTGCCTGTATGCATCACTAAATTTGAAGCTTTGGGTCAAGATATGAACATTGTCCAGTACTAGATAACAGCTTATGATTCCTCCTCAAAGGTTGGAGAGAAGCTAAATGTCACATTCCTCACGGAAGAATTGCTCTTGGATGTCTCCATCTCTGTCTCTCTCTTTCCTTCTCTTCATTGGCTCTGTAGGGACCCCAGACAGTTATAATCCTGAAGTTAGATACACCAAAATGCTTTTTAGATTTTGATGAGATTAACGTAGGCCTTAATGACTTGGTTTCCCCATTACATTGATTAATTAATGTTACATAAATACATTGCTGCTGTCTCATTAAGGTTTAGTTAATTGTATAAATGTAAAGGTGTGAAGTAAACTTTAAGACGTTAGGCATTTTTATTATTACCTCCAAGAATGTGAATGTTGGAACTTTTGAAATACAGGTATTTCAGCTGGATGTTTTAACCCATGTCTTCCAAGGTTCATAGTGTACATGTTTTTTCATCACTTGGTTGGTAAGTCATCCACGTATTGCCATGGCTGAGGGTATCATAAACATAAGCACCTTGTGTAATGTTAAAACTTGAACTATTATTCAAATACAACTAACCTCCAAAAACATTGTAGAGGAGTAAATGACTGAATTCACTTATATGGCAAAAGGTCCCCTGCTACTTAAATCTGTACTAGCAAATGAGACACTGCTGAAATTTGATACCACTTTCAGACTCCTTCACTGCACGTTACCCAGTAAGATTCTTTCCAAGGACAAATCCCAAGCAACATAGTTCAAAGGAAGAAAAGGTAATTTTCACTTTTAATAATTAATTCCTATGCCTGAATTTTATCTTGCTTTTAGCCTAATTGGTGTTTCTGTTCACAGCTTATTACTACTTTTACCATTCATCATGTAAAACTGAATTGGTTAATTTTATTTTTTTTTTATAAATATTGTCTGTATGATGCACTATTCATGTCTGTTTTGGAAAGCCTGGGAAAAAAATCGCACTACTAGACTTCCATCTAATTTACAGAGGCTTTCTGAAGGCTGAAAAACTTTCAGGTGCAAATCAGAATATCTGCAACAGTCTTTGGCTTATTTCTGTCTTGGCAAGTATGAACAGACTCACGGCAATCAATTCAGAAGGTATTAGAGCCATTATTGGTTGTAATTATCATGACACCTGGGTCCAGACTTGTGAAATAATTATTAAAGGCATCACCAGTGTGCAAAGGTTTCGCTAATCATTGATTTTACATCAGCAAGTATTTAATAGATTTTGTGACTCTTGATATGAAGCTGAGTATCTGTTTCACTTACAAACACATTAAAAATAAGAATGAAAACAAAACAAACACTGTTATCATAGAGTCTAATAAGAAGTAAAGAATTAAGGTGAAGATACTATCATCCTTCTTAGTGTTCCAGTGTTTCAAATCACAGCTGACTTGTTTGAAAAATGTCAGTGTTATATATTGATATAGCTTTCTGTCAAATAAAATATATACAACAGGATTTATAGGAAGAGATTATGGAAGGGGCCTTGGAGTCTCCTTTTTCTTAATGCTATATGTGTGCTTGATTCTTTTTATTTATTTTTCACAGCTGTGACCCTGAATGTCTGAAACTGAGCGTGTACTAGTCCGTATTCCTTCTTGTTGCCCCCATGAAGGGTTTAGGAAAAGATAGTAGCAGTGGGAGTTTATAGTGTTTTGTCACTTTCTCTCCTTCTGTAGCACCATGAGGCTTTATTCTGGACACCTCTATAAGGGCTTGTGCTCCAGGGTAACCTGCCTTTCTTCACTGAGTGATTAGAAAAATCAGTTTCTTAGTTAAGCATTGAATGATAAGCAGTATGAATACCCCCTTCTTCCCTTCTGCCTGCATCATATGCTATTTTGTTCAATATGTTCCTGCATGTGCTGTGTTTGGCCTAAAACTGATGTGTCCATTGATCTTCAGTGGTGATGAATGGAAGTATTCTGATGAATGGGCATCCTACAGAGATTAAAATCATTACACCTGTGGAAGATCAAACCTACGTACGTCAGGGAACTGAGGTCTTTTAACACGTGTCTTCTACACCATCTTGACATGTAGTACTACCTGCCTTGAGCAGTGGGTCGCAGTCTTTTGTTAGTTAAGTCCTCTTCCACCCTTTTGATCATTTTGACCTATTATATACCTAGTAAAAACTGGTTTCCTGCAGTTTTTGTAGTAGAGATCAAAAGGTGCATTTCATATATTACGTGTCTATCAGGATGATCTCCAGCAGCAGCAGCAGTCCTGAAGCCAAACAAGTTGACATGCAGGTCCCTATAGCTCCAGCCACATTCTGGTACATGGCCCAAGAGATACAGCTCTATGAGTACACTAGCTCATGCTCCTGATCATTTCCTGTGTGTGCAAGATACAAAATGTCTGTAACCAGACCTTCCTTTGGCCATATCTACCAAATGGAAAGTGAGGCATAAATCTAAGGCTCAGCAGTTTTGATGTCACTGATTTAAGAGAGTGACTCAACGAGTTAGGTAAAAAACATTGTGAGTAAGGCACAATGGCAAATAATGAGTTCTTAAAAACCTGTGGCTAGTCAGCAGAGAAAAGTTACATAGAACAGATTTTGCAGCACTGAACAAATTCAGGTCTGAAGAAGAAATAGCAGAAGTGGTATTGCTGTCTTGTAAATATTTTTAACTGGAGGTCTAAATAGAGATGGAAAATTAAAAAATAATAAGATAAAAAAATCCCCAAAATGCCAAAATAAAACTCATCCTTATTTTGTATCATCTCAGAGGATGACATCTCTAGTTTCTTGACATCTCCCACTGTACCTTTTGCTGCTGTCCTTTTTTTTTGTACCCATTTCCAGGTGGTTGTTGCTCTTATTATTCCAGTTAACTTCACTCCTTTTCCAGTTTTTTCCTTCAGAGATGCAAGAAGCTGTAGGACATAAGTAACATAGCTGAAATTGATGGTTAGCTGAGTGTCATGGGAGAAAAATGATCCTGCATGTATGAGCTGCTCCAGAAGTAAAACACATTAACTGTCAAAATGGAGAACAGGGGAGAGGAAATGTGAGTCAAAGTTGTAGAAAATGTGTGAATCTACATGACTGCATGAGTGTATCAAACTGATTGAACTGTATAGCTTACATGGGAAGCGACAGAACTCCTTGCATGAAGAGAAGGTTTGGTTCTTCCAGCCATCTATGAAATAATATCCACTTCTCTTGGCTGATGAAATTTTGTAGCAGTTCATCCATACTGTCTCTGTGTATGTATGTACACAAATATGCAATATGTATTTATGTGTGTACATATATATACGAATGTATAAGTATATGTATATACATATATTCAAAAATGTCCCTCAAGAGGGAGACAGTGGTCTAGATCCACGTATTCTTCTGGATTGGGTTCCAGAAATTGTTTTCTCCTCTCCATCTAAACAGCTACATATAGAGCCGTTCTCTGTCCTATGTGAAATCACTTGAATAAATCACAAAAGTCTATGTAATGTATCATTTGATAACTAATGATATCTCTGAAAACAGAGGCAAAGGAGTGACACTAGGACTGTTTTTCATGCAGCAATCTCCCTTTCTCCTCTCCTCATTGTGCTGAGTTCAGATGAGCTGCTGAGACGAAACGTGTACTTCAAATTATTTGTCCTAGAAGTTTTTTAGTGTGCCCTTCTCTATTTATTCCACGATTATGTGAACAGTATAAATCAAAATAATTCATGGTGTCAGAAATAAACTGTGGCTTACTGAAACTAATCAGAAGATAGGACTAAGGTTAGAAAGAATTAAATGAGATTATATCTTTATCATATCTTTTTAATAAGTAATCTGCAAATCTAAATAGGTATTCATTTGCTATTATGTACCATGCAAAATGGCAGCAGTATATACAGTGCATGGGCTGCTAGCAGTAAGTTCATTAAAGCAGAGGGAGAAAATCCAGACAGGCTGCTTAGCTATTTGAGCTTGTTTGCCTTGAAAAATGAAAGCTGAAATATCTTCTTACTTGGGATAAAAAATAAAAGAGAGAACTTAGAAAAATATCCCGCTAAAATAACTGAGTTTGTTGGCCCATTACATTGGAAAAAACCCCATCTTTTCAAATATGGAAATGCATAAGAAATGTACTATACAGGATCCAAATCAAAAGTAATTGAAGGAAAATTACAAGCATTAGAAAAATCATTGAATAGGATAGTCAAAACATCTGACCTATCCACAGCAGATATCCAAATGAATATGGCATTATTTAGAAGTATCAATATGTAAACGTCAGGGTGTTATGAAATAAGTATTTCACCAAAAAGGAGTTCTTAGTGAGGACAAAAATGCCACTTCTGTGTAATATTTCTGTTGAAGAAAGTGACAGAAACCTGTCTATGCACATTTGGAATAGTAGTGGATTGCATCATGCGAAGGAAAAGAAACGCCCATGCCTAAGGCAGATAATTACATTAGACAGTATGTTTGAGTACATCACATAGGCAAACTATGAAGCAGTGGGAGTAATACAGTTGGAGAACACCTACAAGTAGAGAGTTTAAGCAACAATGATACTGTTTGGTTACAAAACAGAATAAGGAGAAGGAAAATGATGAAGCAAGCTTAAACGCCTTGGTATTACTGTTCTGGTAACTAATATCTTCCTGGATACAGTTTCTGGAAGAAGTAATACTCACATTTACAGCCGACACAGGGACTGAATAAGTGACATTACAGAGAAAAACTATGGAAAAAGTCTGCCTCTTTGCACAGCAGAAATATTGTCTCCATCCGTGAAACTGGCAGGATATGGACAGCATCTGCTCTATGCAGGGGGTGAATGAAATGTTAAATACAAAGAGAATAAAATATATAAAAAGGTAAATTCTATTAACAAACCTATATTGAGACTTGATACTAGAATCCATGGAAAGGCTTTGTGCCCTGGAGAAAAATCAGAAAAAGTTTTTTTAAAAGAGTTGTGTACTGTCTATGAGATTGTTGCAGACTCCAGACTGCTCTGCATACAGAAATGGTTCTGTATGTGATGATGTCTTCCAAAGTCTGGAGAGAAAGATGACACACTATGAAGCTTACAATCTTCCGATGCAGGAAGGAACCAAGGGAGAAGCACATTTCAGCAAATCTTGTAAGAAACAGAAAGTCCTAACATGCACTAATCCTTGGAAAAATAAAACAAAACAAAACAAAACAAAACAAAACAAAACAAAACAAAACCCAGACACCTGTCCATCTTGGATGTCACTGTTTATGATAGCCTGGAAAAACAGGCCAGCAATTTAGCTATTTTCAGCTGTCCTTTCTGAAGATGGTGCTTTCTCACAAAAAAGATACACGAAATACAAATTAAAAAATGCAGAATATTCATACAACTGGTATTCGAACACACACAGCATCAAATTATTACATGACAAAAACTCAGAAGAAAAGATGAGCTGTGGACATGACTCTCAGAGATGTAAATACAGCTATGGGTAATTTGCAGAAATTTTGCCATAGGATGTTACAGGTCCCAAATGTTTAGATCGGTTCATCTTCCTGGACAAAAAATCTATTGAGGATTGTTAAGCCCAAAGCTGCCATCCATGGCTCAGTAAGTCCCAGTACTGACAGCTGGCAAGTATCACTGTATTCTTGTCCTACACTGTTCTTTAGGTGTCTGCTGTTGCACATTGTTGGAGACAGGAAACAGACCACTGGTCTGACCCAGTTTGGCCAATTTTGCATGTACAGGTGGAGAGTATTGATGCTGATGCAGAAATAATTATTCTTTAATTTAAGAAAAAAAAAGGTTTATCATTGTCATTGAAAGTCAGAAACTACATCAAATTTCATCTATGTGAACTGTAGAATAACAAGACCTGTAGCACGTCACAAAATCGTAGACAGCATTCTGGACAAGGCTGCAACTTCTGCACCACCACAACTTCTGTACATGATCTTCAAGCCACAGAGAGATGCAAGTTGAAGACGAACAGAAGACATAAAAGAAAATCCTGGAGCAGGCCTTTTTTCATATAGTTTCACAGAAAGAAGGTATGTACATCAAAATGGCTTGGGGAAATTACAGTACATGTTACCACAAGCAAGATTTTGAGCAACTTTCTTAGAAAGAAGAACCTAAGAATAATGCAAAGAAACTTTCAAAAGAGATGTTAAGGCTGGTGTATCTATTACAGGCATAACATCTTTGCCTTTATTTTGGACACAGATTTTTTTAAATAAAAGCAAAGTTGACAGAGCAGTGTTGAAGACGAAAAAAAAAAGTACTTCCAGGGAAAACCATGGCAACTCACAGTCTCTTTTGCTCACAGTCCAAAGTATATCCATGGTCCAAAGCATAACAGAAAAATATGTGCAAATATTCACGAAAAAGTTAGCCAAGAAAAATAAGGATAGTCAAAATCTTTACTTCAGCTTTGTCAAGCATCTAGTCATACCTGTGGAAACCAATGATTAATCTGAGCACAGACTGAGGAGCAGAGAGCACTACCTATAGAGTAGTCTCTTCCCACGTGCAGTTGCTAAGCACAGCCGCTGTTCTGGATAAATGGAAGAAGTCCAAGATCATTCTAAGGTAGTATCCGCATATCACTAATATTTTTCATGGAAATTTCTGGTATATCAGTGTAAATTCCAGTAATTAGTGGCATAGTAGCTCAACACACAAGTGAATGGGTTATCCGAAGCATGGACAGCAAGTGCGCACCTCTTTGGCTAAGGCCACAGATCCCCAAGGGACCACAATCTGCAAGCAAGACCACCTCCAGTGGGCAACAACAGCATGTGAGAAAACAGACTGTTAACCTACAAGTCTTTGAACATCCAGTTATGCTGGAGATAAAATACATTCTGGCCAGGAGGCAGGACAGATGTTAGAAGAAGCTACTGTGTAGCTACAAGCGCAAGGAAAGGCTTGCTCTAGATATAGGTGAAAAAACAAAACCAAAGAGTGGCAGTGCCACAACGGCTAAGATTGTTATCCAGGCAGGTTTGAAAAGGTGTCTCAAAGCTCCTTTTCACCACAGAGAACAGCCCAGGCAATGCGGATAAATGGAAGAAGATCCTTGAAAAGAGGCACCCTGAAAGTGTATTTTGTTCTTTCTCTTTTTTTATCTTTTTTCTGTTTTTTCTTTTTCTTTATGTGTGTGACCCACGAATTGTAAATAAATAGGGTGGAGAGATGGGAAATTCTTGCTAGTTTACCCAATACTTTTTTTACTACCTAGGAGTAACTTTTTTTACTACCTGGGAGTAATCTAAAGAGAGGCAGTAATGGTACAGACCTATGAGCTGCAAAGATGTAGCTGACTCACATGTATTTGGTATGCCTTCATCCTCTCCAGAAGAACTTAGAGCCTGGAAAAAGAGGATCCAGCAGAGGCAGACCAGTTGGCTCAGAAATCTGACTGAGAAATCCGTTTATCTATGTTTTGAGTCACTTGGGAGCATCAGCTGCTGGAGAATCAGATCACATCACAGCCTCAAATGTTCTGAGGCAATGGGACAAGGTTACCCCACAATGAGGATTTTCATTCACTTTGAGGAAATTCTCATATCTGTCCTCTGCTCAAGAACTACCTTCTCTTGAATACTCCACGCCTTGTTTTTACAGGATTAACTGAAAATCCCAGTAAAAATGGAAACAGTACGGTCTGCAGCAGTGCACCTCAGAGCAGCAAAACACTTGTGCAAACACTTCCCCTTTTGTGTCAGAATTTGGGTGTCAAACTCTATGATACTTTTCTCAAGGGCTTTCTGTGAATTCCTTCATCATCCAAAGGTGTGGCAGCTTGGGACCTTCTCATTCTCTCCCCTCCCCACTTCAGCCCACTTAGGAAGAAACAAGGAAACTAAAGTCCTAGCATGGCTTTTGGTAGTCCAAAACTGAGGGTCTTTATGCAGAGCACTGTGCAATTCTGTACAAAAATTGTGATTCTAGGTATTACATAATTTAAAATTTTAAAGGTTTACTTTTGAATATGAAGAGATGTAAATCCAGAACTGCAGAGGGCATATTTCAGAGAGGGTAGATTTTTATAAAGCTGAAATAAGGAACTGAGGTGCACAAGTTTAATCAGAGAGAGGAAACAAAATGCAAAGTATTGAACTCCTCCAGTACTGAATTTGAATTAAACAGTACTGGCTATGTATTTTCAGCTGAACTGTTCATATTTCCCATTGCTGAATATTGTGTGATTCCTGAAGAGTTAATGGCAGATAATAGATTGGAAGTAATTTATTTCGGAAAATTTTCTAGATGTATCTATTCAAGCTGCCATATCAAATTCATACTATTTACAGTTTATCAATCTATCTTTAAAAGTCTGTGAAGATAACAAAGCTCTTCATATTTAAAAACCCACACAAGATTCAAAAGATTGCTAGTGCTTAGTAGGGTTACAAGTGAAGTTAATTGAGAAATTAAACACTGACAGCCAGGAAAAAAAAAAAAGGAAAGATGCTTGAGCCATTCTTTTGGCTGCCTTTAGCTAGAACATCATGATGCTTCTGAGAGTGCTCCTTTAGTTCCATCATTGGGAGTGAACTTTATGGAAGGAAGAAAAAAATCTTCAGTGACAAATACCTAACAAGCTTCTGAAGCCAAAGAGCTGTGCCTGCCAGGGAACTAGAACAGAAGAGGAAAAAAGAAAAAAAAAAAAAAAA
>Ga0065711_1040512_pt1 | contig 16885 bp, 11 predicted proteins | sample Hoacrofraction12_FD_59098 | JGI IMG/M metagenome (GOLD analysis project Ga0065711, IMG submission 59098) | Hoatzin crop microbial communities from Cojedes, Venezuela - Epithelial fraction 12 v2 (version 2) | ecosystem: Host-associated > Birds > Digestive system > Esophagus > Crop | place... | reverse complement strand
TGGACGAGAGGGGACATAGTTTGGTGCGTTGAGCAACCCAGGTTCCGATCCGGAAGTGAGCCTTGGGAGCGGCTGACATGGAACCCTGCTGGGAAGGCAGAGCGATGAGCTCGGGACACTGGAGCAGGGGGAATGTCACCGTTTCCTGCCACACTGTCACTTCCTTCCTGCCACGTTGTTGTTTCCTGCCACAGTACTGCTTTCACTTCGAGATGCAGCTCTGCACCAATCACAACGAGTTGCAGTAGTTTTGCCTGTATATGGGTTGGGGGTTTAACCATTCAGATGCTGTAATAGTTTTGCTATATAAACCTTGGTTTTGCTGACTAATAAAGGTGAACGATCATACTCATATTGGGGTCACATCGTTACAACGGATCCGTAACCCACGCCAACACTTGGACCCATTATAGAAGCAGAGAGTTTGAAAATCTAAGGCGAAATACAGTCACAAGTGTTGCATGCCCCGGCTCTGAGATGGGCTGAGAGTACCCATGTTCCACTTTTCTCTGCCATGACTGAAGCACCAGGTTCAGACACATGGCAGCTGGAGGATCCCTTGTAAGGAAAGATGCCAAACACTTTGCTCAATATCACTGAGGAAAATTCAGTGTAAGAATCTGGTACAAGAAACATTTTTCTACTAAAAAAAGAAGAGATCTGACTAACTGTCCCTTTGCCTGTCCCTTTCTGTGTCACCAAGGCCCATCTGTGACATAAGGCAGAAGCTTTTACACCCACTAAGAAGGCCAGATGCAGAAAAGTGATGAATAATACATTATTTTCTTTTATAAAGAACCTTACTTCACCAAAGTTCATAACAGCCCTATGAATTAGACAAGAAAGCAATACCATAATCTTTACTTGATATGCGCTAAATGATTTGCTCTGTGCCACAATGGGGGAGTCCGTATCAGGATTTGGGGGAAGAAAACACATCTTCATGCTTTCTAGCCTTCTATTCAGTTCATTAGATGAAGCAACGCTAAATTTTAATCTCCCTAAATTTCGTAAAACTCGTCACACAATGGAACTCTTTCAAATCCAACCTGAATACTCAAACAGAAATGAACATTAATTAAGAGCAAGGTATCTTTGCATCAGCTTGTAAAGACTGTGAATTCAGCTCTCTGAGAGGACTGTTCTCCACACCAGCTAAGAGTATGACCACATGGTGTAGCCTAATGAATGTTATAAACCTGTAAGCAAAAGGCTGCTGCAGAAGTACATGGAGCAGCCCTGCCTACACTCCCTTTGCAGCACTCTTTCTTTTCAACATCAGTAATTGCTGCAAGATCATCTCCCATAGGTCTTTTTTCTCACTTTCGTCCTTTACTGAAAAGGACTTCTAATACCACGCAGTTATAAGTTCTTCTTTTCTCATTTGTCTTTCAAAGCTTTATCTTCTCTAGTCCACTTGGTGTACATTTCATTACACCTCTGTGTACTGAAATCAAGCAATGATGGGTCACAGGAAGCTAATGAAATGCTACATTGCCCGCTTTTCACCAGGCATGATGTGTGGCATATTCATTCAGGAGCAACATAAGCTTGAAATGTCAGCATTAACTATTGTAAGAAATAGGTTTCAATGGTGGCGTCGGTTTTTTTTTTAATTCAGAGGAGGATTGTTTGGGTTTTTTTGCACCCTTCCCTGTCAGTTCATGGCACTGTTTCCTGTACAATCATCAAGTTTTTGGCTCTCTTCATGGCCTGATAGCAGTTCATATCTGAAACATTTACATTAGAGATAGGTGAACCAATGTAGCTAAAATAACAAGGACTGCCTAGGCGTCTAAGTTTCTCATCTTTTTGTGATTTCATTATTTTTCGTTTCTGAAATGACAGTGCACAGTCAGGGTCAGACTGCTAGAATTATTATAAGAAAAAAGTGCATCCAGCCCTGAAGCAAACAGTATTTCTAGTGCTATTTCCCAATTGCCTTGGAAAAAGCAAAAATTTCACAGCAAGGCTTATTCTTGTAATATATCCAGTTCAATACTGGAGGCCCATAATGGTCCCAAACACCACCATATAAATGTTCTTGCTGTGAAACATCTTTATAAAAATACCACTTTTTAATAAACAGAACTGAAGATACTGTGAGGTGCACAGACAGAAGGAAAAGGAAATAAAAGTCCATTAATATTAGTAAATAATATTAGTAGCTAACAAAGAAAAACTAATATTATTCACGTTACTAGTAGTCATACCATAAAACATTCCCCAAACTGTCATAAAATGTCTGATCAGACCATGGCCACTGAGATTAGAAGGAATCCATTGAACAATAAAGTTCAAAAATTAAGATGTATCATTTCAAAATGTAAAATGGAAAAGGGCTGATAAGAAAGAGTTGCTCTATTTGTCTGCTGTTTGAACGAAAGGCTGCGCACAGTGTTGCATAGCAATGTTTGCACTAGCTCTAAATGAACAGGCTAGTAGATTGAGTTACAATCAATTGATTTTGCTTCCCCTAACTTTAGCTAAAGGGATGAGAATATTTTATTCACATTAGGATGTTATAAGGAAAAGAACCCATGCACAGCCTTTAACAGCGATTCATTAAGCTTCCGTTTACAGGTTCTTTGTCCCTACAAAACTAGATCATACCTATTAATGGGAGTATGTTGAAAAGCACACAGATATGCTCTAAGAAGATCCTTCTGCAGCTGTCTCCAAACTTAAATCATGAAGGAAAGCTAGTAGCAAAGAGAAGCTAATGAAACTCTAATACGCATTTCTCTGCTCTCATTGCTTTCTGAGCTCTTGAATCTCTTCAGATTAGGTTAGAGTCCACTGGAGGAGGATAGCTGAGCCAGATCAATCTGTAGTTCAGTGAAAGCCAGTTAGCACCTCATCACAGCACAAAACTCACAGCCTTAAAGGTGTTTTGCACCCTTTCTGGGGATGTGTGTGCACTTCACTGCCAGCCTGTGCTTCCCCATCAGAAACTCTGCTCTAAAAATGTCAAGGCATTCTGTTACAAGATACAACTTTATGTCTGAAGTCTAATATCCATTAGTCCTAACTCATTCTGCCTCGGTTCTCCGGGGAAAAAAAAGAGTTTTATCTCTGCAAACCATCTGGATCTGCCAGCCAAAATAGTTCTCTTTACTCAGTTCATGTAGATCTGCCCACATTGTATGTTCCTATACCTACTGTTTCCACACAAATGTTTCTAAAGCTAATATTTTAGAGAGAAATATCTTGACTGTTTCTCAAATTGTGGTCACAAGGGAGCTGTGGAAGGGGTCTAAGAAAGTAAAAAGTTGTTATGTTAAACAATGTCAGAGGCAAACAAATACTGCAATTAGATGTCTTGGAGAAACTGTGCTGCTGTCAGCAATTAAAGGTAAAGCTGTTTGCTGGCTCTCTAAAACACTTGAATCCAGGAATTATACACCTTACTCATGATTCAGGGGCAATGAGCTGCAATGAACTGGTTCCTCATCACTACAGACTGCTGTAGCAGTGAAAGGACTAGTGATAGACTCCCAAAGAGGTTATATTTACAGGGAAAAGGAAAAGAAGAGGGAAGAGAAAGAAGAAAAAGGGAAAAGGAAAAGAAAAAAAAAAGAAAAGTAAAAAGAGCTTTTTTTTTAAAAAAAGGAAGAAATTATACCATTTTACAAAAACAGCTGGTATTTTAGATGAGTAGTAATCAAAGAACAGGATCAAGTTTAAGCAAACTTTGAGGAGCAAGATTTCCACATACACAGGTCACTTCTGTGAGAACTCAGCAGACATTTAGGTTTTGTGTAAAAGGAACTGTAAATAAAACCAAGCGGCAGAAGCAAACCCCTTATTATTCAACACTCTGAGATCCTTTGTAGGGCAAATCACTGCAACCTCTGTGTGTTTGTGCATCAAACTGGTAAACTTGTCATCCATTCTGTGATACATTAACCTATTCTTCATTACCAAATGAGATGCAAAGTTATGAGAAATGGTTTCATCAGCTATATTTAATGAAAAATTCTATTTCTGCATTTCTCTCATTTTACCTTTTTTATTCCTTTGTTCTCTTTAGAGACAGATTTTTTTTTCTACTTGAGGTGGAGAAAGTCAGGCAAGTGGTTAAGAGAATGGCATATAAACGTCACTGTCATATTTGTCTCCTGTTCAAATGAAACAGTGCCTATTACTGAGCTGCAAGAGCATTCACTCTTTTTCTCTCTCCTTTCAACATGTCATAAAAATAAGATGTCTTTGATGGTCTTCTTCACTGTGTTTTTTACAGATATGTTTCCTAGGACCCCTGATCTAAATTCAAACTTTTTGACAACAAGAATTTTATTGCTTCATCTCATACTTTCATAGATAGAATACGGGTAATCTTTCTCACACTCAGGAATGAATTTGATCATGATTTCTAGTAAGGCTCATGCAAAAAATCACAAATCAGAAGGGAAAAAAAAAATTGTAAAATGAAGTTAGAAACAAACCCTAGGATAAAATCACATATGAACAAAGAAGATTCTTTCCCTCACTGCTTTTTGAGATTTGTAAGCATACAGGTTTCACTGTAACAATTAAAAGCTGAACTTCATTAAAGAAAAATGAAATTTTCCATTATCAAATAAATTCTACAAGGTGCACCATCAAGCAAAGCAAACAGGACTTTCACAGTACAGCTGGATTAGTCAATAATTTAATTCCAAATACACCATCACAGGGGAAAGGAACCAGAATTCTACGGTTTCAGTTATTTTTGCAAAATTTCTGATACATTTGTCTTCTCTCTCACCTCTTCCCACATCAAAATCTTTCAGTTCTGAACATTTCAATCGGAACTGAAGGTCTTAGAATGACACTAATATCCCGACTTAAATAAGCGTACATTGCTTGTGAAAATTACTTTGTCATAAACAGTTTAATTTCTCAATGACTGTGCCTTTTCAAGATGTGTTTGCACATCTTTTTAGGACAAAAATTCACTATTTATACTTGTGTTATCAAGAATGATTCATACATCATAAACTTAGAGAACTACACAGCAACAATGCATCAGACACTGTCTTTGACCTAAAACTCAGAGATGGATATTTGACCTAAAAGTCAAAGATACAGGAACCTGCCGGCATCTTAACTTAACTTTGCCCTGAAATATCTGTATACGTAAATATTTAGCTTTGCAGTACTGTATGTCATGGATGGAAATAAGAATCAAATGTTATGAAATTATTGTTCAGGCAACCTAAACATTTTCATTCATTCCTAAGAAACCCCAACTCTCTCAGATAAATTATTTTCAAAAAGAATCTGCTATTGTCTCCAAAACTGCAAGTAAATACATTGGGGAGCTAGTAATTGCCTTTAAAAACAATGTTCTACCTGTACAGTATAATGACTAGGGTGATAACAGTTCATCATGTGTCATTTCATAGAAACTGGGGAAATCTTCCGCTGTAGCATAATGGCATGTCAAATTTCTAACCTAACAAGCATAATGGCATGTCAAATTTCTGTTCTCCAAAAAGGGGAAAAAATATCTGTTGTGCTGCCATGGAGTTATCATAATGAGATGATCTGATATTTTAAAATGTTTCTTTTTAAAAAATTAATCAATTACCAGGCAAAAATATTATTTGTTCATAACTACAAGAGCAGTCTACACTTTTCCAAAAAAAGCCTCAATTATCAAATAACTCTTAACCATGTCTCTAAAACATTGTATTTCGCCCACTGAGTAATAATTATCATTGTGATTTTATTCTAGTCTTCTGATAAAATAAATAGAACAAAATTTGTGTGAGACCAAGGCAAAGGCAGAGCCGTACAACTAGTCCAACAGCACAGATTATGTCTGATTTCTCTTTCCATGTCAAAAGAAAAGCTTCCTCCTAGAACAAATTATAACCAAAAAGTAAATCATTACTGAGCAGAAGTTTAAAAAAATATCTTGTTCATTTCCCAATTAGTTAGTTTGCTGGGTTTCTTTTGCTTCTCTACTTAAAAATTCTTAATTAAAAAAAATCATTATTTGAATCTCTGAGCTGTCCAAATTTTATTTCCAAGAACTCTTCAACTCTACAACTTACTGGGATGGTTCCAAGTAGGATTAAGTTTATGCAAAATTAAAGGCTGCTGTTTTTTCATTATCCAGATTAAAATCACTAATAAATCCAAGTTAATAATTACTGCTACCTCATTTGACTTTGGAAGATCAAGAAATTATTGGGGAAAAAAAAAAAAAGAAAAAGGAAAAAGCACAGCAACAGAACTGCCAGCCAGCACATATTTTGAAAAAAATAACCCACAATATTCCTCAAAGTCCTTGTCTTTGCTCAGTTAGAAGTCTGTAGCACATTTTTCGAATCAAATATCTCAAACAAGGTTCATTTGCTTTAAGATCTTTAATTTAACATGATATATCTGTAGAAATTAATATGAAAGGACCTATCATTTTTAAATTGATGAAGTAGTTACTTGGAAACTTTAGATGACGGTTTGAACCATCAGTGGTAAAAATAATTAGGCCACAAAATACCAGTTTGTTGCCTCCTTCACTTTTCCCCTCTTCTTCTCTTACCTTTTCTTGTTTCCCTGCATACTCTTCTCCCAAAGCCCTAGGTACTTCTGACCTTTAAATTTTCCTGAGTCCCACTAAGTGCAAGAGAAGCCAATTTTTTTCTACCTTTTAAACATACCCTCTCCTAGTTTTTCTTTCTAAGGTGAAGAGTTCCAGCCCTTAGTTTTGTGAAAGATTATGCAAAGCTCTTTTCATTAAAATAAATATTTTGATTTCCTGAAACTTTGGTTCCCATGAAATCACACCGCTTTTGTGACTTAACAACATTCAAGAATAAGTAGCAAAAAACTACAAATGAAATGTTATGTAAATTATGCTAAGATTGAGGCACTTTTTTGCATATTTAATCAGTGTTAACTGAATGAAATATGTGCAAATTTTGAAATCTCCCTTTGCTTCTGGTTTAACCACTATGATCTACATGAAACCAGGTTCCAAAGTAAAGAAACGCATAAATCCAGTATTCCATGATGTTTCAAATCTTGTCCATGATTTGCTCTTAGTTTTTTACAGCTGTCTCACATTAAATAATTATGCTTCCTTATTCATACATTATCTTGTACATGACAGGTTTTTCCAGGGAATCTCTGTAGCGATCTACATTCACTAAAAACTCTAGAATTATGAGCAGGGAACAGACTCCTCTTATTCTGCACAGAAAATGTTAAAGATGTGTGACACAAGCCCAAATTCAAGTTTTCAAACACATGCCAGTGATATCATTCATCCTGTGGCTACTGCAGTATCACCTGTTCCTTAGTGACAGCCCTCTTACTGTTTATCACCACAACCAAAACCATGGGTAGGGGTAGGTAACATGACTGCTCTTTGTGCAATGCCTGCAACCATGGTTAGGGTTGATCCACACCACCTTTTGAAATATTCCAGACAAAACATCCCAGGCAAAATGACAGAATATCCCAGCCTTTAATAACACCTGCCTTCCGTTACTTCTGCTACAGCAGCCTTATTCTGTATTTTGTGCCTTTCCCTACTCTTTCCCCACTTTTTCGCCACCCCTCCACTTCTGAATAATAAAACAGAAAGAGAAAAAGAGGACTTATATGGCCCAGGTGCCCTGAAGTAATTAATCTGCAAAATAAAATACAAGCTCCTGATTACTCTTCCAAATGAAAAATGTATCAAACATAAGACAATAAGACACATATTCACAGTATGCACAGCTTTAACTCCCCTACCCTTTATTTTTTTTAATTTGAGAATTTTTTCTCTCAAAAGATCACCATGTTAGCCACGGGAGCAAATTCCCCTTCACTCCCATCCAAGAATACTCTGTAATTTCACCCAGAAAGCCACTATCTTGTTTTTGGTCACCAAAGCCTCCTGAGATTCTAGGTGAACTGCTTTTTACTGTCTTTCGTTTTCTTCAATTTTCCAAGCTCACTCTAAATACAAATGCATGAAGCAGTTGTAACACTGTTGGCAGTTTCAAAAAGCAAACACACATTGCTGTAAAGAAACGGAAAAGATCATCAGTGATTGTGGGCAGGTTTTTCCATCTTTAATACATTTGGAGCCATAACTTTAATGTGGGAAGATCAGCAAATCCAGGGCCAGTCTGTCGTTAATTTGGATCCAGATATGAAGGCAGAAAAGCAGTGGCAAATCATAAATCCCAACAGATCTACAACCTGCAGTGAAATATATTACATATTTGTGAGTTGCATATCTCGTTTCTCCATAGCATGCTAATTTGCAGCCAATGAAGTCTGCATGTTGAGTTGAGAACATGTTTTATTCCACTAACATCACATTCATTACAAGATTTCTCAATTGAGATGGGTAAAAAAAATGTATTTTCTTTATATAGCTGAGGCTGAGCCAATCTAATCAATGGCTATGTTGTCATACACTATAAAACTTGGCTTATGACATACATGCTTCCCTTTGTGCTATAAACTATCTTTTACAACATTATTATCTTTCATATGCATTATGCGTGCAAGAAAGAAGAATGATGGCAAGAATAGCAGCCAAAATTTTGTTTAAAAATGTGTAACTGCAGTTAACCCCACTAAGTCAGCACCTAGTTCCTCCCAAAACTACTGATGCTATAAATTACATGTCTGTTATTGTACAGAATTGACTGAGAAGAAATTGGTGTAATAAATTGTATGATTGCATTGATATCACAAACTCTGTAGTAGTGCTATATTACTTTCACCAGACTTCCTGTCTGTCAACACTTAAAATGTTTTTTCATATTCTTCCTCCAACTCAGAATGTAATTTTTCATTTCCTTAATGCTGTTTGTTTTCTTTTTTCATCACCTAATTTGTACACAGCATATACTTAAAACTCTCAGTTATACAGTGGTTCCTAAGAGCACACTGCAGCTTATCAATTCATAGCAGAATATATGTATCCCAGAAATGTATCCACATGAATTTTTTTTTGTGTCAAAAGAAAACTTTATCGCCTATTTGTAAATTCTGGGTGCAAATGCATGAAAATTATTACAATATTGCACAGTATTAGCTTTCATAATATTTGTCTCATTCCTAGCATTGCAATAACTGCTTTTTCCTTATTCTGCATTACAAGGGATGAGTTTTCAAATGGACAGCGTGATTATTTACTCCACCTGTGCTTATAAAGCAGTGTGGGGGAAAAACAGTGATATGGAAGTACTTCCTAGTACTTAGGTCTCTTTACTGGATGTCCAAAATGGAAAGTGTGGCTCATAAGACTACAATCTCTACTAAGCTCCAGACAGAACCACAGTTCTATTTTTAAAAACATTTTAATCATCATTCTTAAGGATTGTTTTTGCCTGAAAAATTACAATCTCAGTGATATGATATTTTCTTTAAGGGTATTTAACTTCTGAAATAAGTTTTTCAGCTTTTCCTCCCTCAAAGAAACAAATAAATGAAATAAAATACTTATTCAGCCAGAAACAGAAATATTGTTGTTTGGAAACTGGAGATTTTGTAGTCTGCCTTTTTGTGTTTCTTTTAGTCTTGTTAAACATAACTCTGAAAAATACTACCAGCAGGCATTATGAACTATGGAATACAATAAATCAAGAATATAACAGTGGTCTCACAGCTTGAACATGGAAAATTATGTCATCCAGATAATGTAAATAGATTGCAAATAGTACCAGACTCAAGGAAGATCGCTGCAGGATAGTAGTTATCATTTTAAAGGGCAGAGATGCATTATTTCTGCTGGAGGAAAGAACCTGAAAGTGATCTGTCAATATCAAAGAACACACAAGAAAGATTGTTATTTCTTCCCTCTATCAAAATGTTGGCTGAAACAATATTCACTGAACTGGTAACAAACTGTCTGCAGATCTCTGCTTCAAAAAATATGAGATTTTAATTGCTGATGAGAAAAATCCTGTGGGTAAAACTTAAGAGGGCCTTGCTATGTTTTCATACAGAAGAAAACACTATCACTCTTACAGGAGCAATAATACAGGTTTTCATAAGAACTATGTGACATATATACGCATATATCGAAATACATATGTTCATCAGCAAGATTACGAGTTAGAACACTTGCACAAAAAATGATAGAGAAACCAGCAACAAGCTTCTGCCTATCAAGTCTGTTAATATAATAAATACACTGTAGTCAAATCTAGCTCATAAGTTTCTTTAAAGATACGATTACTTCAGAGCTGAAAGTGAGGTCTACACTATGGACTACTTAGAAAAGCTAGGCAGAACAGAAACTGGGAAGGTGATGAAGAAATTTAAATTGGGCACCTCTGTCTGTGTGGTCGGAGTAGGACAACACGTTTCCTTTGTGCATGAAGGCATGTTTCTTTTAAGACAAAGAAAAGTTGTATATTGTCCTTAGTAAGAAAGAAAGATCTTGGGTCTCTTGCTGCAACACATACCTATGTATCTCAGATGTATCTCAGATAATTTAGACCATTCTTTCGAAGGATGTTAAATTTATCTTACTTACATGATGTGACAAATGGTGAGTGATTAATGGAGAGGAGAATCAATCCAATATTTAAAAAAATCTCTTGCATGAACATTTCCTTTACAACCAAAGACTACATTTGGATGCATTGAATTTAAGTCCATGGTAATTCTATTAACATATTCTGTACTTCCATTGAAAAACAGGTACATCGGAAAAAAAGATGTTGTTTTGGTTTGGGTTTTTTATCAAAGGTGTTTGGGAAGCACAGATCAAACTTTTTGTACCCAGTAGATCAAACACTTTAAAAGATCCATAAATGCAAGCAGCAAGGTACAGCTCCAAGCAAAAGAACCCAGGTGTGGGGGAGTCTGAATAAATGAAGGAACCGAAAGCTGATGGCTGGTGGAAAATCCCTCTTCTCCGGCCTGGTGTTTTTCAGCCAATATTAAGCAGCACTGGCAATGTTGTCCATTTATATGTGGTTATCGGAGGCCTGCCCCAATGTCCATTGATTTTTTTCTCCATTAATTCTGGTAGTCTTCTAGGATCTGACCTAGCTGTCCGAAAGTGTTTGTTTGCCTTGAATACACAGCAAAAGATACACATAAAAATTTAAAAATTAAAAAAATGATTTAAAAACTTGCAATATTTAACAGGCCCAGAAAATGTAACAGACAAAAAACACAGTTAATGTAGTTAATATTTTTGTGAACATCTGCAGTGTTCCTCGTAGCATACCATGGAAATGATCTAGCTGTAAAATTATAATCTTTTTAAAACCATGTTGGTGAATATTTATATATATATATAGATCAATAAAATATTAAAAGGTAGATTATTGAAACTACTGGGTGATGTGTGAGAAAATATTCATACAGTAGTTGAGCATAATTACCATTAAAAATAGATATCATTTAGATGTTAATTAATTCTTGTTTCTCTTATCTTGCAAGAACATATGTGGCATGTCTAGCAGCAAAAGATGTTATACTGAAATGTCCTCCAGAAAGAAATATATTTTTAAAAAATACGCATATGCTCCGAAATGTTTTCTAAATGCATTGTCCATAGTAAGCGCTCAAAAACTTAACATGTAATTGTTGTTATATTTGGAAAAATGATAAGTGTATACAGAAAAGGATGTGAACTTCAGGCTCTTAAGAGATCAAAGGAAAACTGTTCTATTCAGTCCCCAGATATTAGTTTGTAGCTGTACCCTGACATTGTTTTCGTCTTAAATCTTTTTTAAAAACTATTTCTATGCTGCCCTTTGTGCTGTCAGTCACAATGGAATAATGCTTACTAGGAAGTCAGGGCTCATGAAGCATTTACACTTTCCCTGCAAAGAGAGTTGAAATAAACAACCTTCCATAGGCATTACATTTTGCTTTCTCAGACTGGGGTTTGGAAAGACTTTTCAAAAATTGATTCAAACTGAGAGCTGTAAATAAAGTAAATAATTTTGAAACTTCTTAGCTTCTCAACATTCACTTTAAAACAACAAACTGAGGCAAATAATATTTTCACTCATAACCCCTTTCCTTCCCCTGCAAAAAAACCCACTACTTTTTTGTAAAGGTATCTACTGGGCCTAAACTTCCTGAAAGTTTTTGGATCACATTCTGATTCTGATAGTTCTAAATCCAGATTATCAGTTAATACATGGAAATAGTATCATTCCAAATCTACATATACAAGAGAGGTGGGCAGAAAATAGGTGATGTTTTTGTTTCATCTACTCCAAATCATCAGCTGCTTGAAGACAGGAAGGTTTGGAGTAAGTTTAAAAGGTAAGAATCCATTATATGTAGGTAAAGGTTAATTACACATCTTAACCAAAAGTTATCATGGGCCTTGACTACTCCATGATCACATCCTTAGTTCAGACAAGATTCTTCTGAGGTGTTCACTTTCGTATGACATCAACAGGTTCACCATTATTCTTGAGGCTCATTATGTGCTTAAATAGTTTATTTCTGTAAGAACAGAAACATTTCATTCATGGACATTTTAAATTCAACATTTTCATTCAATCAGAAATGTGTACAGGACCTCAGGAAGAAAACACATACATAAAATAATCTTTAAAAGTACCGTGATCCAGGATGTTTCATATAAGTTGTAAGAAGTGGGCTATCCACCAGGAGCAATGTAAAAAACAGTGGGCACAGGATGTATTGGTGTCCCATAAAAATAATTAACCTTTGAGGATGGCAAAGCCATGGATATGTGCAGTAGCACTGCAATGTATTTTATATTCTATGCAGATTTAAAACATGAAATATGGTCAGATGAAATATTTCTTTTTAACCTTGAGGTCTGAAAAATGATAATTCAACTTGATTACCATTTCTCTGCACGGTGTATTAGGCTACAAGCCAGACATTTTATATTAAATGAGGCCATATTTGCATAAATTTGTCAGGGTTTTTTTCAGGAAGGGGTTTGGAGGAGCACATTCTTAGGAAATACTGTGTATACAGAAAGAAAGGAATGTATTTAACATTTTGGAAGTCTATTTGTGTTTACAACAAGTAAAGTACTCTAAAAAAATGTCTTTTTTTTTTTACTCCTATTTTCTTATCTGGAACGTTTGAAAGAACAGATTTTTTGTGACAATTCATGCTGAACAAAAAAAATATCAGTGTTAAATGACACTTCTTACTTTCCTGCTTTCCTGTAACCATCTTATCAATCAGTGTTTCAAACAAAATGTGATTTGTTACCAAAGAGACCTGAGAAAGTCTGTAGTTTTGTCTTTTAGACAAACCACTAAAGAGAAAGAGTTAAAAGTGCCACAGAATGACCAAAACATACGAACACAAAAGTGGCCTTTCTGATATAATTTATTATGATATAATATAATAGTATAATTTATTTTCACCTGCTTTCTGCATCCACGTCTCTCTTTCCTGTAAGTTTACCTAGCGTGACACTTGGGTCATTATCAAAATGTACTTTTCTGTCACTTTTTCTGTCCTCTGCAAAAATATTTGCTTTTACTTTACTAATTCAGAGTACAACCATCTTTTCTTAGTGTGTGTGTGTGTGTGATTCAAAAAAAGATTTTGAATACTCTTGCTTCTTTCTTGACTAGAAGGTAGAGTCAGATCCCTATGAAAATATCCTGCATTTCTGATGCCTGCAAATATCTCAATATTTTCAACGTTGCTTCCTTATCCTTCACGGTCTGGTTTGTTGTGTAATGATTTTCTCCTCTGATGCTGAGTCATTTGTGACTCCCAGTAACAGCAGCCAGTTTCATGTCCTTCCCGCATCCAACTCAACATAAGACATTTGATTTTAGAGATAAAACATTCAGTTTCCTTTTGCTTATGACCGACTTTAAAGACTTTCCACATCTTTATCCCTTTAGCATGTAGTATTTTTATTAGGAGAATTTACAGACAAGGTAAAAAAAAGATGAGATTGCAGCCCTCTAGAAGACATTATCTACACAAGCAGACTGGAATGAGGAGACGAAGTGAGGTTGTGACTTAAAACAGAGAAACCGCTCTTAAAACTGACCTCTGGTCACTATGCACAGCTGACAGTCCTGTCCTACCAATTCATCTTTCTGCAACTTATCTACAAGAGTATTTACTTGTACCTTTATTGCTTCTAAATCTTGCTGGTTTTTCTTTCAGTTTAATCAATCAATTTATATGCTGCTCTTCTTGCTGAAAGCAAACCCCAGTTGTTGCTCTTGCAGTTTGGCCGTGACTGGCAACAAAATGGCCACGCGGCCGCTCTGCCGCCCCTCCCCCGCTGGAGAAAGGAAAGAAACAGGCAAAAACTGGTGGGTCGGGATAAGGGCAGTTTAACAGAACAGCAAACAAAGGGAACAGCAACAACAACGATACTGATAAGGAGAATACACAAAAAAAACAGCGAAATGCAGAGAGCAACTCTCACTGCCCGCTGTCGCGCACTCCCAAGCCTCGACTCCCTTTCCGCTGCCCAGCTCCCCCACCAGAACCCAGCATGGCGGCACATGGTATGGAATACCCTGCTCTGTTTGGCCAGTTTGGGTCAGCCCGCCCGGCTGTGTCCCCTCCTGGCTTCTGGTGAAAATTCACCCTGTCCTGGCTGAACCCAGGACAGTTGCCTATTTAGAAATCTTTCACTTTGTCACTTCATTGCTGCTCCCCACCTATTTATGAAAAATATATTGCCATGTCTTACAAGAATGACCTTAGAAAATAGTATTTCATGTATCACCATTCGATCCTAAGAGATAATGCACAGTAAAGAAGAGGAACTGCTGTTTCTCTTGGTTTTCCCACTAAGAAGCCCAGACAAAGACCTAAATCAATAGACTACACTGATAATGTAAACTGAAAATATTTATGCCTTCTAGGGAAGAATTACGTTGTTATAGTAAGTAACAGAACATACTACCATGGATAAATACAGACATTAATAAACCTCCCTGATTCAGTAACTCATTCTGCTGTGGAACAATTTGGCATAGCAGTACTGATGATTAAAGCCAAAAGGACTAAAACCTCAATTTCTGAATGTCTGATGTAAGAGGTCTTAAAGTCAGCTGGTTGTCATGGTGTGAAATTGTCACCTCTAAACATTGTGTCCAATGGAGGACCAACAGCTGGGCGCCCAGTTATTGCTGCACCCCAAAGATCACTCGTTGTGGGAGAAAAATCTCAGGATTCTCTGTAAGACAGGTAAGCCCATGCACAGGGCACACACCAGACTCTTCACAATAACCCATATGACCATCACATTAAAAGACCGTCAAAAATGAAATGATGCAGAGAGATCCACGTGCCTAGAGTCTCACTCTGGAATCCATGACAGCATAGTTAGGAATCACTAATCAAAAACAAGCATTTGGCTGAAATATTAATATTATTGTCTGAGCTGAGAAAATTAATTTTGGACTCCTAGGTTTGGACATTCTGACCGAAAGAAAACACACCATGTACAGAACCAGGACTGCACAATTAGTACCTAAACAGACATGAATGAAGCTGCTAATGAGAGTCCTACTGATCAGGCCAGGCTGAGATTGCTCAAAACTGAGGTAACAGCCTTTGAGTTTACACTTCAGAGGCTCAATATTATATAGTAAAACCTCAGATTTAGTACAGTGAGATCTAAAGTAAGAAATTAATTCCGTATGTGTCTTCCAGCAAATTTAACATACACATCACCACACACAGAGTTTACAATGTGGCTAAGGTTTAATGTTTACCACTTGGTTCAACAGCAATTAATTTCAGAATCAACATGTGAAATATCTGCCCCAAAAATATCATTTCCACCCCCCCTTGAAGAAACAAATACAGTATTTGAGAAACTATGTCTTAGATAAGTACATGCCATGAGCTTAGATTTTATACAAGTTGAAGATACGTACTTAGCACATATTCTCTGGTTTTAGAGCAATTTAGCACTGCATGTGAGTACAGGCTTGTGTTGTAAATTTGTAGCAGATTTGTGAAAGATTTGATCTACAGATAATGGTAAGAGACAAACATTCCATTATAGAAAATGAGTCTGCAAAATCATGTTATTCTACAGAAACACTGCCTGGCAGAGCACCCCAAATCCTATAATTTCCTCTTCATTTATTCATTTAAACATAAGAATTAGAAAAGCTTAACAGAAAGTACTGAAATGAAATGCATTAAATATATTATTTTTCTTTTAACCCTGCAGAAACAGCCCCTGAAGGGCAGCACAGGTTTAACACAGTTGGCCACAGCTGAAGTCACTGATAACAAACTGCCAGATGAAATTGGACACAGTCTCTTAACACGTGATGTTGATTTGGGTTTGTCCAGTCTGGCTGACAAAGCCACAGCTCCGTTTTACCGTCAGACACAATTGCAGTATGACCCACAGATCACAAATGACATAAAACGGCCGTTCTCTTAAGTACAGCTATAGCAAATCTCAGCATGGAGCTCTCACCCTCTGCATACCAGTATGCAATATCTTCAGGGACAGGACCAAATGAGCAGCATTTCAGGTACTAACATACAGACAGATAACCAGGGACAGTTTCAAAATCATCTAGCAGGCAAGTGTCTAAACTAAATGAAAATCACATAGTCCTGCAGACCTCTTCTAACCTCATTAGGCTCCTCTGAAGGTCTGATCACAGAACCGTCCCCTAAAATCATCTGTGAACAAATGTATGAGACCATCAAAACGGTTTCTCACTTGTTTTGATTTGGCCTGGATAAATGCCAGGTGCCCACCAAAACCACTCTATCACTCCCCCTCCTCAGCTGCACAGGGGAGAGGGAATATGATGAAAGGCTCCAGCGTCGAGATCAGGACAGGGAGAGATCACTCAGCAATTACTGTCATGGACAAAACAGACTGAACTTGGGGAGAAAAGGGAGTTTAATTCATCACCAATCAAATCAGAGTAGGATAGTGAGAAATAAATCCAGATCTTAAAACACCTTC
>Ga0065711_1040511_pt1 | contig 16885 bp, 7 predicted proteins | sample Hoacrofraction12_FD_59098 | JGI IMG/M metagenome (GOLD analysis project Ga0065711, IMG submission 59098) | Hoatzin crop microbial communities from Cojedes, Venezuela - Epithelial fraction 12 v2 (version 2) | ecosystem: Host-associated > Birds > Digestive system > Esophagus > Crop | place... | reverse complement strand
GACAGACCTGGAGCTGTGGGAGCGGGGCCAGAGGAGGCCCCAGCAATGATCCGAGGGCTGGAACCCCTCTGCTGGGAGGACAGGCTGGGAGAGCTGGGGCTGCTCAGCCTGGGGAAGAGACGGCTGCGGGGAGACCTCATGGCGGCCCTTCAGTGCTTAAAGGGGGTCTTTAGGAAAGAGAGGGACAATCTTTTTAGCAGGGCCTGTTGCAATAGGACAAGGGGTAACGGCTTTACACTAAGGGAGGGTACGTTTAGACTGGATATGAGGAAGACATTTTTTACAATGAGGTTGGTGTAACACTGGCACAGGCTGGCCAGAGAGGTGGTCGATGCCCCATCCCATGAAACATTCCAGGTCAGGCTGAACAGGGCTCTGAGCAACCTGATCTCGTTGAAGATGTCCCTGCTCTCTGCAGCAGTGTTGGACCAGATGACCTTTAAAGGTCCCTTTCAACCCAAACAATTCTATGATGTTCGTGTTTCATTTTTCTAGCTTTGTACTTAAGATAGCCCCACACTCAAAGTGTTTCAGATTTTCCTACAGAACATCCAAAATATCAAGCATTTTCATTTCAGCAGTTACAAAGCCAAATAAGCCTAAAAAATGCAGGCACTCTTGTTCAAAATCCTTTGTTTTTAACACATGTTTATTTGTGCATGGTATCTACACGTGCTGCAGCGACAAGCCACAACGCAAAGCTAGATGATTGTCACTAGTGTGAAAAAAAGGGCCTGTGTCTGTGGGAAATCAATGCTCCAAGGCATAGTCACCACAAATGCTTGATTATAAGGTAATTCAGCAAGAGGCAGAACATACTCCTGTGCAGGTTATATGACAGAATCCCAAATCTCTCACTGCTCCTCTGAAGCTTCCTTTGCCCTGAGGTATCATGACCCAGCCTCTAAGCTCCCACTGCATCTTGTTTTCTGGACGTTAAAGACAATTCATCCTCTGATGCAAATTACTTGTCAAGTACTGCCAGGTACACATGAAAATCCCAATACCGTAACTAAACACGGCAACCATTCTCTAGTGCAGAAGAAACTCCTATCATTCGAGAGAAGGCATTCAGAACGGTCTCCAAAAGATTTTCATTTCACAGCCTGCTGCCTCCAAGTTCAGCCTCTCATTAATTTCCTGAGCTCTGTGGGAAGGTGAGCTAACTCCAGTCACTACAGCCATGCAAGCTTCCTAATGTAACACAGAATATATGCTGTTACTCTAAAAAGAATATTAATGTGAAGTACTGAGTAAAATCACATCCAGACTCAATCAAGTCAAATGCTGGAGGATGTGAGGTGGGCAGGACACACTTTTGCTCATTGAGTATTTCTCACAAGCCCACGCAGAGCTCTCCAAGACATCAGATGTCTGGAACCTTGCCTTCATTTCCAATTTCGCACGGCAATTCAGCAAACGCTTCCAGCCAACAAACTCACAGCAATGCTTAAAACAGTGGTTCTGCCTTCTTCCTGCCCCCACCACTTGTATTCTATTCCTTCCCCTGTCCAAGCATAGATGTCCTTGTAGTAAGAGTTTTGGGAAGTCACTCCATTAGCTGCAACGTGGGTCATTTCACCGTGCGTGAACACTTACCCCTACACAAGAAGAATCAGCAATACGGTAAGGAAAACAAACAGCTGTGGACAAGGGAAGGTCTTCTCCAACTTGGCACTGCTGCTGAATGCGCTCAGGCAACTGAAGAGGCAATTACAGTTTTGAATGGCAAAGATAACATTCAGAAAGATACAGCTAATGGCTTAAGAGAAATTGGTCTGGATAACCAAAATTCACAGGAAGACTGATGGAAACATCTCAGTGACTGGATTCTGAATAACTGTTCCCCACACAAACCCAAGCACTGAGAATAAACCAGAAATAATGACAGCTGTGCTCCTTCAGTGAAAACAAAAGAGTAGTCGCTCGGGATAAGCCCCTTCCTTCTGCTGAAAATGTTAACTACTCAGTAAAATATTAGTTTAATGTATTTCATGGGGGCTAGATATTTAACTGTAAATAAATGTTTTTTATTCTTTTTCCCCATCACTACTGAGTATAATGAAACTATTTTTCTTCCTCAAAAGAACTTCTGCTGCAGTGTTGCACAACAGTTTTCATAACTACATCATAAGAGCCTCTTCTGTTAATAATTTACTACTCAAAACATGCACTGTGGCTTTCAGCATAACTATTTCCCAACAGGAACCAACTTCAATTTCCATTTTCAAGTCTCTACTATCAGCAAATAGCCACTTTGAATACTTGGGACTAGACCATCCTTTTAAGGTCCTTGGAATGGGTTTGTAAGCCAATAAAATTTTGGCAGCATAATCAAACCAACCTATTTTTTTCTATTCAGTACACTTCTGCAGTGCTAAATCTATGGCAAAGAATCAGATTCTGGTAGCTGGTTTATGCAGTATGTATTCAACATTCAAAAAATTACAGAAAAATCCTTCGTTTTACTTAAGAAAATTTCACAGCAACTACTAGTAGCATGTATTGTATGAATGAAAGAAACAAAGGCAATTAGACCAGATACTCAACTGCTGAGAACAACACGACAGCAGGCTTACAAAAGGATAGCACATACAATTTCAGGCTCTGGCTTTCTCTTTTCGATGTTCTGTGAAGTCAGTTACGCACTGTGCAAGCATTAAAATGCACACTTTGTCCTTATGAGGAACATCTCACCAAAGATGTGGGAAAAACTTCACAAAAATACCTGCAAAGTCTCCATAGGAGCCTGCCTGAATCAGAGACAAGACAATTAGCAAGATCCAACCTACACTCCGCAGAGGCTCTCAGGCGTCCCTTTACCACATCCCATAAACACAGTGCCAGGATATCTGAACAGACTGCACAAAGCTGTTTCGGATCCGCAGAGGTTAACAGCTGGTACTCTGCTCCGAGAATCGGTATAGCTGGGTTCATGTAACACGGCCAGAGCTAACAAAGCCAGCCAGAACCAAACTCGTTGCACATCAAGGCAGGCCTGGTACCTGCATCCCTGCAAAAGCTAACCTGCACCACAGATAAACTGAAGATAATTCTATACTTGGCTATTTATACATGAAACTTTCCGCCTCACACTCCAGATACAAAAAGCCACTCACATCTGAGAGAAGAACAAGATTTCAGTGTCAAGGCAGAGTATATATAATGGAAATAGCTTCTCAGCCATAACTTTCACACAGACAAGTGACACACACCAAGACATTTAATTCAGAAACCACAAACCTACAGAATAATTTGAGAGTCCTGACAAGACTTCACCCTGTACTTTTGACAGGCACTAACTCTGAGACTCAAATTTAATACGCCACACAATGTAACACACATCACTCCTTGCACCTAGAGTGCGCCACCAGGAACATTTACATATTTATATAAGTCTTAACTATGCACGCATATCTATTTTCAACTCTCACATAATGAACATTACAAATGCATAACCACAGTGCCTGAAAAAGATTGAGAATTAATTAAAAATGGATACATTTATTATCTCTTCCATAGCATGTTAAATTCAAATTATCATCATTTCTGTCCTTATTAAAACGGTTCTTCAATGAACATAAGTGCATTTAACCAATTATGCATACAACTTTGGGAAAATAATCTGCCAATTCACATATAACTTCAAATGACACTACAAAGACATAAATTAAAGTGACAGTTTAAAACTAATACATATTTTCTTATTTTAACATTGCAGGAGTCATTCCTCAAATCAGCTTCTATCAGAAATCTCCTTGAGATTCTTCCCTTTGCCTTGCATTATCAACAGTACAGCACAATAACTAGAATGATCCGATGGAAAATATTCACAGATCAAAAAGTACTTAAGACTCCACAGTATGAATATTTTTAAACACTCTTGAGTCTCTTGCTTCTTCCCCCTCATCCACATTTATTTTTGGCCACACTATAGTATATCTATAAACTACTCTGCAATGTATGAATTCGAAAGTTTACTGGATACCAAAAGAAATTTGGGGGAAAAAAATTAACACATATCAGGAACATTGTTCAAAGACTCAACACACATAACTGCTTTAACGAAAGCTATGGCATACCTGCAATGGTGTGCACGTTCAGGTTTGATACTACAGCACTTCGGACACTTGTAGATCACTTCTCCTGGTTTCAGTTGCAAATTATCCATGTATTCTTTAGTGGCATTTCCTTTGGGTACAGCCCCCTGAAATCATTCCAATTAAAGGACAGAAAGCTTCTTAAATGATCTGAGAGCTTTTAAAAATACATTTTATAGACTTCATACCAGTAATCTCAGGATAATTGCTGAAATAAGTTCACTTACTTAAAGCTAGTGTGCCACAAGCCAGAATCATTTCCAAATGAATAGATTACCTCTGCTTGACCTCAAAATCAGTTTCGTTTCAGCAATTCATCTATGGCCAAGTATTAGCACAATCCTGATAGAATCTGCTGTCACCAGCATACATAAAATTAAGAGGAAGACACATCTTTACACACAGATACAAGCACTACAGGTACAGTATCTCCTGAGAAGTTACTCTGAACAAGCACTCCTAAGAGAGACACGCTTTCTTACGGCAGCATGTGTTAATTATTGTGACATTCAATTATTAGGCTAAACCATCCACAAAAATCAAATCAGCAAGTACTACGTTAAAGAAGTTACTACAACTCTCTGAATCCAAGATTTAGCCACCTGCCCCATGAACACAAGTTTCTGTGAACCAAGAGTCATTCTTTTTTCCTTTATACTTCAGCTTTTGGCTGTATTATGTCACCATGAACCACCACTGGCTTCTTTATTCTACATCTAGTATGCTCTGCTCCCTTCTGCTACTGTGAGACTTTGTGTAGCTGCACGGTAAACAGCTGAAGGAACTGATCCAGAACAAAAATCACCCATCAGGAAAAGAAATTATTTTTCAGTGATTAGTTCTTTGAGCTGTTCACCACAGAGCTGTATTAGCAGCTGTTTCAACACAATGAGGAAGATGATGAATGGATGGGAATAGTAGGCAGGATTGCTTCTTCCAGTTACAGCATTAATCTACAACCTCACGAGATCAGAAGCCAACTTTGGATTAGCAAGAAGAAACTAATGGAAAGTACCACTGTCACCTTGCTTACTCACAGAGCTAAAGGCTTATTTGTGACAGGAAGTGACCGCGAAATAAACCAGGATGTGAAAGCTCAATGGCCTTTCTGTACCAACTTCTCCTGGCCAGCACTTACTTCACACAGGGATAGCCTTCTCCAGGCTGCCTTAAATCATCTGCAACATTCTATAATTATTTCTTATTCAAAAAAAGTCCACCGGCAACATCACCACTTCACACAGACACCTTCAGTAAGTTTTCAGGACAGAATTAACAAACCAGCAGGCACTCCAGATTCAACTGCAGAACACCTCTCTACTTAGGCAGAAAGCTTTTGTTGCCTATTGCCTGGAACAACAATCTTGTGTTTGTATTACCCGAGACACAGCCCAAGATCTGCCCCAGGTGAACTCTTTGGCTAAGTGGTGCTTCAAACCTGAGCCAGCCGGCCTTCGCAGGGATACGAACTGAAGCAGAGTTTCTTAAACACTCATGTTGAATTGCTGAAGTGCTTTCTGCTATACGAATGTTCCCACTGAAGTTAATACTTCGGTGCAAATACAGTGAATTATCTCAGAGAGATCTCCTAAAGCACAAATTTATCTTGTTTCAGGTAAATTTATAAGTATAAAACACAACTCACATTCACCTCTTCACCTATCACTAAGGACGATAACTTTAGGCCATGCTTTTAGCATTTTGCCGACAAAAATATGCTCTATTTCAAAAACATTTTTTATAGTCTCAGTCACCAATTCCTTTCAATGAAAAATCTATTTTTACAGTTATAAGAGCAAATTTAATTCACATATGTTTTGAGGTAGCTTATTCCTTTTTTCCTTCAATCTCAGTTTCTATCACAGAGTCCTGTCTTTCATTCTGGGAGTCAGCAGGAAAGGAGTGGAGCAAAAAAGGCAGTGATTCATCTCAATTTTTATCAGGTCTATCCATAAAGAACAACATACGTCTAGAAAGACAAACAGTTTTACAAGGACATATTTTTAAGCAATCTATCCTTAAACCATTAACTTTCTTAGCTGTCACAGTCTGTAGAAGTCATAACATTTCATCACCACGCGTGGGCTCAGAAGTAAATCAAAGACCTAGAAAACTATTGACTACAAGACCCTGCTGTTTTTTCAAACACTCCCATAACTTCTATAAATACTACTACTGTCTCAAAAATCTGGAGAAAATAGACAGTTTTCCCCTCACCCCTCTCTCCCCACATTCATTCCCTAAAAAGAATAACATATTTTAGTACAAAATAAACAATTTCATCTCTTGAACTCTTGAAGAGTAAAATTCCTAAGAAATTTGTACTTTCAAGACCTCTTACACCTACACTGTTGCAATGGGGCTTCAACGTAAATCTCCCTTCCCATTGACTCTAAATACCTAAACACAATACTGCATGAATCACGTAGGACAGTAGGTTGTACTTCATGTCAATATGTGACTGAGGTTTTTCAGCATGTCTACCTCTAGAAGTTCTTTCACGTGCCATAAATGGAAGATACATTTCAAACAATAAAACAGGATGAAGCTACAACACCTTATGACGTCTTGAAAACACATCTGATGAAAAAAGTAAGAAAAATTAGGATGGAAAAGACTAAAGTTTTATTAGCTTCTTCAGAACCTGGGTTAACATTTAACAAATAAACTGTACATCTCATGAGCCTACCTCTTCCTTATAAATTAATCTTATACTGCCTGCTCCTCAAGTCAAAAATTATTCATGGATTCATTAATCGAACAACAGGAAAAGTACAGATATCATCGCTTTGACTTGAGGGTTCTGCATGTAAGACCACTTTTCCTAGCAGGAGGACACTGATACCACTTCTCCAAATTTCTCTGCAGAGCTATAGGAGAGAACAACTCAACGTCAAGGAACGATCGCATACTTACTGGATCAGTTAGCATAGTTCTCAGGTGCGATGACAAAGCTAGTACTGCCAAGCAGTTAAAGAGAATACCGTTGATCACAGAGTACCAAAAGTCTTTGGAAGGCAGCAACATGACAAAAGTCACTACGAAGTCTGCATAGACAACCAGAAGCCATGTCATTATAGCACAGACCATACCACAGCCGTCTCTGATGAACCAAACCCTCTCTGCCATGTCAGCCTCAGAGGAAGAGGAATCGTAGCTGTCATTTTCAGCAAGAAGCGAGTGGTGCTCAACATCACGGAATCTGTGCCCTGATGACTGCATGGTTTTCTGGCCTTGCCCTGTAGGAAGCAAAGACACCATTGTCATGCATGAGGAAACTGGAAACACAGGTGGCTCTCAATTTTTATTTCTTTAAGATAAAACATATCTAAATTGAAAATAGATTACTGAGATTTTTTATCAAAACCTAAAAAAAAAAAAATCTATGACCATGAAAAGATGAAATATTTCTGTTACCAAAAGATACTCATTTACAAAGTTTCATCAATAGCTTTGTAAGTCATTTACTGAGCTTTATAATCCCATAACTGTTTTATAATCATGGAACTTCAATGCTTGACAAAAGGATTTTTGAATGGTTTCATTTCCATCTTGCTGTCCTCGTAAACCATTCTTCCCCTTTTGTTAAAAAGGCAACCTCTTTCTTTTATCTCAAACTAAAATGGAGAAGTCTTCACTAAATTACATCCCACGTCTCTCAGAAAACTGCAAATTATGGGACCAGACTGATGACTTTTAATACTGCTCCAGCAACCCAGGGAAGAGCAGAAGAAAAAAACAGAATGGCAATCAGGCTGTTCTAGTACATGGTTCACAACAAAAAACAGAGCAAGTCAGAAAGCCACTAGTTTATTGACAAAAGCGCTACTGTGTTGAAAAAGCCACAAACCTGATAGAACGATATTCTGTATAACTTACAAAATGCTCTCAGATTAGACCAAATTTAAGGGAAACAAATGGTAGTACTTAAATTAGCCCAGCAATGGATTACATGAATCAGATTTTCAAATAACACATTCATTAATTTAATTTCAAGAAAACCCTTTTAGGGCTTTGTTGTTGTTTTGTTCCAATGTGGAACAAAAACAAGAATTGAAATCTTAATATTTTTCACGAAAACAGAATTATTTTCCAGATATCTGCAGCAAGCAAGGACACGAACAAAATAACAGAACTGAAGTGCTATCAACAAGCAGGAGACAAATTAAAGCTTAAACATTATGCATCAAGAATAACCTGCTACTTTAAAAGTATACTGTGTTCTGAAAATCATATTGATTCATGCTATTAAAGGCCATGCCTGAGAGAAACCTGAAAGCATTTATATTGATTGCTGACAGTCACGCCAAAGCCTCCATTTTTCCCCCTTGTTAATGGTAATATGACTGCTAGGAATTATGGCACTTCAGTTTACCTCCTGAGACCTTGAATATGAGATCACTTTGTTAGTTTAAAATGGTCAAAATGACCATTATCAGGGAAAGAGACTCACGCTGAGACAGTTTTCAGATGAAGCTATGCATTTTTAAAATCCTTTATAAAACTCTCAGTCCTACCTACAAGGAATCAATTCTGATAAACATATTCTGCCCAGTAAATTCTTAGGATCCTTAGATCTTAAGGCTAGAACTAGGCAGGAATAATCCAAGAGACTACAAATGAAAACAAGTATATGCAGATTGCAGTGTAGAAGTCCCAGAGTAACAGTTAAAATGGCTAGCTGGGATACTCATAGGAGGCAGTTAAGTGTTGGCTACACTCTCCGGTTGTTAAACAGAACAAAAACTGAAATATAGCTCTGGTGCTGGATCTAGTCCCTAACAATGCAATGTTACACTATCTAGTAGTTACACTGGGTTTTCTATCCCCATATGGGGTTTTGAGGGTTTTTTTGTTTGTTTGTTTGGTGGGGTTTTTTTTACACAAAAGTCACCTCTCTTACCAGAATGTGGCTATTAAGACATGGATGAAGGTAGCCACACACTCAAAAAATACTGCAGGAAAGAATAAACTTTGCCTCCCTTAAAAGCAATTCAAACAACGTAACCTGGATAAGTAAAGGCCCTCTCTTTTTGGCTACTTAAACTTATTCTAATATGTCTAAATGTTAACTGTTAAAATTACAATCTATGCCAATTAATTTCAACAGCACTTTGGGACATCAACTACTCCTTCTGGTCAAGATTCGTAAAAGAAAAGTCACATTTCATGAAGATTACATAATTAGCAGCTGGAACATGAAGATAACTAGGCAAATCAGCTATTATTTAATCACAAATCTAAAACTTCTAAGCAATACTCTTGTCTAACTTTTTCTCTCTCAAAAAAGAAAGGACCCACAAAAAGTATGTACAGGAAACTTTCAACTAAGCCTTGAAGTATACGAAAACCTGACAGCCAAGCAAAGTTATCACACACACAAAATATCCAACAAATGCTCTAAAGAGCCAAACTCCTCAACAGATAAATGGCAGTACTGCAGAAACTCTCAAATACAGTGCATTCACATGTTAGTAGTTTGTCACAATATCTTTTCTCTGGCAAATTCTGGTCTTGTTAACTCAAATCTAGGGTAAATTCAACCAAATTCACAACAGCAGAAGTACTAGCTTTTTCTGGTTTTTTAGCATTGTTTTTTTCCCAAATTTTATCTTTTTGTTTAAAAACGGTCAATACATAAGTAATTTGGAACATTTTTTCAAACAAAATGTCTTTTTTTTTCCCCACCAAAGGACTACTTAGAAGCCCCACTCCCTCAAGACATCCTGTTGCACAGATGTTGCAAAGTATTTGAGAGGAATCAATGAATCAAAAACAATCTCCCAGTTCTGAAACTTCCTATAGAACACAGATTTGGAATTCCTTCCAGCTAAGGTACAATACCTCAGAAGAAGAAATACACAATTATTTTACAATCAAGGCAAGTTTTGAAATCAACAAATTAGCTTAAATCAGAACAGACATCAAGATTCTGGAAAAAAAAAAATCAGTATTTGAGTATGTCATGACAAATGTGAATTTTAGATCAATTCTGCAAGCAGTTCCTTTGGCATACAAATAAAATGGCATACAATTATTCTATTCATTTTGTTCAACTATATTAAAGACAACAAAGAAAATTTTTAGCACAACAGAAAAACAACCACATACCTCGCAAATGTTTTGTATCTTATTCTGACATCATGTCCTTCCTTTGGGCTATCCTAGGCTATTCACATAGTCATATCTGATGTAATCTGAAAAGACATCATCAAATTGATTAGTGAAGCACTCTTGCTTCATCAGGAAAACAGTGTTAAGCACAAATAATATACTTAGTAGTACTTTGAAATACAGTGCATATACTTACAGCAAACAAGCTTCTGATCAAGAGGAAAAAACTTTTAGATTAACCTATCAAAGAACAAACTAAAAAACTCTAAACAGTGTGTCAAGTAACATTATTTCTGTTTCGTTCATTGTTTTTTAAAACAAGTTGGATGTACAGATTTTAGCATGACAAACTAGTATTATCCAAAGACCTACTACTTTTTCCTGTTCGCCACTCCTGTATGACTAATAGAGTACACAAAAAATAATCACCTTCTTTATCTTAAACTCGACTGTTTTCAGAGCTTACAGCAATGTTTTTGGTAGCAGGTTATTAATAACTAGCATGCATGCCTAGCACTATTCTTCTAATTTTAAGATAACAAAAAATTATTTTAACTCTAATTATTAGACTAAGCTATGGCCAATTTAAAATAAAGAAGCTACGTATTCCAGAATCCGTATATAAAAGAAAATGGCCCACAACTATGCCAAAGTGAACATGCACTTAGAAAGTTCTCCTTGCTAGAATTTCCACCATATAGGCAAATAATTACCATACAACTTATGATATACAAATCATTATAAGAACTGAAATTCTAGCATAAGCTGTTCTAACCATGCTTAATTTCATAATACAAATGTTCCACAATCTTCGATCAAACTCCTTCCTTTCCACAAAGACACAATACTCAAATTCAACACAGACTGTGCAAAGTAAGAGAGGATTAGTAGTTTCGTAAGTGTAGAAGATTTCCTTTTTCATAATGAAAGAAGGGGAGAATTAACTTCTTTTATTTAGAAAACCAGGTACTTCAAAGCTTGAAAATTTTAGCAGTTAACTTTTGGAAACCACCACATGGCATCTGCAGCAGGACAGCAGCACAATACCTGGAGTTAGATGTCTGTTTGGGGAAGAGAGCAGAAGAGGTGTGGGCCTGAAATTCTGACTGGAAAAGTTAGTGACCACATGGATGCTGCACAGAAAGCACTGCCGCACTGCTTTCTGACAAATTAAGCTGCGACCCCTGCGCACCAACGTTGGCTGCCGTTGCTGTTCTTTCACCCAGTCCTACTGCTGCAAACAATAACATCTGCCTGACAATTAAATCTCCAGTATGTGATCAAGGAAGATTTTTCCTGCTTTGTTTTATGTAGTAGAGAATAAAATGACTAGCTTGGAGTAGGAATTTCAAATTTGCATCTGATTAAAGTTGGCTAAAGAAATGCCTAGGTTTATTTCTTCAGTTGTTTTAATTTCTAGTATTTAAAATTAGCTTTGTGACATGGAAGCTTCACTCTCTTATTTGGAAGGTTAATTTAAATTAATATATTTTGAAAGTAATATAAGGATTCTGACATTTAACAGCTGTAGAAAACACAAAGCCACTTACTTCTAAAGGAAAGCTTCTGAAACTAGCTTGTTACAAAAAAAATATTCCAAATACTACATTACTGATGGAGTTCTTCAGTATACATTTTCAAATTATCTCAATTCAAGGGGAATTACGCCAATCCACACTTCCCCTGAAAACGAGAAGCCTCTTGACTTATTTAAACAAACTCACATATTCCATTGTAAGCCTAAAAGGTAATGCAGATGCTCACTGTGCAGACATAACCGCATGAAGCTACTGACTGCTTTCTGTTTTGCTTTGCAGATTAGTGTTTATACTTCTGTTAAACTAGTTTTCACAATATTGTGAAATCTACAATCATTAAGATGTCATTGACATGGCATTTTGTGGAAGCTAAGTAGAAACACACAAGACGACACCGGTTGAGTGTTTCACATTAATCTGCAATGTCACCCACCCATTCTCTGAGTCAAAGATGACAAGCAATAGAAGAAGACATGCTGAGCCTCCGCAGGTGAAACATTTAAGTCAGAGTAATCATTTGAAACTGTTAACAGAGAATTCGTTGACAAGACAGAGATGCGATTTGTGCAGTCAGCCACCTAATCCTAAAGGCAATTCTGTGCAAAATCTCAGTGTTTCTTGTAGCCTCATCAGTTACTGGTTTATGTGGAAGTGCCACCACAGTTCAGCTTCTGCTGGAGTAACAGATGTAGTCATTCTCATGTGACTTCTCCCTCCCCTTCTATCTCCCCTGCAGCTCCACGTTGTTCTCCTCTCCAGCTGCCTACACCATTATCCCTCACCTTTGTCCCCCTTCAAAGGGAAGAGGATCAATGTTTGAAACGCAGTTAGATTTTATGAACAGCTAAGCATCCCCACCGAGACGCTCACAGCTTTCCTCCAGACTATGAATTTATTTGCTTCAATGCCTGTCCTAAGCAAATTTACATTGAGTCTTTGTTGTATACTTACACCAAAACCCTCCAGGACAAAGCACGACACTTTAATCTCTAATATGCCAAGAAACAGTTTTTAATGTCACCATTTAAAAATCTTTATCTAGCATTGGAAGATAAAACTAAATTATTCAATGTTTCATGCAAAATGTCATGTGTTTGCACAGGGGATTATATTAAACCCAATCCGATGCCATTCTACTCTTAGGTGTTATTTTAAATTCTTAGGTTGAGAATGTCTCATCAGACCTGCGCCTCATTGTTAATGAAATGTAGGCCCAAAATGCAGATATATTATTGGAATAAAAAAACCCCCTAAACTTTTGAAGAAGTTACACTACAAACTCATGATCACTGGAAAGATGGATCTTGTGACTGTGCCTAAGCTGTTTTTAGTTTTCTAATGGGGCTAAACAAGATCCACTGCAACAGCAAACCTCGCTTCTCTAACTTTACTGGAAGAAGGAGGTTACCAAGGACATTAGGAAGATGAATGATACAATACAACTACTGTATCCAAGGCCCCTGCACTGTCAATTAAAAAAGGGCAATTCACGGTTAAGCACAGTCCTTTTCCCTGCTATTTATTGAGGAAGAAAGGAAAAACATTGTCACAGGAAAAAAAATCTAGGTGTGGTTTGCTTTTTTTTTTTTTTTTAACAGATACACAGACAAGAATTTATATACAGGCTAAAAATCCATCAGATGTCAAATCCTAAATCTTTTTTTGTTGCTTTTTCGTTCAAGCTATACAATGGACAGTTGCTAAGACTCCTCATATTTCAGTTACAATGCAATAAAGAGAATGCCTTTATTTCAACATCTCTGCGTACTGATAAGTAAATAGTCGTAGGGGCACTAACACATCTTGCACACCAGAATAACAATCCCGCAGCGCTTACACACAGTGGATTTAAATCCTGCCTAGAAAGCACAGAATCTGTGACTAATCAAACTCACAGAACTGTAGTCTCATTACAAGATTACAGGGTAAACATTAACATCAGTAACTGCAAAAATTTTAAGTAACCCAAACGGGCGCACCTACTACTGCATTTAATTCCATGGGCAATTTGGACCTTTCATTGCTGACAGATAAATATCCATCAGATAACGTCTACACACAATCACACCTAACAACATACTTTTTATTACAGGTACATGCAATCCAAACGGCAAAGCCATTTAGTAAGTAAACTGTGGCTTGTTTCAACTTCTCAGTGACTGCTCTAGCAAACAACCTCATAGCAAACAAATAAAACTACTCCAATAACTCTATCAACGAGTAACTGCACTGAGAATCCTTTACCTCAGCCCCAGCAACAGCCCAGCTCTGTGCAAGGAGCCCTCTGCTAAGGCTTCAAGGCTGACCCTTCTCAGCAACCACAACACATGTAAGGATGGCTAGAGTAGCAAGTATTCAGAAGAACCACTCCATCGGCTATAATCCCAGTTCAGCCCTGACAGACTGAACTTTTGCTATCTGTAATTACAAAGAGATATGCCCAGTTTCAAGAATCTGGGATGTATGCAACACCGCGCACACAACTCTGGAAAAGAGCAGCTGAAACACCTTGTGATGGCAACTCACGACACAAATTCAAAGTGTTATTATTAACTTATCCCCAAATCTATCTCATACCCTCACTGACACAGCTCATCATCTCTCTAAATCTTTGTTGTTTTTGCTCTAACTTAATATCTTTTGTGCCATATTTCTCATTAATTTCCTGTTTATGCCTTGTAGTCCTTCTTTGTACTGACCCATATCTACTCTACTGCAGGCACACAGTGACATTTTACATTGGAAATACATAACTAATGTGATGCTTTTTACAAACACCTGACAACAAATTCAAGAGACAACCTTCAGTAAATACATATTTAACACAATCAAGTTTCAAGCTATTGTAATGATTTCTCCTCACACCAGTTGCCTATTACATGGCAAGTACCAGGCCACAGGAAAACACTGGAATTGTTTCTTTTCAGCTTTGCAAAGCAGTTATGCTCCTTCTACATGATCTCAGAAAAAGGGTATAGAAGAAGTACTTACGCATAAGTATAGACATCTTACTGGGAAGCCGGTCCTCTAACTATTTGTCTCTTTATGCCGGTAGCATCTTTATAAACCTCCTCAAAACCCAGCAATAAAAATTCTGGGTAAAACAATTTATGCAAAATGAAAGAAAAAAAAACCACTATGCATGTCTTCAGAACACATTTTTATAAAAAGTATTAAAACAGCTTTGCTATCAGCAAACCCAACAGATTGGTGACACCAAGTCACTTTTCCATAAGTAACAAATAACATCTGAGATGTTCCACAAGCTATCTTTTTGGTAACAGATTTTTTTTCCCAACAGATGTGGGAGTGAAAGAAAATATATTTCACAGACTTTGGTGCCCAGCAAATACACACACTACCAGATACACACTATCCAATACACAAAGGCTTCACTGAGCTACAACAGCAAGGACAGAACACTTCTGGATTACAGAACAACCTTCACCTCAGAGAAGGTCACGAACACAACCCATGTGAGTAATGGCTGCGCTTTTTATCTCACCTATTTTGGAACAGTGCCACAAACTCAAATTCAGATTAGATTCCAGAAAGCTAGATGCTTAAACCAGTACCAGTATTGTTATGTGGAAACGGAAAGATTTCCTTCTTTGCCAAGGGCAACTGGATGCATCACATTCTACTTTAGAGTGTAATTTTTTACTCTAATTTTCACATTTGTCAATATATGCTATATCCTCACACTCCATTGGGTATTGCATTTACTGATTGCACTGCAATATCTGGCTGGCAAGCACATTTTTCTGTCAGTTAGTATATACATATCCACACGTGAGTCTTCCTTCCAGGTCCTAAAAAATAATGCAACGGATCAAACCTGAACTATTTTCACTAGAAATTTTCAATACTGATTGAAGGAGTGTTAAACCCTGTTTCAATGGTTCCTCATATTACACACAAATAAAGCCTCACATCTCCTCTACATTCATTTCCAGCCTTCTAACTGCTACAGAATTCTATTCATTTACTGCCCTTAAAAGTTCTGTCTTTACAAAAGTCATAAAAAAGAAATCCATCAGATACATACAATATAAAACATACTGCTTTAGAGCAAAACCAATGAAGTTTCAGAGAGAGGAAAAGTATTAACAATTTCTTTCAGCCACAAAGAGCTTTCAGCTATTTAACTCCAATCTAAAACCTCTAAAATTCTACATCACTTTCATCTACTCATGAATCAGTACAGCTCTACTTCATCTGTAAATTCTCAAATTCAGAGAGCATCCACTTCAAAAGATCTAATTTAAGTCTGTTAATGTGAACAGTCACAGTGACTTAAACCTAATTATGCCTTCAGCAGAACGAACAGTTACATCACTGCAACTCAGCATCCTGATACCATTACACAACCGTATATGTAGTATAGAAAATAGCCAGTGGTTTCCCAACCCTTTTTTGACGGCAATGATCGCATACACACTGTGCCGCACGAATGTGCCCTCTCAGAGTGGGAACTGCTTGCATTCCCACGTCCTGCAAATGCTGTCCTTCCCTCCTGGAAATAAGTAGAACTAGCAGCACATGAACCAGCAGAGCTCCCTGGAGCAAGGGCCAGGACGCTGCGAGCAGCGCGGCGCGTCCAGCCGTTGCTGTTCCCTCTCCTTTCAGCTTCCCACGGCGGCAGCTGAGACTCCGCAGCCGTGCTGGGGCACAGGGGCGCTTCCACGCGCTCGTTTCCACGGCTGCTGACAGATGATTTTTTTCCTTTTTTATTCCTCTCAACATCCCGAAAAGAGGCAGGAGCACAGCCAAGACCTTGAAACACCCCGCTAGGAGCCGGCACCGGGGGGCGGCGGGGACGGAGCCCGGCGGGGCGCCCAGCCCCGGGCCCGAGCTGACCCCCGCTGACCTTCCCCGCTCCTCCTTCGCCGGGCCACCGCGTCCCTTCCTCGCGGGGTCGGGCCTCCGCGAAGGCCAGGGCTGGTGGGCGCAGCGAAGGCCGGCGGCGGCCGGGCCCGGGGGAGCGGCGGCGGGCGCCCTGAGGGGAACCGACTGGGTGAGGGGACGGTGTCCCGGGGAGGCAGCGGGGATGGATTTACCTCAGCGGCGGCGGCCCCGCTGCCTTCAGAGCTGCGGCTGGCGCCGCGCCGGCGGCGCGGTGGGGCGAGCTGG
>Ga0065711_1010458_pt1 | contig 16885 bp, 7 predicted proteins | sample Hoacrofraction12_FD_59098 | JGI IMG/M metagenome (GOLD analysis project Ga0065711, IMG submission 59098) | Hoatzin crop microbial communities from Cojedes, Venezuela - Epithelial fraction 12 v2 (version 2) | ecosystem: Host-associated > Birds > Digestive system > Esophagus > Crop | place... | reverse complement strand
TGGTCATATGAGTTCATTTGCTGTAATGTATTAGGATCATTTTTGTCATGTACTGCGGTTTGGTGACTTATATAATGTATTTTTAGACTGATCCTCAATTTTTCCCCTTATTTTCCTTTCTCATGTAGTTCTTGGAAGTCTTTGTGTTCTGGATGTATAATGTCTTACATACTCAAGAGTGAAATTAAAGAGAGAAGTATTTATTTTCTTTATCTTAGATGTCTGAGATTAGCTCTTCATTTCATGGTAGCCTATATTATCAGGAGCATAACATGGCTTTTTACCTATCTGCCCAAAGAAATTCTTAAAAAAAGTTACTTACGATGACTATATGTTATACTTAAGGGAACAAGAAATGTGTGGCTGAAGTTAGGCTGTTGAGTCACTCACTGTTCATGCACGTCTCCCAGGATCACTGCTAAATGCAAATCACAAAATTCTCTTGTCTCTGTGTCTGTGATGTTCAGGTATGTATCTTTGCTTTTAAACTTCAAGTAGTCTCTATCTTAAAGAAGTGCTATGGTGGTGTTACTCTAGTGCCCCCAAACAGCTGTTAGACCATCTGTGCTTGTAGCTCTTGGTGTACAGAAGATTGTAGATGCATGAAAGTTGTTTTCATTAGGACACTGTCATAGCCTTTGTACTATTTATGACTAAGAGAACTTACAATGCCGTTTAAAAGGGGCAACATTACATTAATTTACCTCCTTTCCTCCCAAAACTGAGTACAAAATGTCATTATTTATATCTGGACGATAACAACTTTTTTCTATGTGAAATAGCCTAATTATGGAACAAAATAATGCAAAATTTTCTACTGGGAGCAATAGCTTAAGTTGTGAATAAAAAGCCCTCAAACTTTGTGATTTGTTCAGGAGAAAGATCATTTGATTCCGAAATAGTGCTACACAGAGTCTCAAACCCTCCCCCTGTTGCTTTTTTTTTTAAAAGTTGCGTTCTGTGCATCAGACTATCACTGTTGTCTCAGGGAAGAGAGCTTATCTGGGGACTCTTGGAACAAAGCATTGCAAGAGATGAAGTCCGAGTGAAGATTCCATCTTACAAAGCACAGACTGCTAACCACAAAGGAGCGAGGACTCCAGTGAAGCACCCCAGCAATCTGCCTGGACCGAACATGATTCTTAAACAGTCAAGCCCCATGTGTAACTGCATACAGCCCCTTCATTAGGTGTTATAATGAAACTGAATTTACTCTGCACTGGTGGTGTAGTCGTGTGCAGGTACAAATTTCTGTTGCATTAAATAGAGGTGCATATTTCTCTGGTCTGTATTCCTATACTTATCATCAGAATGATTAGTTTTAGTATACTCAGGTTTGGTATTTGATTTGGGGTTTTTCATGTTGTGAGTGACTTTTCATAATGATGAATTAAGCTTTCTGTGAATATATTATGGTGTGGAATAGAATGACTGGAACGAGGCAAGGCAGTAATTGGGAAGCCTTTTAATTTTGCAGCATGTATTTTAATAGTAAAATGTACCATTAAATGACTGACATACCACAAAATAGCAAACTGTTTCTGCAGTTGTGGTGGGTTGACCCTGGCTGGACAGCAGGTGCCCACCAAAGCCACTTTATCAGTCCCATCCTCGCCTGGACAGGGGACAAAAAATACAATGAAAGGCTTGTGGTCAAGGTAAGGACAGGGAAAGATCACTCACAAATTACCATCATGGGCAAAACAGACTTGACTTGGGGAAACTAGTTTCATTTATTACCAGTCAAATGAGAATGGGTTAATGAGAAAATAAAAACTAAATCTTAAAACACCTTCCCTCACCACTCCCTTCTTCCTGGGCTCAACTTCACTCCCAGTTTTTCTCTGTCTTCTGCCCCCAAGCAGTGCAGGGGGACCGGGAATGGGGGTTGCGGTCAGTTCATCATACGTTGTCTCTGCTGCTCCTTGTTCCTCAGGGGAAGAACTCCTCACCTTCTGCCCCTGCTCCAGCATGAGGTCCCTCTCACGGGAGACAGTCCTCCATGAACTTCTTCAACGTGAGTCCTTCCCATGGGCTGCAGCTCTTCATGAGATGCTCCAGTGTGGGTCCCTTCATCGGGTGCAGTCCTTCAGGAACAGACCGCTCCAGTGTGGGTCCCCACGGGGTCACAAGCCCTGCCAGCAAACCTGCACTGGCGTGGGCTCCCTCTCTCCATGGGGCCACAGGTCCTGCCAGGAGCCTGCTCCAGCACGGGCTCCCCACGGGTTCACAGCCTCCTTCGGGCATCCCGCTGCTCTGGCGTGAAGTCCTCCCCAGGCTGCAGGTGGAGAGCTGCTCCACCATGGACCTCCATGGGCTGCAGTGGGACAGCCTGCCTCCCCATGGTCTGCTCCACGGGCTGCAAGGGAACCTCTGCTCCGGCCCCTGGAGCACCTCCTCCCCCTCCTTCTGCACTGACCTTGGAGTTGCTTCTCTCGCATATTCTCACTCCTCTGTCCTGCTGGAGGATTTTTTTGTTTTGTTTTCCTTCTTAAATACGTTATCCTAGAGGTAGTACGACTGTAGCTGATAGTCTCGGCCTTGGCCAACAGTGGGTCCGTCTTGGAGCCAGCTGGCACTGGCTGTGTTGGACACAGGGGAGGCTTCCAGCAGCTTCTCACAGAAGCCACCCCTGTCGCCCCCCACACCACTACCAAAACCTTGCCGCACGAACCCAGTACAGCAGTTTACTTAAATTTGAAAATAATTATTGTTGGAGAATAAAAAACATTTCTCAGTTTCATTCCACGTGATCTTCAATAGAATTTGTGGTGATGGAAAGAGATTTAGATCATGCATTTGCTCCAGTTTTAGAAATTGATAATGTGTGGACAGGACAAACAAGAAAATGATAGTTAATTTTTCTGAATAATTCAGTGAGGTGAATATATCCCTACTTGCATATTTTTCCTTTCTATTTTGTCAGTTTGCCTGAAAGAAACCACATACTGCCCATTAGAATCACTATACAAAGGATTTAAAACTCCAGAGAGTCCTGTTGAATTCAACTTTATGTTGGTATAAGTATCTCAACTGTGTGAGTAATTTACATTTGAGGAGAGTCGAAGTCCTTGCTCCCTTTCCCTCTTCTGTCCTTGAATTGATAAATCTGCTTAGTTAGTGTAGAAAACTCAGCAAAGCTAATGCTTCTGGATTTCATGTCACCATTTGCTCTTTTCTACTGATCGGATCAAAACAGCAGCCTCAGTCATAAACTACTTAATATACAGGAACAGTTGTAATATTTTGCTGGGGGGAGGGGTAATTCTTTGGTTTGTGTCAGTAGATCTAGTGTGTACATTGTGAAGCAGCTGTGGACAGGAAATTAATTATATGAGTCTGGATTTGGACTTGCCTGGGGAGGAATACAAGTTAAAAGTTGAGTAGAAAGTCACTTAACTTTTTAAAGAGCAGTGCACTTTTTCTGGAGACAATACGTAACTAATAAATTGAATAGAATATGCTAAAATAGAAATTTCTGAGTTATCTGATGTTTTCAGAGTTGTAATTTTCATGTCATTAGTAGATACGAAAATTACATAACTATGGAGTTTTTTTAATGTCATATTTTAAAATAGCTGATTGAAGACACTTGTAGAGGGGGGGAAATGTTGTGTTTTTTTGAAATAAACCTTCTCCCATGGTTTTAAGTTTCCTGCATGACATGTTACATCTTACAATTTGTCAAATTACACCTGTCAAATCATACTGAGTAATGTGACAGTAGGTGAAACAAGTGAAGCAACATGACATGGTGTATTAAATATAATGCCTCATGTAGAGAGTTATAAACAAATGGTTGGATTTTACCAAGAATGTTCATGTACTTTACCCATAGAAAGGCATGTTGAATAGTGCTTTTTTTGAAGTTACGTATATAGATATGTATATTGATGCTGTGGGAAAACTCTTATGTGTTTACTTGATTAATTTAATGAGGGTTTTGAAAAGCTTTGTGCTAGTTCACAGTAAATATCTCCGCTGATGTTCTGTTTATGTTTTCTTCTTTCTTCTGGAGTTCTGACTTGCCCAGATTAAGTTGCAGTGACGTGTCTTTCTATGTAATGTGTTATATGACAAGTTTTTCAGCCATGGACCTTTGAAACCAAATGACTAATGTTTGTTTTATATAAACAAAAGTATCAAGTCTGTGTACCTATCAGTAATAGGCTCTGAATCTCAAGTGAAGTGCTATAAAGGGTGTACAATGTTGTTTTTTTCTGATTTTTACTGATATACTCTTTCGTACTTTGCTGTGCGTGGTATAGAATAGAGCATCCAGTCAGGGTGTCTGGTACATACCTGGTACGGGATTGATGGAAGGCAGGAAGACGATGCTGTGTTTGTCATCAGAAACACCTAGCTTCGTGTAATTGCTCACGTTGTTAATCTTGACCAAGCTTATTATTTATTTATTGAAACTCAACTTTATTTTTTTTCAGTGGTTTCCTGTAAAACTGAAAGTTCTGACTTTTTAAATGCTAGCCTTCATTTAATTTATTTGTTATAATATCTAACATACAGTCAGATATATTTCTATATTACAAAGGAAAAAGTACTTAATGCTGGACTTCTGTTGCAAAATTAATTGTTTTAATGGAGTCATGATGTAAATTTGCAGGGAAGTCAGTATTACGGTCAATTTTTTTCCTCTTCAGCAAGTATATTAAATTAATACTAGGTCTGTAATTAAAATGCCAGATGGAACAATAAAACCTCATAGAAAGAGAAGTAGTCAATAATGAAATGCTGCAGAGCTCTGAAAGAAGGCTAGTAATCATAAAGTGTGGGTACTGCTGTGGAAATAAACAAGACCTTCATATGAAGCAAAATAAAGATAAATGGTTGCATTTCCTTCAAAAAAAAGTCAGATTAGAAATCTGTCTGCATTACCGCTGGATAATATTTATATTTGAAATATTTACAATAATGTTTTATTTTAAATTTACTGTTAAAACCATGAATTTTTACATTTAGTTAGAGGTGAATCATCTTTATAAATACATGGGTTTTTTCCATTATAGGATTGTTGTAATATTTCTGACGTTAAAGTGGGACTATGGCTATTGCAATTTAAGACCACATGGCAAGGTGGAAACTGAAATGCATTCAGATACCGGAAAACTTTAATCATGGATATACAATTTTCTTCTGTTAATTTTAAATTTAATTTCTTCCGTGAACTTTGTCCTGTTACACTGTTGGTTTTAAAATTAACTTATTTTTCTCTGAAGAGTGGCTACCTGTCTTTCAACCTTTGCTACCATTTCTGAATGTGCAAGTTATGTATTTTAGCTTACCACTGGATACCTTTGACAGTACAGGTTAGAATTCCTCAGCATATGCTATACAACCTGCTTATATCACTAAACTTTTAAAATTATTTGAGTTTAGACCAAGTAGTTCTTTTCCTTATATGTATGCCACAGAGGCATTTCTGGGCTCTGACCACATGATGTGGATAAAAGAAAACGTGGTCTGGTTGTTCATAATATACCCCACATAAGTGACAACCCAATGGATTGGATATGAGGAATTACACTACAGTACTGCTATTGTATTTATAGTTCCTCATGGTTTTTGGCAGCAGTGGCAAGTGATGATTCTCTCTGTCTAAAAGTATATGATGTAAGCAGAAACATACTTGCCTGTACATCAGTGGCTATGCCAGTAGAAAACTTCCTTCATGTTGTGTGTAATAGTAATCCCTCACTTTTTGGTGTGTTCGACAGCATTTACGAAGACTTACATTTACATATTTGGAACTGTGGGTGTGTGGAGGTGGGAGACATGGGTTTGTAAGATGGGGAAGGCAATAAGGAGTAAGTCTTGATTTGGAGAGACAGGGGTAATAAGTGGAAAAAATGTTTTTGGGTGTTAAGGGTGTGAGGTTGAAGAAGAGGGAGGAGGTAGCAGAGGTAAGTTTACAATTGAGCTGAGCAAAGCTACTAATAGAACCTCTTCAACTTTGTTTCATAGAGTGTTAACTTTCTTTGAAGATATTTTGTGTTTGATCCGTGTAGTGTTGGATGTGAGCTCCAAATACTAGATACTTTGTAGTTCTATGTAGAAACTCTTGGTATCAAGATAAAGATAAAAATTGGGATAAAGGAACATTTGTAGTCTGCTTTATGAAGAAAAGATAAGTACTAAACTAGGGTCAAGCTTTGGGCATTAATACAGTAGAACTACAAGTTGCAAGGAAACAGATTAATTTTTTTTTCTTACTTCTAAGTGACCACTCAGCACATAAAATGTACGTAGTCTGCTCTTTTTGTGTAGCTTTTCAGTTGCCTGTTGTGAAAGAAAATGAATATGGAAGCAAAGTTAAACACGCCTTAGTGTGTTCTGTCTTTGAATCCATTGAAATATTAGTGCATTGAAGAAGATTACAACATGAACTCCATTACCACATTTTACTTCCACTGTAATTTTTCTCAATTTAGAGGCTGCTTATTCTATTAAAAGAGAAGACTTGAACTAATGGTGATTGGTGATCTGACCTACTGACTTTTTTTACTGATTTAAATCAAATTTAGTTTCGCCGTTGAGGATATTATTTAATATCTATCAGTTCATTTATCCAATTTAGGCATGGAAAAGGATTTAGAATCCACATTTTCAGTAACACAGAGACAACTGAGGACAAAGTGGGTAAATTGCAAATAAGGGCTGAATATATTCTCAGTTCAAATGTGCCTAGGAGACCTACTGTGTGCTGCGACCCAACTTTCTGTGCTGGCAGACTGTTAGGAAGGTCCCTGATACAGTTTTGGCGTGTTCCAACCAGTGAACGATGAAAGCGAGTCCCAGCTGTGGTTTGGCAGTCGGACGTTCCAGAGAGTTCTCTTAAATGAGGCAATGGGGTGTTCTCCGCTAGTGTCCCCACACGTTTTTGCAACATCGGCTGTATGCTAAGCCACTGGAAACTGTTTAATCTCTTTTTCCATCCCTGGTGTATTTAGGGTTTTAAGCATTAGAGCATCTTTAATTACCATTATTGAAGGTCTTTCAACTTTGAACACTGGAAATATATTTCACCAGAGACTACAGCATGGTAATTGGCATGTTGTTGCAATGTCTGCACAATGTTGTTGCTATTTCAGTCTGTTACATAAAAGATTCTTTGCTGGTTTTCCCAGGAGCATACAATTAATTCGATCCAGGCACTATCAAGTAATTTTTGTTTTGTGGAAATGAAATTGTAATTTTTCGAACTGTGAGTTATTAAAGTCTGCTTTGCTCAGAAAAATAGATTTTGAGATACAGAGCAGCATTGTTTCCTTTTATTTATTTTAATCAGAACAATATAGTTGTCACAGCTTAATTTTCTAATGTTATGATGGGAAAAAATATAGTAACGTGTCAGAGTGCTAAAAAGTTTTTTATAAAATACATGTGACATTGTTTCAGTAAATCACTACTTGGTGCTTTCACCCAACCCCACTGTATTAAATGATAAGCAGTATTTTGGCATAAGATTATGGAAAAAAAACCACATGGGAAAACAGTCCTGAATAGACTACCTCAGAGCTCCCTTCTTTTCAGTGACGTTTCATGAGATACAACATGGTGATTATTCCATGTGAGCAATTAAAAGTGCATGTGCGGGCTGATAATCGGTCTTTTGCATTGAAAATGATGCATTGTAAGGATGGTTAACAGATTGCCTCGAGCGGTTGTGTACCTTGTGTCTTTAGAGGATTTTGCTAAACAACAGGACACACTCCCGAGCAAACCAGTCTGAATTCAGAGCCTCTTCTGGGCAGGAAATTGGGCTGCAGACCTCCTGAGGTCCTTTCCAGTCCAAGTCATCTTTTATTTTAATGTATTTTTATAGGAATTGTTTTTTGTAGTGGGTGATTCTAACACAGAACTTACAACATTATGTGCTTGCAAAGGTTAATGATCAGTTAAGTTTTGTTACAAGGAAGATTTTGTCCTAATTTAATGTACTTGAGAAGCTGTTGTTTGCAGGCTGAGATTACTTTAAAAAAAATTCAGTTGTCTTTTTGTTTCAACAAAAAAAAGTCTTTCAAACAGAGTCACAGAAATTGGTTGGAATCCATTGTAGATTATTATTATAGACTAAAATATATCTAGGAGAAATAAGGCATTATTATAGTGATCATTATCTGTAATTTATTCCACTCTGCGTAGATCTGTAAGAGGCAAGACATGCACATCTTGTTGTATGTAATATGAGCAATAATGTTGCTTGACAGGAAGTTGAGAAAAATAACTGAAACTGAGATGCATTGATGTGATCCAGACGACAACTTCAAGAACCAACCCCAACCCCATTTTCATTACAAAGTATCAGATAACCACCCACAGCCTGCAAACCATCAGTTATAACTTCAACACCCAATTGCTCCAAGTACACCCAAATTGCTCCAAGTACTCTGAAGGCTTGATGCTATTTCTGGGGTATTCTGATGGATGTAATTTCCAGGACCGTGGATTCTCTGATAAACTCTGTTACCTTTCCTTCCCTCCCAGCTGAGACGGGACCTTTGGTATGCAGTGCACGGATGCTGGTGTTTGGATGTTTCCTGCCTTTATGTTGCCCAGTAAGGGAACCTGTTATGTGGCAGAACTGGGAAGTATCATACACAGGGTACTGTAGGTCTTTCTCTTTGAATTTTTTTGAGTTTGTTACTCCGCTCTGCTAGTGCTTCATTTGTTTTAAAGAAAAAAATGTAATACTGTTGAATATTTAGACTATTAATGTCTCATTAAAATACCAGAAAGTTTCTCAGAGTTAGCTTGATAAGACAGTAACGTCTTGAGTACCCTCGGACCAATTTTGTGAATGCAGTGAGATGTCATGTTGTGTGTAGTGTAAAAGAAAGTACCATGACAACACAAAACAGTAGGTATGAAAGTGTTTGTCTTATTTTTAGCGATTCACATTTTTCTTCCTTGATGATTCAATAAATTCTTTCCAGATGACATTGGGGGTGGGGAGGTGTGACCCAACCACGGATCAGTGCTTACTTTCTAGTCTCAGTTACGGAGATGTAGCTTGCAGATAATGACAGCTAAATCTAAGGAACCTAACTCTTTTCCTTGGGTGCTGGTATCCTCCCCTCAGAGGACTGCTGAACTGCTGCCAATTGTGTCATTTATTGTTAGTTTTTGGAGCTCTCAAGGCCAGCTTTATACATTTGAAGCAAGCAGGAGGTATTATAGACTGTGTAATTGAAAGTACTGTGCAGTGTTTTTCTGAAGCATAGTGGGAAACAACAGGACTCTTGTACACAAACAAAATACAGATGTTTTTTCCTGTCAGCTTGCTGTAGGAAAACAGATGAAAGTGAATGGCAGAGTAAAAGTGAAATAGGAGCATAGCATTCTATTTACAAATTGTAAATATGAACTTATTGTGTATAGTGTAGCATTTATTTAATGAATTGAGGCAAAAGTGGTAAACTCTCCAAGTTGAAGATAATGCCTGGAAACATTTGAAGACATTGAAAATACATTTTAATGTACACTTTCGCATTATTGCAGTATCTGCNTGGGTGATACTTCCTTGCCTGTTTTCCATCAAGATTTTGTAATAGTAGTTTGTGTTGTTCTATCACATTTGCTTCCTTGGTCTCAGATCTGGAACAAGTCTGTGGATGTGTCTGTTGCGCAGTACTCAGACTTTTGCGAATGACTTGGTCTGTGTTGCAATTAGTAAATTTGTATTCTTTGAAATGTTTCTTTGAAACAAAAGGTTTGCTGTAAGCAGAGGCTTCTCTTGCCTTTCGCTGTTAAGAGCAAGTGTTCACTTTTGTCTTTGGAAATGTCTTGATCTTGATCAGTACAGTTAGTTTCAGGTTCTACTCTGATGCTACTTGAAAGCAGATACTTAGACCACAATGCATAGAATTTCCCCCAGCAAGACTTGACAGCTTTTGTTAGAACTTACAGAATGAAGTTGTTGAAAGTGGCAGTGCAGTATGCAGTGATTCTGAGAACCACAAGCTGACCAACTGACCTGTGCAATTTCTAGAGAGTAGACTGTCTAGGAGCGGAGCAGCCCTCACTCAGAAGGGAGGGGGGACAAGACAGCTTCTCATTTATACACACAAAATACTATTTGTGCATGGGTAATCATCATCTCCGGCTTGATAGCGGTTGTTCATCTGGCAGACTTTATCATTGAGGTATAAACATGACATTTTTATTGAGTTAAAGTTTATAAACAATTACACAGTTCTAAAATTCCAAAAGGTGATAACCTTGAGCATTATTACTGAGATTCTTGAAGTCTCGTTCTTACTAGTGAAGTGCTGGAGTAAAAAAGAGGTGAAGAAACCCTGTCAAAATTCAGGACATGTAAACTACAATTGTTGGTAAGAGTGGGAGTGGTATGAGATAGTGGTAGAACATTTTTCATCCTGATGTACCACATTTAGCAATGTGCCTACGTGCTTTTTGAGATCAGAGGGATTTTTGTACTGACTCAGATTGATAATGAATTGACACAAAACTGGTTTCTTACGGTGGGGCATGAGAACCTTGCTATGCTTATGTAAAACACTTGTGTGTCTCATATAGGTCATCTTTCATACTAAAATTTCCTTAAACTGGGACACAGAAAGGTTAATGTCCCTTCTAAATTTGTAATTGCCACTGTTTTGATCCTGGATGTTCTTTGTAACTATAAATATTTAATCAGTTTTTAAGTCCTGTTATTAGTAATGCTTGTGGCAGTGGCTTTTAATATGAGAAAATTACTAGCTGATTTCGAGTTTTCCACACATTAATTTCATGGGTCTACTAGCTTTAATACATGTATGAATCCTACACAATAATTTTTTATATCTGTTTTCAGTCATAGTGAACTTTTTGAGATTTGAGATCTCTGATGTCCTGAGAGCTGATTTTGATGCCAGTGAAATATTCCAAACCAAAAAGTGAAATCACAACATCGGATAAATTCCTCCCTCCAAAGTAGCTTCTAATTGTCCTCTTGAATATTAAATAGTGGCTTAACTTCATTGACATTTGTTTGTATGTTCAGTTTTTTTGGAATCTTTCATACTATTCCCAAGAGTAATAATAGTCCTTAAAATAAACTATGATCTCTCAGATCTTAAAACGTCTTCCTGAACCTTGCGGAACAGTCCTTGAAGATGCCAGGAGTGCCGATTCAGACTTCTTGTGCGTATAAAGGATGTAGTTTCATGAGTCTAAGCTTTCAGCATGTGCTGTAATGGGCTTTTGTCTTCATCTTGCTGAATTCCTTCCATTCTGTTGTCTTGTTTATGTCACATTGCTGGTAATCATCCTCTTACGTTCAGGTTTCTCATATCCATCCTAAGGTTTTGGGACGCTTGGGCCAAGAACCTTTTTTGAAAAATCAGATGATGTTTTGTGTTTAGATCACACTTGTGAATGTATGTTCCTGTAGGTCTTCTGGAATTACCTGCTTAGGAAAACTCTGCAACTACTAGTTGAGTGGGCAGTCAGGACCACCTGTACTAGGATTTACTGCATTAGGGTGAAGAGCTTACATAGGAGCGAGGAGGACATAAGCATGAGCCTGTGCACAGACTTGCTTGTATTCATTGACTCCTAGTGATTAAAGCTGTTTAACTATTAAAGTCCGAAAGTATGAATTATCGTTATGAATTGTCATATCATTAGATACAGGATAGTACTGTTTGTAATTTGTTAATGATTCTTACTGCAGGTAGTGTCGATATTTTAAATAAATCCCTACATATTCTTGACACCATTGTGCCACCAGCTTTGTCCTATTCTGGACACATTGTTTAATTGCTTGCTTCTGTCCTATTTATTTACCTGATTGCAGGTTAGTTTATGATGTTAGTTCCATCTTGAGACACTTGGATAACCCTGTTCTCTTGAATGATGTACAGAGTCTTTGCTTTCTTTCCAAATACAGTAAATAATACCCAGGCTTAATCAATTGTTTTCTCAAATTTTGTCATGAGTGCATTTTAATATTTCATAATGTGCCTAATGTGTTAAGGAACAAGATAAATATGTTGACAAGAACTATAAATGACTTTGGTATTGACCATCACTCACTTCAATTAGCAAATCTCTGAATACACTGGAATCAATTAGTTTGTTTAGGAATTAAAATAGGTACCTAGTCAGGATATACTCTTAGTTTTGTAATTCTTAAAAGGGCGGTATTAGCAGATGCTAAAGACAAAAATAATTGGAGCAGCTGGAATAGAAATGGGATATTGTTAAATATGCTCCTGGTTTATCATCATCTTTTTTTACAAACATTTTCTTTGAAGTGAGATGCTAATGACATTGGTCAGTTACTGGATTTGTCTTGATAATTTGTATATGCTGAATAATTAGTTAATTTTTATGACTAAAAGCTGGTAATCTAGGACATAATTCATGAAACTTTAATTCAGTAATTTTAAATTGTTCATTCACTGATGTAATTAGTAATTGAATTTACTTCCTAGAGGCTGCTGTAATAACAACACTGAAGACAGTGATTCTCTGCTGCCGGAACTGACAAACAACAGAAGTGGTGTCAAAGGCTGCTTGCTGTCTCATTTTCTGGTGCAGCAGAACCTCTCCCCGCAGGATTATTTGATGTCCAGTATTTTTAGTCTTCTGTCTTTTTTAGGACAACAAACAGCAGTAATTGTAACAAGGGCTGTTATGAGAAAAAATACTTGACTGGGCAAAATCATCCATGGTTATAAGCCAAAGATGAAGACCTCATCAATTTAAAAACCAAAACAACAAAACCAACAAACAAACAAACAAAAAAAAAGCAAAACAAAAAAAATCAGATGTAGTTTGGGTTCAAACTTGTGACTTAAGGTGAGTAGATTCTTCATTAGTAGTTGGAGTGATTCATTCACGTCATAGGATACTTTATATAGTAGTGCAAAATAAATGTGTTGTCTGAGATCACTCTTTGTGTTGATTACCTCCCTTCTAGTTCCATTTGTTTCAAAATTCATATGATGCAAATTGAAGGGCGGCAGAATATTTTGCTTGTAGGTGTGATTAGCAGTAAGACTTGTGATCACAGAACTTGCTATATTTGAGGCTGTTGTGTAGATCACTTCAATCCTGAGGCTGATTTGGAGCTGTCAGTGGGTATCATTGCTGCCCACAGCTGCCATCACCTCTGCTAAATTGTGGGGTATTTTGTTCCCTCCCTGTGTTTTGCATTTGAGAATCAAAGGAATCCCAGCTGTATTTCCTGAACTACTTGCTACCATGGAAATCAGGGGGACAGGAGAGAATTGTTTTATGCCACCCAGGGACTCCTGAAATTGTTCTGTTTGTGCAGTTTTTTGTCTGCCTTGTGTTGTCTGAGCAGTTGCAACTGACTTGATTCTTAGTTCCTGCATGGGGAATTTTTAAGCTAAATGCCTTAGAAATCACGACTGGAAAAGCAGAAGTTTCTATCTGTTGTACTGAAGTGTGCTTTATGTAAGCATCTCTGCTAAAAATATAGCCCATTTACATCTGGTTAGTTTATTTGGCAGAATGTAGTATAACCTGGTGTTCATGGCTGTCATTTTTTTCTGCACACTGACTAGTGAGATAGTGCTGTTGTCAGTGCAGTTTCTGTGACATTTCTGTCAGCATTTTCTTTCACCAAGGTCTACTTCTCTATCAAAGAAGGATCTCTTAAACTTTTAACTCCGCTTTATAAATCTTTCTTACTTTCTAATTTGTTACTAAAAATACTGGCTTGAAGTGCTTCATCTTGTTCTGGAAAGGTATGATAGCTGTTGAATTTTCCAGGATTATGTCTTTTAACTAACTCAGATTTCTTAATTTAGAGTGTGCAAGGCTTTCCTTAGTGATAGAATGACAAATTCTGAGTGTGATGGGTAAATAAAGGAGATTGTAAGATAATGCCATGTTAATTCAATAATTTCAGGTAGACTAAGATCAGGCACTTGAATACTTTCTATAATGTTCTGGTTTTACTGAAGAAGGAGAAAGGAGTATGTTTCGATTTCCAGTCTGTCTTGCTTTAAAATATATGTCTTTATGACTGGCAGTTGAGTATGTGAACATTGGGCGGTTGCTGCATTGCGCAAAACAGTGAGAAAGAGCTAGATAATGCAGATACCTCCCTTTCTTGAATTGTTAAAAATAGCATAGAAATCAAATTGCAGGGTTATCCTTTCATATCTTTCTCATCCTTGCTTCAGGTCACTCACTGATGAGCTTCTTTCTTCTTGTGTGTGAGTGAATTTATCTTGACGGGGAATTGTACGAAGTGACTGCTTCCCTCCCAGAACTCTCGCTTCATGCCCTGTGTAGTTTCTTGCGATGGAAATGAAGTCATAAGAATTGTAGACTGACTCAGTAGAAGGCAGGCCTACAGGAAAGACCAGGTTTATAATGAGGAGGGAGTTCATATTATGACACAGACATATATACAGTGATCACCTGAATGATGACTGGAAGGAAGAATTCCCATTTAAAGGGAATAGTTAGATTGGTTTATTTTCCTAAAATACTCTGTTTCTGCATATTTTCATGTCTAAATGTTGTGATTTTTCTGTCTTTATCTGGGCTGATATATTTGATGATACTGGTCATCAAATTTTCTGAAGAAATCTACCTTTTCTTCTTTGAAAAATAGAACACTCAGGAGATTATTATGAAAAATCTCGATCTGAGAATAATTGTATCCCCGGGCTATGCCAGCCATTGCTACAGTTGAGTTCGTCAACATCTACATTATATAGCCATATCTAAATAAACTCTGTCCGTCATTCCACAGTGTTACAGCACGAGCAGAGATTTTTTTGTCGCTGCTGTGTCAGGCTAGAACAGAATTGTATTACTGGTATTAAAATCTGTTTTAGTGGAATGGCTAGCTAAAGTCATGGTGGGTTCCCATACTGTTCTCTGCTACTGTTGCCCCTTTTTCCTAGAGACCTGCTTGGTTTGATGGACATCTTTATTCCAACTGCCTCTTCAGGCTTCCCTCTTGGGTCCTTGCTCCCAGTATCAATAGTACTAGTGTGCCAGCTTCTTGATTGTGGCCCCGTGCCTGTCTAAGTGAGCTTGGGGACAGCCAGGGAAGTCCCTGCTGTGGTCTGCTGTGCGGGTGTGGTATATTTCTTCTTTTAGTGTGTTGTGCTTCCAGGCCTGGTGCTAGCATCTGTGTCACCGGTGCCTAGCATAAGAGGGAAATAAGACTGGGACGGACTTTTATGAGTGTTGGAAAGTTCAGGCAGGTATGGATCCCCACCTTAATCCCTAGTGTAAGAGCAGTCTGTATAGTAGCAGGTCAGGGACTACTGGAGTGCATCAACAGCTGTGGGAAAAGACGGCAGAAACAGGATGCAAGAGTTTTGAGATAAATATCTTAAATTTTGAATGTTAGAAACCTTTCCAGAATTTGCAGTCTCTGCAGAGAAATCATGGAATTAACCTTGCAGAATGGAATAGAATAGGGGACTTACATGTTTAGTTTGCTTTCAGAATTCAGGTACACTGGAAGAAGGTAGAGGTATTGCACTGTTGTCTTACAGTTGTCATTTGGATTGTCACCCTGAAATTTTCTACCAGCTTCATGCTTTTTTAAAATATTTGCATTACTGAATCAACTCACATCATGTAAATACCTTAGAATTCTGGTCATACTTGAATAAAATCAAGGAAAGATTTTCATACACTGCATTAAAGTTGGATTTAATATCTCGCAGATAATGTAATGGCAACTTTAAAAATAGCAAGTTTTCTCATTCTCGGAGGAGTTAAATACTGAGGAACTTACTGAAGGGGGTGGTGCTGGTGTGCGGGAGTGAGACAGAAGATAGGGGAAGAAGGTAAAGTGCTTAATTACAACAATAAAATGTACAATATATTATGGTAAAACCTGCTTGCATGTAGAACCACTACTTTTGTGGTTTGTGTTTGGTTTTTTTCTTTTTGTGAAAGAAATAATTTCTTTTAAGGGAGATATCAACTTGTAAGTCTACGGAGAATAACAAGTGATATTACTACCCCCAGAGTGCAGTATGCCATACATAATCTGAAGATATTTACTGATTATAATCATACCACATTATCTTGAAGCAACAGATTTAAAACAAACTACTGATGAGTTTTAAAGGCAACAGGAGTGGACAGTACAGGAGATTTCCTTAAAATTGGCACACTGTCTCTACTTTTGCAGAGGCAAAATGGGAGTATTTTTTAACTTGACTTCATTGCAAACAGTGTTGAGAAATAATCGTGGGATTCACCTGCTTAGACAGTTTATTTGCTCATATTTCACCTAATAGTAATGAAAAATGAGTGCTATTTTCCTTACTTGTCAAAACCAAGTTATTTAACCCTGATGAATGGAGAGCATGATAATGTAGGTAATAATTTTACAGCTGGTGATACAGAGTTGTAGAAACTCTAACTTACTGTGCAACTCAAGGATACAAATATGGCAAGGGAAACCTTTAATTTAATAGAATTTTTTTCTTTTCAAGAGCTACTTGCACAGAGTATGACATGTACAAGTAAATCCTGAAGCTATTAAAGTTAGCATAAGTTTTGAAACTCAGTTTGAGGTGTGTATTGACCCTGATTATTGACAATGTGATGAGTCCTCTTTTATTGAAGAACTGAACTTGTACTCAGGAATCTAGCTGTAAATGAACAGCGGCTGCCATGCTGCGAGCAGTCTGTTTTGAGCTTGATGACGGTTTTCAGATGGTTAGCTTTCAAACATACTCATGACTAGTTGCATGAACTTGCTTTGAACTAAAAATGTGTTTATGTATTGGTTTTCCATATGGCACTGTCATGTGATGTGAAGGTGCAAACTACGTAAGTGAGCTAGTGTAGAAGTAATCTACATCTTCTTCAGTCTTTCATCAGTAAATCTAGCTTGGACCCCCCCCCCCCC
>Ga0065711_1006594_pt1 | contig 16885 bp, 8 predicted proteins | sample Hoacrofraction12_FD_59098 | JGI IMG/M metagenome (GOLD analysis project Ga0065711, IMG submission 59098) | Hoatzin crop microbial communities from Cojedes, Venezuela - Epithelial fraction 12 v2 (version 2) | ecosystem: Host-associated > Birds > Digestive system > Esophagus > Crop | place... | reverse complement strand
GCCAAAAAAAAAAAAAAAAAAGAAAGAGAAGGGATACACAAATACCAACACACAAATGTTCCACTGCAAAGCATGGTAGATGAGAAGAAAATGGAAGACGAGAAAAACTCTTTATAGTCCACATATGAAACACTTAGCTATACAGTGCAAAACCACAGACATTTGCACTAATTAAATGCAAAGAGGGTTCATAATAAAGAATACATAAAAATACCTAGAAGGCAAGTCTCTGTCTTCCCCAGAATAATTAATGGCTTTTCCCTGAATGTATGTTTGTAGCAGTCTAGGATTAAAAGAATATACATGGGTAACAAGGGGAAAAAGAACAGTATGTTCCCTGTGGAAAAGGATGAGTAATACAGGGTAAAACTAATGGCAGTCGCTGTTCTCTGAAACAGTTGCTTTACAGGTTTTTTCTTTTCTCTGTTGGAATGATATGGCATTTACCTACACCAGGAGCCCTTCTGCCCCACTGTTTCCAGAAATAGCTATCTTAATAAGACATTTCTGTTTTAACCCATCTTCCTCCTCCAGGTGTTTCCCGAAGGCTGAGGAGATAATATCATCAGCCAATATGTCATTACTGGTTTTCAGTTTGTACAGAGGTAGAGGCAGGTAACAGGCAGACTGCCAGCAGGGCTGTACATCCAATCCTGTCGGAAAAGAAAGCGTGAAATTACTTGTATTTAAACAGGGAAATGCAAACCACTGTTGCACACCAGCATGTAGGCAGAAGACACCCAAAAGTTTGCGCCCCACAGAGCAGCAGAAAACAGCTAGCCCCACTCCCGGGCTGTACACAAGGCAGAGAGGTGTGGGGCCAGCCCCGGCCATGGCCAGGCGTGCAGGCAGACATACTGGTGATGACACTTGTACGTAAATACACTTACATGTTTGTGTAGCACCCCAGCTGAATTTTGGATATTTTGATTCAAGGATGGCAGTGTGTGGAGGATTGTCTGGCAGAGCCGTTTTTATACGTCCCACTTATGCCACAGAGGAGGTATCTGCAGGTGGAATTTTAAATTTGGTTGAAAATCTATAATTTTGCTATGCCAGAACAATGTGTTTGAATAGCAAATCATATTCAGATAGTATTAGAAGGCATGTATTTTGATATACGTATCTGTAAAATATTTTGTCTTTTGATTTTCAGCCTTAAGATGGGAACCTGTTAACCTTTAAAAGCAGTTTCTTTCTTCTCCGTAATGGCCTTCATTGGTGTATTCCCATTAAAGAAGTGAATGCTTCATTATCACTTTCTTACAATTTCTGAATGTAAGGTTCAATTAATACTGTAAAACCTGAAATTCTATGGGTTTTATCTTTCCCAAACGCCAAAATTTTAGTTATAATTGCAGATTAAATATGAAGAAATAATTATCTGGTCACAGAAAATGAAATAAAATCCAATAGCTAACTTGAAAAGAATTTTTACAATGTACATTTCCCTTCTTTTCACCAGGCATCTTATTTTTATTTTTGAAGTTTATTTTGAAGGAGAAAATAGATAGTATGCTGTCTTCAGAGTAAAAAATTTCCACTGTAGCTGCAAATTGTTAACTAAAAGCATTCTCATTATACTTTGTCTGGAACATACACAAATACTGTATGCAAGCACTGCACCTCAGCAGCCGACACCTGATTTAGTGCTTATAAGGACAGAGGACAGGAAAGGACCAAGATCTAGGTAACTCAAGCCACCCCCTGGAAGACTTGTAGAGGAACATACTTTGTTTTCTTATTGAGATGTAAAAAAATATGCATTTTCCATAGAATGCTCTCGTCTCGTGGAAAGCCTGATTAATCTGCTTTCATGCAGATGAAACTCATGGAGGAAACCATCCCCAGCCTGTTCCAGCCAGCGCAGTGCCTTTCCCACCATTTTACTTCCATGGGCTCCCTCCTTGGCCCCTTGGCCCTTGGAGCCAAGGCCCCTTGGCTCCTTCCCATCCTCATCACATCAGCGGGAACAGGTGCCTACTCCTTCACCTTCACATCCCGTGATGAATAAAACCCCTAAAATGAACTTAGCCAATTACTTCCCAGCAAAGAGATTATGGCTTGATTAAACCAGAAGCTGTGTGCCAAAATTCCCAAACAGGAGAAAAAGAAAAGAAGGTGGATGAGCCTTCAAAATAGTACTTGGTATCACACATAAGTTAAATGTCTCTTCAGACCCATATGAGGGACTTGGCGTCAAGGATCTGGCCTCTAGCACAGATTCTACAGGGAATATTCCCAGCACAAAGCAGAGAAGGGTTAAAAATTACAGTTTATGAAATTCAAGTAATTAATTAACTTCTGTCTTCACAGCATTTTTTAGTTTTCCTCTTTTAAATCATTTCATGTCAGCATTTCATGGGACCCAGACCACTTCTTCTCTGCCTCACCTTTTTGGAAAACATTCCTCTCTTTCCTTTTGCCTTCATATTGTGTTATTTCTGACCTCTTGCTCATCTTTTATTGCTCTCCTGTTCCTAGCTCTATTATTCAAGCTGATATTGCAGCTGTGATGTCTATTTTTTCTCTGCCCTTTTTGGCTTTGCCAGGCATTTCATTAGCAGACTCATGGGGAGCATTTATACTGTGTCTCTGCCATGACAGAGTTCAGTGGGATTTACTAAAACTGATTCCTTGGCTATATCTGCTTCCAGTTACGATTAGAAACCTCTTTCCACTGAAGCGCATCAAGGAGATCAAATTCAGATCTGGTGAAAGTACACATGAGCACAGGGGGCACAGAAGCTGTCAGCAGAGGTGCAGCTTCTTAGACCACATCTCGACTTGGACCATGGCACATCAGTAAAAATCTCCCCCAAATAACTACATTTTAAGTCCAAACACTGTTCCCGAAAGTCATCCCGCAGGGACAGACTCATGTCCCCTACAGAACAACTTGCAATATCAGAGCTCAGATACTGCGATCCAGCAGCAGAGTGCCATAATCATCCGAAATAGCTCACAGATAGGTTTTTATTTAGAGCTTTTCAGGTCAATATATTTATTTTTCCAAAGGAAAGCTAATCGCTGAGACTTGTCTTTGCTGCAGAAAGGCATGGTAGCTAAGATACTGCTGCATTCGTCCCTTTTTTTGCCTTGTGCCACATAGGTTCCTGGCTCAGTTCTCCCCTCTTGCAGATCCCCTGCTCCCACGAACCTTCATAACTTTCCTTCTGTCTTTTTTTCCTTCTCCCTCCACCCCCTTTGTTGCCTTTTAAGCTTACTGAAAATAATGAACTCTTGTGGCCTTCAACCTTTCTAATGTCTCTGCTTATTTCTGTAAGTTAGTTTTGGCTGTTAGGTTATGTTATAATGTTCCAGCACAGATATTCTTTTTGTGATGACAGTAAATAAGATACACACAGACTTTTCTGTTTATTTTTTCAGCTGTTCATTTATAGTAAATTTTAATAAAAACTGTGAAACAATTTTGTTCCGTGGAGGAGGCATGACACAAAAGTAGAACAATAATGTGCCAAAAATGCGTTGTTATGATCTTTCAGATGGGTACTGTCACTAGGAGGGGTCTGCACCTCAGTCAGTACGAACATGATAAAGTATGAACAGTACAGCTGCAAACTCCCTTTGGATAATGCTGCAAAACATATGGAAAATGTTTCCTGACTTATGAAAAATAATATTGGGGCAGAATATAGCAAAGGGACTGGGTCAAAAGGGTGCATAAAGCGTTAGCGCAAACCTTAAGTGCAATCTTGTAGTCATAAATTCCCTACTAATGAAATGTATATGTAATTCTTACAGCCCCTCCGTGTTTGAAAAATCTATAGTGTTAATAAAGTGACATAGTTAGAAATCTATACGGGACCTTATTTATTCATTATTTATTTTAAGAGATGGCCCTGAATGTAAACATGCCCTTTGGGAAAGTTTGGATTGTGATTTAGGTTCAAATCCGTACTTCTCTGGCCGAGACCCATTCCTAATTCTGCTTGGTTTGCACGCCCGTGCACTGCCTTGTTTAATCCATTTTGCACAAAGTTGGACGTTGAGCTGGCAGCCCCGCAAGACCCGTTCGGGGCACCCAGCCAGGCCTCTTCTCCCTGTGAAGCAGGGGCCGGAGCCATGGCATCCCTGGCTGGAGTTGCTTGCATGCCCGGGAGAGGTCCCAGCCTTCCCCACCCGCCTTTGGAAAGGTTTCGTTCCCCCAGGGTACCACCAGGAAAGGCTAAGCAGGGCCCCTCGCCTGTGCGGAGCCCTGGACCCTCTCTCCTTCTGCCAGGAGAAGCTCTGATGGGGGAAAGCCCTCCCTCTGCCTCAGACTCGGAAGCGATTTGGCAGGAAGTTGGCTGCCCCCACCCCAGTCTCTGCTGGCTCCATCCAACAGATGGGTCTGGGCTTTCCATCCTCTCCAAAAGGGTCAAGTGGAACCAAACCAAAAAGTGGATAAAGCCACCTCACTGATACAGAGAAGCACTCAAGTACCTGGGCTAGAGGGGACAAGTCCCACATAAAAAATGAAAACGCAAGTCACTAGCAGGAGTTAAGCAGCAGGCGCCCGACCCTACGCTCGATAAGCCCAGCTAATCTAACAAATATCCTGCGCGGCTGCAGCGGTCCCCACCTGCGCTGCTGCCAGCAGGATCTGGCCCCATGACGCTTGCTAGCAAATCGGCCAGCAAACAAGTCCGTGTGAGGCACAGCGGGAAATACCTCTGCAGTCAAAACAACTCATTTCAGGCCTCGGAAGGANTAACCCTTTTTAACGAGTATGATTGAATATCTCTTACTTGGGGTAAGAGCCATGAGGTGCAGGATGTAAGCGCTTCTCTGTACTCTAAATTGACTCTGTCACCTTTCTGTGGTTTTTACTTGTTTTATAATCACTCACTTGATCCTACCAAAAATAAACTAGCACGATCAATGAAATAGGTAGACCGTGGGAGCAATGAATATCCACATGATTAAGGGTTTTCAGGCTTAGGTCCTAAATAACCATAATTGCCACTCTATTATCTACAGAGTTAGGAACAGAGAAAGGTGAAGAAAGAAGTTGGTACTGGGAATTTATGATAAAAAGCCTGTCCTCACTCAGGAGCAACTAAACTCAGTCTTTCAGATAGCAATCATTAAATTCTAATAATTGAATTAAAGTAATAAAATGTTGTAAATAGCAGAAACAAAAAATACTCTTCATACTAAATTTCCCCAGCATGAACATTCATCAAAAAGGTCGATTTTTGTCCCAGAGAGCCTGGTCTCCGGTACAAATGCTGGAGCAGGAGGGATACCTCAAAACAGACAACTGAAGCATCCAGTATTAGACTTCTACTCTGGGTTATCCTCTGTGAACAGTGGAGGAATACGTTACCAAGGTGAAATTTTTATCTTACACCTGTGGTGGGATGCTGTTAGGGTCCTGATCTGCAGTTGCGCAGAAGTAAGAGGTGATGTTGGACAGTGCATTATGTAGCTGATGTGCAGCTGAAAAATAGTCAGTGCTAGAGTGGCCACTGCAAGTTGCTTACACCTTCTTGCTGTTACTGATGGGCACGCTCTTCCTAGTCTTATTCCCATTTGTCAAATTTATCACAACTGCCCTCTGGGAGTGGGGAAAAGAGGTATGACAAAGGAAAAAAGGGAGATTGGATATTATTCTCTCAGTCACTTTTTTCAGGGTGATGATTAGCAAAAGAAAATGCATTTTCCTTTAAAGGAAAAAAGAATATATTTCCATTTTCATAACTCAGTGTGTTAGAAACATTCCTTCCTTACAGCTTTATTAACACACATATGGCCCTTAATATAGAATATTTTTTCTGAAACTGAAAAAATGAAGAAATGGTAGGTTTTAAGATAAACTATTAGCAAAATTAACCAAAGTTCCAGGAAAGCTTATAGCAAGAGGATGATGAAATGAAGTCAAGTGAGAAAATTGGCCTGAAGCTGAGTAAGAAACACTATTCACTTTGCTTATTTAGTAGCCTATTAAACTGATTGGGTGCCTTGTCTTTTTATTAGGCGACCTTTGCATGAATTTTTGATTTCACACTCTCCAATGCAGTAACCAGAAGCACCTACACAGCTGTGCCAGCTGTGGGGACAGCTCAGCTGACACGGCTCTGGGACAGAAAGTGTCACCCTGCCCAAGGCGTGGCGTGCCAGGGCCCATCACCTTCCTCCAGAGTGGTCACTTCTTGATGCCAGTTGAATGACCACTTAGTCAAATGGTTCACAAGCCCATGACAGGGACAGAAAGAAAGAAAATTGCTCGGCAAGTGAGTTGCTAGACCAAAATTTTGCGAATGAATTCAGCCAACATGTCAAGGACAGGCTCAGAATAATTCCTTACTGCTAACAGACATGGAGGCAAAAAGGATATATTTATTCACATTTTCATTCGTATTTGCATGATCCTTGCAGGGAAAAATGCAGCAGAGACACACACCAGAAAATGGCACAGTTTTTGCAAGTGACTACAGCCATATAAAAGCAGTCTGTGACACACTAAGGGGTATTGACGATCACGAAAGGGAAGGGTCCCTTGAGTACCAGCTGGTGAAGAAAAGAAGCAGCGTGTGTGCACGGAATATGGTCATTCTTATCCACCTAGCAGCTGTTTGCCTGTTTTCAACACTGACGGCGCACATGCTGGATGTAATGACAGGCTGCTTGGTGATACCTGTGCTCCAGAATATTTGGAGAAGGACCAGCTGCTCGCTACAGTACCCAAGTCCTTCGAAGTCAGCTCACTCCTGTTATGAATCTGACTCTCTCTTGAAGTTATTTGATCTGATTAGCACGCAGGTGCAAGGAGGCCACAATGGCAATTGTTACACCATTGCTAGGAAAATTTTGGAATCCTAGAAAATGTTCCAGAAGAAACCAGCTATGTTACGATACCGGTAGGAAGAAGAAATTGCCTTTGTTTCAGCAGAGAAACAAACGGAGAAGACAGTCTTTGTCACTTAAGGGTGGGATGATGCTGATTCTGGATGATGAAATCCTGTGCCATATTGCTATGAGAAATAAATGTGGCATCATGTCTCAATTTCAAATCGAAGAGCTCCATATCACATAGGAGGCTCAGACCTTGGACCTATCAAAATACAAGATAAGGGAGTAAAGAGATGGTGCATGGATACTCTCTTTGCCATCTCTGGTGGACCACAGTAAAATCTGAACACAACTAAAAAGCCAATATAAGAGCAACATCTATTCACTAATCAGTTTCCACATACTACTGTCCAGACTTGTGAAAACCAGGAATATGTGAAGCAGCAGGCACACTGCTATGTTGGCATGTTCTCTACAAGACCTGTTGAGCTTCTGCTGGGGTAAAGGTGAGGGACAATAGTTGGGAAGCTGATTTTGCCAGTTGCCTCAGGACCAGAGCACGGATAACCCTAAGAGGGAAATTTCAGCAACAAAGCTGCAGGCAAAGCGTGGTCCACATGATGTCTCCTGAGGAGCCAAGGTACTCCCTGCAGTCTAGGGCTAGCTGCATATAGAGAAGACTCTGTGGCCTGCAACATGTTGCCTCACCTTTTTCCCCCTAGAGTTATTTCCAGTAATTTATTTCCCCAGATGGCGATTTCACAATTCACGTGGAGTACGTTAATTAGCTCCTTGTGGTCCGTAGTTCAGTTAAGGAAATACAGAAAACCAGAGGCAGCAGCTGCTATAAGTCAAGCTCCTTTTTCTTAATATGAAAAGAGCAGCCTGGGTCTTACCAGGGCAGTGGCGCTGTCTCCTACAGTTACAGCGTGCTCGGGGAACACCAAAGTTCAAAAGCATTCTGCAAGGTCCTGGTGTTGGGGGGAGGATATATGAGTCCTTGACTCCAGTCCTTATCCTTTTACAGGACCAAGGATTTCAAATGTAAGCTTCAAATAGCAATTAAAAATAGCAACTAAAAGCATTCTTTAGGTATTTCATGTTGTCCTTGTTCTTTGTCTGTTATACACCTGCCATGGAAAATGTTGGATATGAAGAGTGCAGCAAGTTTTGACAAATGATTTCTTGTTTAATTAGAGGTATGTATGGTTGACAGACAATACAAGATGGAAGCCAACAATTGCTCATGGGACATCCTCTGAGTGCCTATAACGGGGACGAGCTTGTAGCTCTGTTACGTGTTCATATCTGAGACCTCACAGACTAAAGATCTCAGAAAAATAGTTCCATTTCAGATACAGATGCATGTTCCTCTGTCACAAAGACACATGTGTCCTCACTGTGCTGAATCATGAGGTATTTCTTTTCTATATTAAAAAAACCCAACTGCTTAGGACAAAAATCATTTTTAAAGCTGTATACTAGAGATTGGATATATTTAATTGTCACAGCAAAATGTTATTGTAATTGATATATAACTTCTACCTGCATTTGCAGAGCAGAGTCCAGCCCCACTCATTTTGTACATATACAGATTATACATACACACACACACATATTATATGTATGTATTTTTGTATCTATAAAATGATGATTTTCTGGTCCATACTCTCTTCAAAAAGCAATATGGGGAGGGACGCTGGTGTCTTAGTGCTTCTGCATTATGATCTACTGACCCTGAAAATAGGGTCAGAAGGAGGTCTCACTGCTAACTGGAAAACTAATCAATATAATTCTACCAAAGGGCTGGTACAAACCAAGTAATATGGTCCCCTCCCCCTCAGAGAAAATCTGTGCCTCATTGCAGTGAATATAAACATCACATTTTGATACTCAAGGAAAAGAAAAATATCAGCCAAACACAAAGGCTTATGCTTTGTGAGGCTGGGAATATCACCAACCAGATCACAGTTCTCAAATTTTCATTCTGAGCAGTTTGGTTGGTTATGTTTTATGGCTTGGTCTTCAATCCTTAGTAAGAAATGTACAATTGTGCCTTTGCTTTCTTCTACAGTTAAAAATAACAACCAAAAATTATTTTCTTCCTCTGTCCCTTTCCCCTCCCCTCTCGCCCCCCCAGTATTGCAGTTACACAATGAGAAAAATAAGCCGGTCTTACACTACGCTGAGAGTCGTACTCACGGTAATGGAAGGTAGCCCTGTGCAGCCTGGAGGGATGCCATCATACACCAGGGCTGCATTTGATTCTGATCAGGTACTTTTACTGAGAAAGAGAGCAAGACAAAGGGTAAAAGGTCACTGGTGACTAATTTTCTGAAAACCAGCAGCTTGTGTAAGTAATAGAACATTTATTGTATTTCTCTGTCATCCCAGCAATGAGCTAGAAAATCCATAAGAATTCCCAGCACTAGCCTTTATTAAAGTATAGCCCTGGATTAGTTTAATGTCCAATTTAAAGTCACTGCCTGCACCTACTTTACTTACTTTTCTTAAAGAGCACTATTTTCCCCCAGTTACTTCCAAAATTATGTTGCCAAGAATGTCTTTTCCCTTAACAAAAAATAAGGTTTTGTTTATTTTATATATATATATATATATCTGTGTGTGTATGTTGAGGAAAGAGTGTTTGAGTGCTACATTCTTCCATTAGAATTATTTTCCCCACACTGAAATATTAAAGTGTAATCACAGCAGGGCAAATACTGCAAAATCCAAGCACAGCCTTCCAAAAAGCAGCAGCGCAGGAGTCACAAACTCCCTTTACAATGTTTGCACCCCTTCCTTTTGCTCTGTGTAAACATTCATGTGGTTTCAAAATATTATTTCTCTGAAAGGGTGTTCATAGAGCTCAACTCTCCTGTGGGCGAGACAGAAAGCGTTAACCCTAGTTCCTTAGGTCCATACCCAAGCCACAGGTCTAAGGCTGATCAGCTTGACAAGAAGGGAAAAATGCCCCTTCTCCAACGGGAAGCTGTCAGGCACTTGTGATCATTGCGCTCCTTGTGTGTAACGATTTGACTGGAGACCCTGAGTGGCTTAGTACTGCTGGAGATGGCCATCAGCGTCTTCAGTCAATATACTTGACAGCTATAAACACTGTCATTGGACCTTCAGTGAGATCCTTGATACACGTTAACCCCACATAATGTAATTACCCTCTAGACTAGACTAGAACAATGAAATATAAACACTGTTTAGTGTCAAGTGAGCGCTCACCTCTTCCAGAGGTTTTTATTAGGCAAATTGTCTTTTGCTGGCTCAGATTTCACTACATCTATGCCTAGAAGAACTTCCTGGTGGATCAGCTGAATCATATGTACCCTGCCGCACGTGCTGTCTCCGCACGCTGTACTCGCAAGCCTCCATGAGAATCACACCTCAGCAGGTGCTGCATTACCTGTACTGATCATCAAAGCCCTTCTGAACCCAGCCCACAGCCTTCCTGTGCCTGTAACAGTGACTGTTCTGTGAGCAACCCTGAGCTGCTTGGCAAAAGCCACTGCACTGGGGAAAGAAAGCTTCCACTGTCTGAAACCCACCGTGAGCCTGGAAACGCCTCTCCTCCTGCTAACGTGTCTGCAAGGCCATCTCTGCGAGCAGAGTCTCTGCGCAGTGCTGAGTGCTGGTCTCCTCCTTGCATGTCGTCTTGTGCTTTTGTCTGCCAATGTCCAGTGTATCTTTTCATCATGAGACCAAGGCAGGTGGAAAGAGGTCTCGGGAGAAAGAGGCTCTGCCACCATGGTAGGTGGTCTTTCATATCAAGTATTTCCAGCCCCTTCCCTCTTCCCCTTCAGTGTTTTTCATCCTCATAGGCATTGTCAGAGTGGTCAGTACTGGAGAAGACACGTTCCTCTTCACCTCTACATCTGCTGTCAGTTCTGATTTGCTCATGTGCTCAGGAACCTTGGAGAGGAGAGGAGGGCAAGAGCCATGTGAGTACTTCTGGCTCTCCAGGCTGCGCTCCCATTTCAGGCGTTGGCAGCTGCCTTCATTCTTTGGCGAGCACTGTTTTTTGCTCTTTTCTGCTGTGGAGGGATCAGTCTACAGAAGATTTCTTTTACCCGATTGGACTTCCCACTCCTGACTGAGTTGGCAAAGATCATGGGGCATATTCTACTGGGGGAATAAAAAAGACAAATAGAACAACATTTTCTTCAAATAATTTAAATTCCTGGTCTAAATTACCTACCATGTCCAGCTCATAATTCATGCTTATGACATGACAGCCAGGAATCACAGCTGAAAAAGACAAGTGTTTAATACGAAAATTTTCCTGTATGAACAAAGTTAATTAGACAGGATTCACGTTTTACATGTATTACCTACAACTAATGTACACTTTCAAACAGATCTGAAACAATATATTGTAAATTCACAGATTCTGGATTTAATGAATGATTTTCTTTTCAGGCAGCAAGCCTACAAAATACTAGTTAATGAAATTGTTTGTGCTCCCATAAAAACCAGTTACTTGGTGGATGTATGGTCACAGATGCTTTAAACCAACATGGATGGTACTATTAAAAATCAAATTCACTGTTCTTTACCTCCTGCTTTTTGATATTTATTTATTTATAAGAGAAAAAAATATATATATTGTTCAAGCTAGTGGTTAGTGCTAAAAGAAGGACAAGAGGTATAATATACAGATAGACAGATGACTGTTTCAGTATAGTCAATATGATGGTAACAATACTTCTGTGCCCCAGAGTGGTTTTCAAGTGAACAAAAGATGCAGAAACAGCAGAAATTTGTAAAGTAGTTGTCCATTTTCAGAAGTGCTGCCGCACAGAAACATTTCTGATTTTCTCCAGAGGAAGAGAATACACAATAAAAGAGACAACCTGCTCACTTAGCACCAACAGAAGCCGAGTGTTTGGGGCAACACTCAGGAAAACTGAACCTGCCAACGTGGTGACTTCAGAAAGGAGGACATGCCTAACAAGAAAACTTCATTCCGGTCTGTGTCTGATATCGTATACAGATCACACAATACAATTGCTTTGCATTTAATTTTAATCATGGAAACTTCCACTTCAAGAGATAGCAAAGTGCAGTAGTTACTCTCCCATCCTGCCCCTTTCAAATCTCTGCTCTTTAGAGTGTGGGCAAGGCAGAGAATGTGTCCAGGTGCTAAATGGAAGTAAAACTTACCGAAGCAGAAACCCCAGGAGACATTACCAGCTGGTTACAATTACCAAGGTTCAAAACCAGAGTTAAAGGAAGTAAGATGGTAGATGGAACTGAGCAGGAGGCAACAATAAACTAATATGGTTTTGAAAGAAGACAGAAAACTAAGTAGAAATGGGAGTATTCAAGTACTGGATATAATCTGGGGCATATTAAGTGGAAGCAATAAATCAACCAATAGCTTTGAGCACATGGTGTAGGGCTGTGTTTTCCTTTATAATTTGTAAAATGATAGCAATTTTTGACAGAGTTTTTAAGAGTCAGCTGGACACATATTGGAGATGAAGAGGTAAATCTGAAAACACACACCACTGAAAATCTGGAAAGCCTGACAGAATTACTCTTACAACAGCATAAGGCCTGAGTTTAAGCAGCTTCAGGCCAACACAGTGTGTCCAGAGATTACTAGAGCATTAGGTATGACAGTTCCAGTTAAATATTAGATAGAAGCAAACAGTACATTTTCATAGAAAATGCATTGGCGAAAAATGACAAATAATGTTAAAAATAATTTTAAAAATAGAGGAAAATACTGTATGCAAAAAGATCATGTTATAAACATGACAGATTTTGAAAGGTGTATGGAGTAGCAGTTAAGTATGTATGAAATAAGAGGAAAAAAGAATAATGCAATTAGTGTTAACAGGAGAATACATCCTTGTACAATACAATTGTACCATCACAGTACAATATAGCACTGTGATGGATGACAGCTTTAGTCATGGAGTCTGTTCTTCATGTTTATGCCTGCAGCCATGCAAAGCAACTCACAAGAAAGAGATCTTCAACAATAAACCTGAAGCCCTGAGCCTACTAAATGTAAGCAGCAAGATATCCAGTGATGTCATGGGATGGGGGGAGACTGGAAAAAAGGTGCATTTTTCAAGGGAACCATTTTGTGTTAGAAAGCGTCGAAAACTTTTTTACTCATGCAAAGACAGTTCTTGACTAAATTTTTCATCAAAGCATGTAGAGAGAACAGCTAATAACGCAACAGTTGGGGCATATGTATGAATTGTGGGAAGGTATTAATCCCAGTTTCTCTCTACTGGAGATGAACATTGGATAAATAATTATTTGACTAGAAAAAGATACACTGATCATCTAATCTAGTGATTTAGGCATTTATCTTGAATGGGACAAAGGCAGAAACATATCCCATACAAGCCACCGAACTCTAACGAGTGCTCTAGCCACTAAATTATTGATTTTACTGAATTAACCTGCACATATTGAATTAACCTTACATATATATTCATTTGCTGTCCTAAGACCCTGCCATCATACTCACAAACTGGATATTTTTTGAAGTTTCCAGTTTTGTTCTGAGGAAAAAATATCTAGCCAATTTACTTTACAACACCATCAAAAGTTGTAAATAAAAGTACAAATATTGCAGGAATAGGCAGGAGTTGTTGTGCATAGATTTTTTTCTCAAGTATTTTAGAAGTAAGAGGTCACCAAGAAGATCATGAGGCCCCTTATGGCTGATGACAAGACTAATTTGTTGACAGAAGATTTAGCATTACTTAAGAATTATATGAATTCTTTTTATCAAAGGGAAGAATGGCTGACAGATACCAGAAACAGAGTTATTTCCCTAAGGAGGAAGAAGAAATACTAAAGGAAATCAATATCAGATCAGAACAGGTGATTGAGAAATTTGAATGTTCTAGTTGCAGGAAAAAAAGCAGTTTCCTACAGCATTTTTTTTTCTCAAAAAGACTATGATTGTGGTCTTAGCATTCTTATAATGTGAAAATGGAGAATCAAGACTAAAGAAATTCAGAAAAATTCAAACTAATTGGTTTACATCAGGAACATCTCCAGATAAATGATATTTCACAACAGTTTGTTAAGACAAATTGGATGAAAGATCACATTTTTCACTTTTTTTACCCACTGCTTCCTATTTTAAAGAAAATAAACCACAATGTGAAGGCGAGAGAGTTTCATAGCAAAGGAGCTCTTGGACTGGGCTTGTGATCTATCTGAGGAAGAAGCAGGCACAGTCCTCGCAGGCAGGCAAGCTGGAGGCAGCAGTAGTCTTGTCCTCAGAGCTGATTTGTGGGGCTTTTTCTGTTCATTCTGAAATCAAGCTCCTATGTCATTCTCACAAGTATTTTCCTGCATGAGTTCCTTCCCTTTTCCTTCGACAATCTCCCTCCAAGTAATCACAGGTTTTGTGTACACAGACCAGAGAGGAGGTAGATATTGCAGAAAACACAGGAGAAAAACAAATTCCTTAAATAAACTTCTTCTGAAGCAACTACTAAGATTAAGGGCACTAGTCCTCCATAAAGTGGAGCATGATGGTTCTGCCCAAAACAGAGCCAAGCTTTTCAAATTCACCGCTGTTTAACATGCCTCTTCTTATGAGTATTCAATATAACTAGATCACAAGTTTTGAGCACTTCCGTCACATCGTGACTTCTCAGAGCTCAGTACTGCTGAAGCCTGAGAGATAGCCATCAGGAACTGACGCCTTTAAAGAGAAATATCAGGCTTTGACATGTTTTTTGTCTCGTGAGCTGTCCTCATGGCAAGGTCTAGGAAATATCCACAGGCTTCAGTAAAGTGGCACTTCAGCACTTGGGCTGTCCCTGGGCTGCATACAGCTCTCTTGTGACGCTGTTGCTCCAGTTACCTGGACTGAGGGAGCATCACATGGCTCCCTTCCCCTCAGCCTATTCATCCATGTTTCCTTCTCACTGAAACAGGGGAGAGAAAGGCATCTGAGCCTTATCCAAACAGAGAGATGGAGGCTGGTCACGAGGCACATCTGGAATGGGGTGGCCCTTGGAGGTCCCAGGGTATGGACAGACTGTGACAAAGAGGAAACATCAGAGCACATCGATCAGACAAAGTGCAGTTTTGTTTCCCGATGCATGCTGCTTTGTAGACTCACATATTCACAAACTTTCCTAATAAAAACAGGAATTATTCCCACACTAAGCTGCCCCCTCAGCATGAATAAGAAAACAGGAATCAAGTTAAGTTACCCAATACCAGCTGGTGCTTCTTCAAGCATTTGGAGAAAACTGAAGAAGAAATATGTAAGCTTCAAGTACAACTATAATAATCTATGGTCTTATTATAATGAGCTGTCACAGAAAGATGGAAAGTATCAAGGTGAACTTCTTAAAGTGTTTCAAATAAATTTGGATATATTGAGCACTGAGCCCTACCGAAAGATCAAGAAAACGAACAAAGGAGTAATGATTGTAGAATATTATAGAAACAGTAATTCACTGAAAGATTAATATAGAGTCTATAAAGGTGCAATTTACCATCTGAAATTTTTGCAGGGAGACTGCAGAAGAGATGATGGAGGCTTCAGTAAAGCTACAATGAGGTTACAAGACACTATTGACTTTTTCAATTGGAGCTCAGAAGTGTTTAAATGCAGAGAGTGGCGCCAAGCCTACTGAATCAGGGATACTTCTGAGCCAAAGGCACAAGCCTGGGTGTTTAAAGGCAGTTGTGCTTCCTAGGCTGCAGAGGAGATGGTCTCAGGATAGCCGCTCTTCCAAAGCAACACAAATAGTCTTTCCAAGCTGAGAAAATTATTCAAGGCAGTAGAGGCCTCACAACCCTGTCACCAGGCCTACCTATCACATATATATATATATCAAGTATGTACTGCTACTTAAAAAGAAACCTTCCTCTGACTCCAGCTGTTCCTACTAATTTGAGATTGCATGTTTCTCTGTACTTTTCATGCAGTAACTAAATGACAGTCACACATGCAAATCCTGGATAAAAGCTGCCTTTCACATCACACGTATTAGTTACAATCACTCCTGTGAGATTTTCCTTAGCTCATGATTGATCTCTTTTTAGTGGCAGGCTGATGTCCTACTGAATCAAAGGTGATTCTAGACCACATGAATAACTGTACTCTACAGCTGTTTTGACTGTAGAGGTTTTTGAAGAAAGTCACAAGAAAATGACCAGCACTTGCTCATTCTTATCCAGTTCAGACTTTCTTCAAACTCAGTAAAGGTTAATATACAACTACACAAGATTTCCTTAAAAACGAAAAAAAAGTAGAGGAAAAATGAAACTTCCGGGAAAATTCTGCCTGTGAAATAAAAAGTCGAACATTTAAGAGTACCTGAAGATTTTAGGGTAGCCTAGATGAGAGTGTGAGAGTATAGCAGATGTTGCAATTACTGCTGGGTCTGCTACAATTCCCTATTAAACGTTAAGTTACCTCTGGACAACGGGGCCCCTTACCCCGTGAGAGCTTTCCACTATGCACAAAGAACACCTGCAAGTCCATGCAATGAAAAGGAACCACAAGCACAGAGTGCAGACACTCCTGGCCACCCTTCGCAGCAAGACACCTTTAGAGGGTCCAGGCATTGCAGAGTCTTTCCCAAAGACTTGTGAAGGGCCTGTTTGAAGTTCAGAGTACTGCCACCTTCTGAGCCTGGGGAGGATTTCCCTCAGCAGGAATGGGTTTTCCCCTCAGGAAGAGACAGCTGAAAGACACTTTCACGCAAACACAGCCATTCCTTCTAAGCAGCTTAAATTAATTAATCTCACATTTCACCTTCAATACATTGCCCAGTCACTTGTCTGAAGTGATGGGTGGGGTTGTGGACAAAATACACCCAGTCCTCTCCACTTCCTGGCACCACCAGAAAAAACACGGGATCGCTTTTGTTAGTTAACTCCTTTTGGTGACACTTTCCCTTCTTCAAAGCTCCCCTCAGCTGTTAGCATCATGTACAGATACATTTTGTGGTAAGAGCTTTCTGATTTTCAATGTCACAGAATCACAGAATCACAGAATAGTAGGGGTTGGAAGGGACCTCTGTGGGTCATCTAGTCCAACCCCCCTGCCGAAGCAGGGTCACCTACAGCAGGC